>Ga0066256_1000555_pt2 | contig 59061 bp, 53 predicted proteins | sample ThiBio_1000_biof_FD_87107 | JGI IMG/M metagenome (GOLD analysis project Ga0066256, IMG submission 87107) | Wastewater bioreactor microbial communities from Cape Town, South Africa - Thiocy_expt_1000_biof (version 2) | ecosystem: Engineered > Bioreactor > Thiocyanate-remediating >... | reverse complement strand
GCCCCGCCCCGGGGCCCCGGGGGAACCGCGGGGGGGGCAGAAGGCCGGGCGCGGGCGCCCGCGCTCGGCCGCGGCGGGCCCAGCCGACCGGAGGCGGGCCGGGGCGGCCCCCGCGCTCGACGTCGGCCTGCGCCGACCAGCCCGGGGCGCTGTCGACCGCGTCGAAGCCGCCGCGGGCGAGTCGCATGCCGACGTCGTCGTGGTGCATTCGCGGAGCCCCGCCCCGCCGGACGGAGGCCCGCACGCTCCAGCTGTCATCCGCGAAGCCACCGCCACGGAAGACGCGGTAGTCGTCGCAGCGCTCGGGGTCGAGCAGATCCCAGCACCATTCCCAGACGTTCCCGAGCGTGTCGAACAGACCGTGGAGGTTGGGCAGCTTCAGCCCGACGTCGTGCGGCTCGGATCCTCCGTCAGCCCCGGTCCAGGCAATCTCCGCGAGCGGGCCGTACTGAGGCCCGGTCGAGCCCGCCCGGCACGCGAACTCCCATTCGGCTTCCGTCGGCAGCCGGTATCCGTCACTGTCGACATGCCAGGTGACCTCCTCGCCGTCGAACGCGTAGGCGGGGTCGAGCCCCTCCCACTCCGATGCCGCATTGCAGAACCGGATCGCGCGCAGCCAGCTGAGATCTCGCGCCGGGTGCCGCGGACGGGAGGCCGGGATGCCGAGCACCTCTGCGAACTGCTCCTCGGTCACCGCGAACACACCGATCTCGAACGCCTCGAGTCGGACTGTGCGATGCTGCTCCCGCCGCGCGTCGTGCAGGGTCACCGTGCCGCCCGGGAGCGCCCGCATCTCCCACAGGTCCATGTCTCAGCCCGCGACCGTGTCGGGGCGGAGATCGCCGTCCGGCCGAGTCAGGCGCTCCCCAGGCAGCCGCACCTCGAAGACGCGCATGAAGAACTGGCACATCGGGCCGACCAGCAGAGCGAACGCCACGGTGCCGAGGCCGACGTTCCCGCCCAGCAGCCAGCCGACCAGCACCACCAAGACCTCGAGGGCCGTGCGGACCAGCCAGATCGGCCGGCCGGTGACGCGGTGCAGGCCGGTCATCAGCCCGTCGCGCGGACCGGGACCGAAATGCGAACCGATGTACAGGCCCGTGGCTGCGGCGAGAACCGTCAGGCCGATCGCGAAGAAGATCACGCGAAGCCACAGCACGTCGGTCTCGGGAATCATCAGGAAGCCGACATCCGCGGCGGGGCCGACGAGCAGGGCGTTCAGTACCGTGCCGATGCCCGGCTTCTGGCGCAGCGGGATCCACATCAGCAGCACGATGCCGCTGACGACGATGGTGATCGTCCCGAAGGACAGCGGGAGGTGCGTCGCGATGCCCTGGGTCAGGACGTCCCAGGGAGCGGCGCCGAGCATGCCGCGGACGATGAACGCGATGCCGATCCCGTACAGGAACAGGCCGATCAGCAGCTGCGGCACGCGGCGCAGCATCCGGCGGCCGGCGAGCGACCTCATCGCGGCGTCCGCTCGACCCAGCCCCCGTACTTCGCGGTGCGCCCGTCGCCGGACGACGTGCCGGTGACACGTCGTCTGATCCACGGAGCGACGAACTCGCGGTAGTACGCATAGCCGCTCGGCCCTGCGACCGGATGCTGTGCCGGAGCCCACCATTCGCTCGGCGGCTCGTAGCCGAGTGCGTGCAGGACGCGCGCCGCGACGCGGTGATGGCCGTGCGCGTTCATGTGCAGTCGGTCCTCGGACCAGTACTGGGGACGGGACAGCTCGGTGTCGGGCCAGTTCAGCGCGCGGACGACATCCGGTCGGTCCTCGATGCGGCGCATCACGGCATCCGACAGCTCGTCCCCGCGTCGCTGCACCATCCTGCCCATCGGCAGGCGAGCGCTGGGGTTCGCACCCGAGAGCACGATGAGCTGCACGCCCTCCTCATCGCACCTGCGCAGCACGCGGGTGAAGGCGTCGGCCAGGTGCTCGATGTCGGCGTTCGGGCGCAGCATGTCGTTGCCGCCGCCGTTGAAGGAGAGATGGGTCGGCCGGAGCGCGAGCGCGGGCTCGAGCTGCTGCTCGACGATCGGCCAGGCCAGCTTGCCGCGGATCGCGAGGTTCGCGTAGCGGATGCTGTGCCCCGACGCGTCGGCCCAGCCCTGCGCTGCGATGTCAGCCCAGCCCCGCACGGTGCCGTCCGGCAGCTCGTCGCCGACGCCCTCCGTGAAGGAGTCGCCGATCGCCACGAATCGCACTTCCGCCATCTTTCCAGCCTATGGCCGCGCCGGACCGCTCGGCGCCATGGGTCAGCGGTCGTCGAGGCTCGCGCCGCGCCGGTCGACGAGCCCCCAGGCCGCCAACGCCGCGATCATGAAGAACACCGAGAACACGACGAAGGCCAACGGCGCACCGCCCTGGGCGAGCAGCAGCGGCACCACCAGCGGCGCGATGATGGATGCGATGCGACCGATGCCGGCGGCCCAGCCCGCTCCGGTCGCGCGCAGCGAGGTCGGGTAGATCTCGGGAGTCACGGCGTACAGCGCTCCCCAGGCTCCCAGATTGAAGAACGAGAGCGCCATTCCGGTCGTGATGATCATGCCCTCGCTTCCGGCGATGCCGAAGAGCACTGCCGAGACGGCGGAACCGGTCAGGAACACCGACAGGGTCAGACGCCTGCCCCACACCTCGATCAGCCACGCCGCGGCGGCGTACCCCGGCAGCTGCGCGAGCGTGATCAGCAGGGTGAAGCCGAACGACTTGACCAGGTCGTAGCCGGCGGCGAAGAGGATGCTGGGGATCCAGATGAACGCGCCGTAGTAAGCGAAGTTCACGCAGAACCACACCAGCCAGACGCTGGCGGTGCGGAGCCGGAACTCCGGCGCCCACAGCAGGGCGACCCGCCGCGACGCGGTGGGGGCGAGCGTCTCGCGCACCGGCTCTCTGCGGATCGCGGGGGTTCGCTGCAGGTCGGCATCCGTCTCCAGCCGCGAGACGATCCGCTCGGCCTCCCCCATGCGACCCCGTGACACCAGCCAGCGCGGCGACTCGGGCAGGCCCCACCGCACGACCAGGGCGTACACCGCGGGGATCGCACCGAGCGCGAACGCCCACCGCCAGCCGTTCTCGGAGGCCGGGATCACGAAGTAGCCGATCAGGGCGGATGCCGTCCAGCCGACCGCCCAGAACGCCTCCAGGATCACGATCAGCCGACCGCGGATGCGGGCGGGTGCGAACTCGCTGACGTACGTGGACGCCACCGGCAGCTCGGCGCCGAGCCCGAGGCCCACGAAGAACCGGAGCACGATGAGCATGGCCACCCCGCCGACCAGGGCGCTCGCCCCGGTCGCGAGGCCGTAGATCAGCAGCGTCACGGCGAAGACGTACCGGCGCCCCAGCCGGTCGGCCAGCAGCCCGCCGACGCTCGCGCCGATCGCCATCCCGATGAATCCGGCCGATGCGATCCACCCGGTCGTGAACGAATCGAGCGACCACTCCCGGGCGAGCACCGCGATGATGAACGAGATGAGGCCGACGTCCATGGCGTCCAGGGCCCAGCCGACGCCGGAGCCCGTCAGCACGCGCAGATGCGAGCGCGTGAAGGGCAGGGCGTCGAGTCGTGCGGCCAGGGACGACCGGCTCGTCAGCGAGGGTTCGGACATGCTCTCATCGTAGAGGTGAGGTCAGTATGACCACACCTCTACGATGAGATGCCCGCACGCGGGTCTCAGACGTGGAACACGGATCGCAGCGTGTCCAGGCCCACGCCGCCCATGTCGAGGGCGCGCTTGTGGAACCCCTTGAACGAGAACGCGTCGCCCTCCTGGGCGCGCACGGCGTCACGGACCTGCTCCCAGATGCGCTGTCCGACCTTGTACGACGGCGCCTGGCCCGGCCATCCGAGGTAGCGGTTCACCTCGAACTGGCGGAACTCGTCGGACATGTTCACGTTGCGGCGCATCATGTCCAGGGCGTAGTCGTGGTCCCAGACACCGTCGCCGTCGAGGCGCGGCTTGCCCAGGTGGACGCCGATGTCCAGCACGACGCGCAGGGCGCGCATGCGCTGGCCGTCGAGCATGCCGAGCCGGTCCGCGGGATCGTCGCGGTAGCCGAGCTGCTCCATCAGACGCTCGGCGTACAGGGCCCAGCCCTCGGCGTGACCGGAGGTGCCCGCCAGCACGCGCCGCCAGGTGTTCAGCTCGGCGCGATTGTAGGTCGCCTGCGCGATCTGCAGGTGGTGGCCGGGGACGCCCTCGTGGTATACCGTGGTCAGCTCGCGCCAGGTGTCGAACTCGGTCACGCCCTCGGGCACGGACCACCACATGCGGCCGGGACGCGAGAAGTCGTCGGTCGGCCCGGTGTAGTAGATCCCGCCCTCCTGGGTGGGGGCGATCATGCACTCGAGCTCGCGGATCTGCTCGGGGATGTCGAAGTGACTGGTGCCGAGGTCCGCGATGGCCTTGTCGCTGGTCTCCTGCATCCAGCGCTGCAGCGCCTCGGTGCCGTGCAGCTTGCGGGACGGATCGGCCTCGAGGTGCGCGACCGCCTCCTCGACCGTGGCTCCGGGGAGGATCTCGTTCGCGATCGAGTTCTGCTCGGCGATCATCCGCTCGAGCTCGTCGCGGCCCCACTCGTAGGTCTCGTCGAGGTCGATCGTGGCACCGAGGAAGCGGCGGGAGTTCAGCGCGTAGAGCTCGCGGCCGACGGCATCCTGCTCCGGTGCCGCCGGAGCCAGTTCGCCGGTGAGGAAGGCGCGCAGCTCGTCGTAGGCGACGCGGGCGGCGCCCGAGCGGTCGGCGAGCTCCTTGGCGAGGGACGCCGGCAGCTGACCCTCCTCGGGAGCGGCCTCGGCGACGAACGCCGCGAAGAAGCCGTCATCCGCCGTGTAGCGGCCGATCTGGGTGGCCACCTCGGTCACCTGCCGGCGGGCGGGGACGACGCCCTGGCGGATTCCCTCGCGCAGCGTTTCGGTGTAGCCCTTGATGGCCGCGGGCAGCGCGGCCAGGCGCTCCGCGACGACCGACCAGTCCTCGGCGGTCGCCGTGGGCATCAGATCGAACGCCTGCCGGAAGTCCTGCGGCGCGGACGCGATCACGTTCAGATCGCGCAGGTGCCACTGTGCGTCGTGCAGCTCCACCTGCAGGCGGAGCTCGGAGGACAGGTCGGTCTTGGTGACCCGATCGATCTCGTCGACGGGCTCCAGTGCGTCGAGCTCGGCGAGTGTCGCGCGTGCCGCGGCGACCGAGCGTTCGTGGCCCTCGGGGCTGAGGTCGTCGAGCTTTCCGTTCGCCTCGTTACGGCCGATGTAGGTCGCCAGCGTCGGCGACAGATCCACAAGGGTGTCCACCCAGCGCTCGGCGACCTGGTCGATCGCGGAGGGGGTGCGGGGTTCAGCAGTCATGGATTCGAGCCTAGCCCCGCACGGCCGCAGGTCAGGGGATCAGTGCGCCGCTTCGTTCCAGTTGCGTCCGCGACCGACCTGCACGTCCAGCGGCACCGAGAGGTCGGCGGCTCCGCCCATGCGCTCGCGCACGATCGCCTCCACGGCGTCCCACTCCCCCGGCGCGATCTCGACGACGAGTTCGTCGTGGATCTGCAGCAGGGCCCGTGAGCGCAGCTCGGCCTGGCGCAGGTCCGCGTGGATGCGGAACAGGGCGATCTTCATGATGTCGGCGGCGCTGCCCTGGATCGGGGCGTTCAGCGCGGCGCGCTCGGCGTTCTCGCGCAGCACCCGGTTGGGGCTGCTGAGGTCCGGGAACGGGCGCCGGCGACCGAAGATCGTCTCGGTGTAACCGTCTTCCTTCGCCTTCAGTACCGAGGCGCGAAGGTAGTCGCGCACCGCGCCGAACCGGGCGAAGTACTCCATCATCAGCTGCTTGGCCTCGGACTGCTCGATGCGCAGCTGCTTGGACAGCCCGAAGGCCGAGAGCCCGTAGACGAGGCCATACGACATCGCCTTGACCTTGGTGCGCATGGCCGAGGTGACCTCCTCGGGCGCGACGCCGAAGACCCTGGCGCCGACGAACCGGTGCAGGTCCTCACCGGAGTTGAACGCCTCGATCAGCCCGGCGTCACCGGACAGATGCGCCATGATGCGCATCTCGATCTGCGAGTAGTCGGCGGTGAGGAGGGACTCGTAGCCCTCCCCGACCTCGAAGGCGCTGCGGATGCGACGGGACTCCTCGGTGCGCACCGGGATGTTCTGCAGGTTGGGGTCGGTGCTGGACAGCCGTCCGGTCTGGCTCCCGGTCTGCACGTAGGTGGTGCGGATGCGATGGTCGGCGCCGATCGCGGTGTCGAGCGACTCGATGATCTGGCGGAGCTTGGTGGCCTCGCGATGCTGCAGCAGCAGGTCGAGGAACGGGTGCGGGTTGGTGTCCTGCAGATCTGCGAGCACTGCCGCATCCGTGGAGTAGCCGGTCTTGGTCTTGCGCGTCTTGGGCAGCTGGAGGTCGTCGAACAGCACCTCCTGCAGTTGCTTGGGCGAGCCCAGGTTGAACTCCCGGCCGACGAGCGCGAACGCGTCGGCGGCGAGGCTCTCGGTGCGGGTGAGCAGCTCGCCCGAGAACGTGGAGAGCACGTCGTGGGAGACGGCGACGCCCGCGACCTCCATGTCGGCCAGCGTGAGCAGGGTCGGCAGCTCGATGTCGGTGAGCACCGTCGTCACGGAGTCCGGCATCGCCTCGCGGATCGCGGCGGCCGTGCGCAGCGTGAACCAGGCCTCCTGGGAGGGCGTCGCGCCGTCTGTCTCGGGCACGAGCTGGGTGGGATCGGCCTCGGGCAGCTTCTCGTCGAGGTAACGGCCGACGAGGTGCGCGAGGGTCTTGTCCGGGAAGCTCGGGCGCATCAGCCAGCCCGCGAGCAGCGTGTCGTAGGCGATGCCGCCGATGCGGATACCGGACCGCAGCAGCGCCTTCACCTGCGGCTTCGCGTCGTCGAGCACCTTGGGCGCGTCGGACTCCAGCCAGCCGCGCAGCGCGGCAGCCGCGTCGTCGTTCCAACCGCCCTCGTGCAGCTCCGTCGCACTGGCGAAGCCGAAGCGCGTGATCGTCGAGCCGTTCAGCACGAGGCGCACGCCGATCTCGCCGTCCTGCGCGGCGAGCCACTCGGCCGCGGCGGACGCCGACGACTCGGTGGGCTCGGGCACCTTCACGGCGGGCTCGTCGTGCACGGGCTCGTCAGCGGCCCCGACTGCCTCGAAGACGCGCGGCAGCAGGGTGCGGAACTCCAGGCGTGCGAAGATGTCGCGCACCGCCTGGGCGTCGATGGGTGCCACGGCCAGCTCGTCGGGGCCGACGGGCAGCTCTACGTCGTTCAGCAGGCGGTTCAGCCGCCGGTTGCGGCGCACGTCCTCGATGTGGTCCCGGAGGTTGCCGCCGACGACGCCCTTGATCTCGCCGGCTCGCTCGAGCAGCTCGTCCAGCGAGCCGAACTGCGTCAGCCACTTGACGGCCGTCTTCTCCCCCACCTTCGGCACGCCGGGCAGGTTGTCGCTGGTCTCGCCGACCAGCGCCGCGATGTCGGGGTACTGCTCCGGCCGGACGCCGTAGCGCTCCTGCACGGCGATCGGGTCGTAGCGCTTGAGCTGCGACACCCCCTGCACCGAGGGGTACAGCAGCGTCACCTCGTCGTTCACGAGCTGGATCGAGTCGCGGTCGCCGGAGACCACGAGCACGTCGTAGCCCTTCTCGGAGCCCTGTCGTGCGAGCGTCGCGAGGATGTCGTCGGCCTCGATGCCCTCCTTGGTGAGCACCGGGATCGACATCGCTGCCAGGCAGTCCTGGAGCAGCGGGATCTGGCCTTTGAACTCGTTCGGGGTCTCGGAGCGCGTCGCCTTGTACTCCGGGTACTCATCGGTGCGGAACGAGTGCCGCGAGGTGTCGAAGGCGATGGCCATGTGCGTGGGCTTCTCAGCCTTGATGAGGTTGACCAGCATCGACAGGAAGCCGTAGATGGCGTTCGTGTGCTGGTTGTCCCTGGTCGTGAAGTTCTCGACCGGAAGGGCGAAGAACGCCCGGTACGCGAGCGAGTGGCCGTCGACGACCATGAGGGTAGGCTTTGCGGAGTCCGTCACCCTGCAAGCCTAACGAGAGCGACGGACACTCACCGAGGAGGACGCGTGACGGATCAGGCTCAGATGGACGAGCAGGCTCGGATGACGGGTATGGAGTGGGCCACGCAGCGCGGCATGGGCGCTCTGGCGCAGAAGATGGGGATCGAGTTCACCGAGTTCTCCGTCGAACGCAGCGTCGGCACGATGCCCGTGGAGGGCAACACCCAGCCCGTGGGCCTGCTGCACGGCGGCGCGTACGTGGTGCTGGGCGAGTCGCTCGGTTCGATGGCCGCCAACCTGCACGCCGGACCCGGCCGTCTCGCGGTCGGCGTCGACATCAATGCCACGCACACGCGCTCGGCGACCTCGGGCATCGTCACCGGGGTCTGCACGCCGATCCACCTCGGCCGCAGCATGACGGTGCACGAGATCGTGGTCACCGACGATCAGGGCCGGCGCTGCTCCACGATCCGCATCACCAACATGATCAAGGAGATGCCCGCCTGACGCGGATGCGAACGGGGCCCCGCCATCAGGCGGGGCCCCGTTCGATGTCAGGGGATCGTGCTCACTTCTTGGGGGCGAGCTGCTCGATGATCGCCTTGGCGACGTCCTGCATCGTGAGACGGCGGTCCATGGACGCCTTCTGGATCCAGCGGAACGCCTCAGGCTCGCTCAGGCCCATCTTCTCGTTCAGCAGGCCCTTGGCGCGATCGACGAGCTTGCGGGTCTCGAAGCGCTCGACCATGTCGGCGACCTCTGCCTCGAGCGTGATGATCTGCTCGTGGCGGGCCAGCGCGATCTCGATCGCGGGCAGCAGGTCGTTCGGCGTGAAGGGCTTGACCACGTACGCCAGTGCACCGGCCTCGCTCGCGCGCTCGACGAGCTCCTTCTGGCTGAACGCGGTCAGCAGCACGACGGGTGCGATGTTGTTCTTGTGGAGCTTCTCGGCCGCGCTGATGCCGTCGAGCAGAGGCATCTTCACGTCCATCACGACCAGGTCGGGGCGCAGCTCGGTGGCGAGGGCCACGGCCGTCTCACCGTCGCCCGCCTCGCCGACGACGTCAAAGCCGTTGTCGCGGAGGATCTCGACGATGTCAAGGCGGATCAGCGACTCGTCCTCGGCGACGACCACGCGTCGCGGGGCGGATGCCGTGGGCTGCTCAGGCTGTTCTACGTCAGTCACGGTAAGAATCCTATCTGTTCACCTTGTGCCGGCGGTGGGACTCGAACCCACACGTCCTCTCGGACAAAGCATTTTGAGTGCTCCGCGTCTGCCATTCCGCCACGCCGGCCCGGATCGACTTTAGCGCACGGCGAAGGGGCGGACCCGCAGGCCCGCCCCTTCGAAAGCGTCTCAGTCTCAGACGCCGGTCTTGTAGATCGGCGCCGCTCCACCCACGGCATCCCCCACCTTGTGGATGCGGATGTCGTTCGTGGAGCCGATGATCCCGGGAGGGGAACCGGAGATCACGACGACCTTGTCCCCTTCCTTCGCCAGGCCGGTGCCGAGCAGGTGCTCGTCCACCTGGTGGTACATCGCGTCGGTGTGCTGCACCATCTCGACGAGGGTCGAGCGGATGCCCCAGGTCAGCGCCATGCGGCGGCGGATGCCGGGCTCGGGCGTGTACGCGAGCATCGGGATGCGCGAGCGCAGCCGCGAGAGGCGGCGCGCGGAGTCGCCGGACTGCGTGAACACGCAGAGGAACTTGGCGTCGACGAACTCGGCGACCTCCAGAGCCGCGAGCGTCACCGCGCCACCCTGAGTGCGCGGCTTGTTGGTGAGCGGGGAGATCCGCTCCAGCCCGTGCTCCTCGGTCGACTCGATGATGCGGGCCATGGTCTCCACGACCACCACGGGGTACTCCCCCACGCTGGTCTCGCCGGAGAGCATCACGGCGTCAGCGCCGTCGAGCACGGCGTTGGCGACGTCCGAGGTCTCGGCGCGGGTGGGTACGGGGCTGTTGATCATCGACTCGAGCATCTGCGTGGCGACGATCACCGGCTTCGCGTTGCGGCGAGCGAGCTCGACCGCGCGCTTCTGCACGATCGGGACGGCCTCGAGAGGCAGCTCGACACCCAGGTCTCCACGGGCGACCATGATGCCGTCGAACGCGTCGACGATCTCCTCGAGTGCATCGACCGCCTGCGGCTTCTCGATCTTGGCGATGACGGGGACGCGCACGCCCTCCTCGGCCATGATCTCGTGCACGCGCTCCACATCGGCGGCGTTGCGCACGAACGAGAGCGCGATCAGGTCGGCGCCGGTGCGCAGACCCCAGCGCAGGTCCTCCTCGTCCTTCTCGCTCAGAGCCGGGACGTTCACGGCGACACCGGGCAGGTTGATGCCCTTGTTGTTCGACACGGCGCCGGCGACGACCACGCGGGTCGTGACGACGGTGCCGTCGGTGTCCACGACCTCGACGCGCACCTTGCCGTCGTCGATGAGCAGGAAGTCGCCCGCCTTGACGTCCTGAGGGAGCCCCTTGAACGTCGTGCCGCAGATCTCCCGGTTGCCGATGATGTCCTCGGTGGTGATCTTGAAGATGTCGCCGACGGCGAGCTCGTAGGGCCCGTCCTCGAAACGACCGAGGCGGATCTTCGGTCCCTGCAGATCGACCAGCACGGCGACGGCGCGGCCGGCGTCGTCCGCGGCCCGGCGCACGTTGGCGTAGTTCGCCTCGTGCACGGAGTAGTCGCCGTGGCTGAGGTTCAGCCGTGCGACGTCCACACCGGCCTCGATCAGTGCACGGACCGTTTCATAGGTCGAGGTTGCAGGCCCGAGTGTGGCCACGATCTTCGCGCGTCTCAACGGCATCTCCAGGGTGGGAAGGGGTACGGGGACTTGGCGACGTTGCCACACTCAGCCTACGCAGGCTTGACGCTGAGTGCGACCTCCGTTGCAGCGACCGGTGCGGGCAGCGTGGTGGCGCCCATCAGGTCGCGATCGATGGCGGCTGCGGCGGCACGACCCTCTGCGATCGCCCAGACGATCAGGGACTGTCCGCGCCCGGCGTCGCCGGCGACGTAGACCCCGGGCTCCGAGGATGCGAACCGCGCGTCGCGCTGGTACACGCCGCGACCGGTGAGGGCGGGCACGTCCCTCTCGCCGAGCACGTCGGCCTCCGGTCCGGTGAAGCCCATCGCGATGAGCACGAGCTCGGCGGGGATCTCCCGCTCCGTTCCGCTCTGCGGTACCCGCTTGCCGTCGACGAACGCGGTCTCGGCGACGCGCAGGGCGCGCAGCGCCCCGGTGTCGTCGGAGAGGAACTCCACCGTCGAGGCGAGGTAGGTGCGCTCACCGCCCTCCTCGTGTGCGGACTGCACCTCGAACAGGGTGGGCTGCGTCGGCCAGGGCTGGTTCTCGCTGCGCTCCGTGCCAGGACGCCGCCCGATGGCCAGGTTGGTCACGCTGCGCGCGCCCTGGCGGTGGGCGGTGCCGATGCAGTCGGCGCCGGTGTCGCCACCGCCGATGACCACGACGTGCTTTCCGGCGGCGCTGATCTGGCCGGGGACCTCGTCACCGGCCACCGCACGGTTGGACTGCACCAGATAGTCCATCGCGAAATGTACGCCGGGCAGGTCACGACCGGGGATCGGCAGATCGCGCGGCACCGTGGATCCGGTCGCGATGAGCACGGCGTCGTAGCGCGCCCGGAGGTCGCTCCAGGACAGCTGCGCGCCGATCTCGACGCCCGGCCGGAAACGGGTGCCCTCCTCCTCCATCTGACGCAGACGCGCGTCGACGTGGCGCTTCTCCATCTTGAAGTCGGGGATGCCGTAGCGCAGCAGCCCGCCGATGCGGTCGTCGCGCTCGTAGACGACGACGGTGTGACCGGCGCGGGTGAGCTGCTGAGCCGCGGCGAGCCCGGCGGGGCCGGACCCCACCACGGCGTCCGTCTTGCCCGTGAGGCGCTGCGGCGGGCGGGGCTGCACCCAGCCATTCTCGATCGCGTCATCGGCGATCGACTGCTCGATGTGCTTGATCGTGACGGCAGGCTGGTTGATCCCCAGCACGCAGGCGCTCTCGCACGGTGCCGGGCACAGCCGCCCGGTGAACTCCGGGAAGTTGTTCGTGGCGTGCAGCCGGTCGCTCGCTGCCTGCCGCTCGTCGCGCCAGGTCAGGTCGTTCCACTCCGGGATGATGTTGCCCAGCGGGCATCCGGAGTGGCAGAACGGCACGCCGCAGTCCATGCAGCGTCCCGCCTGGCGGCGCAGCACGGTGCGGTCGGTGTCCTCGTAGACCTCTTTCCAGTCCATGATGCGCACCGCCACCGGACGGCGCGCCGGCAGCTCGCGCTGAGTCGTCTTGAGGAAGCCCTTCGGGTCAGCCACGGGTCACCTCCAGGATCCGGGTCCAGATATTCTCGCCGTCGGGGTCGTCCCCTGCGGCCTGCGCCTTGCGGCGGATCTCCTGCACGGCGGCGTAGTCCCGCGGCAGCACCTTGACGAAGGCGGTCCGCAGGGCGTCGGCATCGGCGAGCAGCTCGGTCGCCAGCGGCGAACCCGTGCGCTCGACGTGCTCGGTCAGCAGGTGGTTCAGCGTCGCGGCGTCGGCGTCATCCAGCGGCACGAGCTGGAGCTCGCCGCTCTCGAGCGCCTCCGCGTTCACCTGCGTCTCGCGCAGCGCGTGCACGTATGCGACACCGCCGGACATGCCTGCACCCAGGTTGCGTCCCGTGGTGCCGAGGATCACGGCGAGCCCGCCGGTCATGTACTCCAGGGCGTGGTCGCCGACACCCTCCACGACCGCCGTCGCGCCCGAGTTGCGCACCAGGAACCGCTCCCCCACGACACCGGAGATGAACATCGTCCCCGAGGTGGCGCCGTACCCGATCACGTTGCCCGCGATCACGTTCCGGTGCGGTTCGAACGACGCATCCCTCGGCGGGCGGATCACGATGTCCCCGCCGGAGAGGCCCTTGCCGACGTAGTCGTTGGCGTCTCCCTCGAGTCGAAGCATGATGCCCGCCGGCATGAATGCGCCGAGCGACTGACCGGCCGTGCCCTGGAGCGTCACGTCTATGGTCTCCGGCGGGAGGCCGGCGGCGCCGTAGCGCTCCGTGACGTGGTGGCCCAGCATCGTCCCCACCGCGCGCTCGGTGTTGCGGATCGGCAGGTCGATGCGCACCGGGTCGCCCTGCTCGAGGGCGTCCCCGGACAGCGCGATCAGCGTGGTGTCGAAGTGCTTGTGCAGTTCGTGGTCCTGCGTCCGGCCGCTCTTGCGCGGCTCCCCGGAGGGGAACACCGGCCCGGCGAGGATCGGCGACAGGTCCAGTCCCTCGGTCTTCCAGTGGTGGACGGCGGCGTCGGTGCGCAGCAGCTCGGTGTGGCCGATGATCTCGTCCAGCGACCGGAAGCCGAGCGCCGCGAGGTGCTCGCGCACCTCTTCGGCGATGAACTCCATGAAGTTGACGACGAACTCCGGCTTGCCGGTGAACCGCGACCGCAGCAGCGGGTTCTGGGTCGCGACGCCCACGGGGCAGGTGTCCAGGTGGCAGACCCGCATCATAATGCATCCGCTCACGACCAGCGGTGCGGTCGCGAAGCCGAACTCCTCGGCTCCCAGCAGGGCGCCGATGATCACGTCGCGGCCGGTCTTGAGCTGTCCGTCGACCTGCACCACGACGCGGTCGCGCATGCCGTTGAGCATGAGCGTCTGCTGCGTCTCGGCGAGTCCCAGCTCCCACGGCGTACCGGCGTGCTTGAGTGAGTTCAGCGGGCTCGCGCCGGTGCCTCCGTCGTGCCCCGCGACGAGGATGACGTCGCTGAGCGCCTTCGCCACGCCCGCGGCGACCGCGCCGATACCGGACTGGCTGACCAGCTTGGTGTGGATGCGGGCCTTCGGGTTCGCGCGCTTGAGGTCGAAGATGAGCTGCTTGAGGTCCTCGATCGAGTAGATGTCGTGGTGCGGCGGCGGGGAGATCAGCCCCACGCCCGGCGTCGCGTGACGCGTGCGCGCCACCCACGGGTACACCTTCTGCGGCGGCAGCTGCCCGCCCTCGCCGGGCTTGGCGCCCTGGGCGAGCTTGATCTGCAGATCGGTCGCCTCGGTCAGGTACTGGCTGGTCACGCCGAACCGGCCGGACGCCACCTGCTTGATGGCGCTGCGGCGCTCCGGGTCGACCAGGCGTTCCGGGTCCTCGCCGCCCTCACCAGTGTTCGACTTGGCGCCGAGGCGGTTCATCGCGATGGCGAGCGTCTCATGAGCCTCCTGCGAGATCGAGCCGTAGCTCATCGCTCCGGTGGAGAACCGCTTGACGATCGCGTTGACGGGTTCGACCTCGTCCAGCGGGACGGGCGGCCGCTCGCCGGTGCGCAGCTCGAAAAGGCCGCGCAGGGTCTTCAGCTCGTGCGCCTGGTCGTCCACGAGCTTGGTGTACTCGCGGAAGATGTCGTATCGGCGGGTGCGGGTGGAGTGCTGCAGGCGGAACACCGTGTCCGGGTTGAACAGGTGTGGGGACCCGTCTCGCCGCCACTGGTACTCGCCGCCGGTCCACAGCCGCTCGTGCGCCCTGGCCGCCTCGTCCTCGGGATAGGCGTAGTCGTGTCGCGCCTGGTTCTCGGCGAACACGTCCTCGATGCCGATGCCGCCGAGCTTGGTCTCGGTGCCGGTGAAGTAGGCGTCGACGAACTCCTGGCTCAGGCCGATCGCCTCGAACACCTGCGCTCCCGCGTAGGAGCCGACCGTGGAGATGCCCATCTTGGACATGATCTTCAGCGCGCCCTTGCCGAGCGCGTGGATCACGTTGTGGACGGCCTCCTCCGTGCTGATGCCCGTGATGTAGCCGGTGCGCACCAGGTGCTCCACGGTCTCCATCGCCAGGTACGGGTTCACGGCCGAGGCGCCGTAGCCGATCAGCGTGGCCACGTGATGCACCTCGCGCACATCGCCCGCCTCGACCACGAGACCGACCTTCATGCGGTTCTCGCGGCGGATGAGGTGGTGGTGCACGGCGGCGACCATGAGCAGCGACGGGATCGGGACGAGGTCCTTGTTCGAGTCGCGGTCCGACAGGATCAGCAGCTCCGCGCCGCGTTCGATCGCGGCATCCGCCTCGGCGCACATCGCCGCCAGCCGGTCAGCCAGCGTGTGGGGACCCGCGTCGAAGTGGTACAGGCCGCGGATGGTGGCGCTGGAGCGGCCGGGAAGAGCGCGGTCGATGTGCCGGATCTTCGCCAGCTCGTCGTTGTCGATGACCGGGAAGTCGAGGCTCACCGTGCGCGCATGCTCGGGACCCCAGTCGAGCAGGTTGCGCTCGGGTCCGAGGCCGAGACGCAGGCTGGTGACGACCTCTTCGCGGATCGCATCAAGGGGCGGGTTCGTCACCTGCGCGAACTGCTGCACGAAGTAGTCGAAGAGCAGCCGCGGGCGCTCGCTGAGCGCCGCGATGGGCGTGTCGCTGCCCATCGCGCCGAGCGGCTCGGCACCGTTCTGCCCCATCGGGGTGAGCAGGATGCGCACCTCCTCCTCCGTGTAGCCGAAGGTGCGCTGGCGACGGGTGATGGATGCCGCGGGGTGCACGATGTGCTCGCGCTCGGGGAGGTCGGCCAGGCGCACGGCGCCCTCCGCCAGCCAGTCGGCCCAGGGGTGCAGGGCGGCCAGATCGCGCTTGACCTCCTCGTCCTCGATGATGCGGCGCTGCGCCGTGTCGACCAGGAACATCCGGCCGGGCTGCAGGCGCCCGCGGCGCTTGATGCGCTCCGGTGCGAACTCCAGCACGCCCGTCTCGCTGCCGATCACGACGAGTCCGTCGGTGGTCTCGGTCCAGCGCCCGGGGCGCAGGCCGTTGCGGTCGAGCGTGGCACCCACCTGCACGCCGTCGGTGAAGATCAGGGCGGCGGGGCCGTCCCACGGCTCCATCTGGTTCGCGTGGTACTCGTAGAACGCGCGCAGATCCGGGTCGAGGTCGGTCTGCTTCTCCCATGCGGCGGGCACCATCATCATGACCGCGTGCGGCAGGCTGCGACCGGTCAGGGTGAGCAGCTCCAGCACCTCGTCGAAGGATGCCGAGTCGCTGGCGCCGTCGGTGCAGATCGGGAGCAGCGGGGCGATGTCGCCGAGCAGCTCGGACTCCAGCTGCGACTGCCGGGCGCGCATCCAGTTGCGATTGCCGCCGATCGTGTTGATCTCGCCGTTGTGCGCGAGCATCCGCAGCGGCTGCGCGAGCGGCCAGGACGGGAACGTGTTGGTCGAGTAGCGCGAGTGCACCACGGCGAGCTCGGAGGCGAAGCGCTCGTCCTGCAGATCGGGGTAGAACGGCTCCAGCTGCAGCGTGGTGACCATGCCCTTGTACCCGAGGGTGCGGGCCGACAGGGAGACGAAATAGGCGCCCAGCTCGTGTCCGGCGCGCTTGCGCAGCCGGTAGGCCAGGCGGTCCAGGGCGATGCCGGCGACGGCGCCGGGGGCCGTGATGAAGAGCTGCTCGAACGCCGGGCGGGCCTCATCGGCGAGCTTGCCCAGGTGCTCGTTGGCGGTGGGGACGACGCGCCAGCCGAGGACCTCGAGTCCTTCCTCTGCGGCGAGGCGCTCGATGCCGGCCTTCTGCTCGCGGCGGGCGCTCGACTCCAGAGGGAGGACCGCCAGGCCTGCGGCGTACTCGCCGACCGGGGGGAGCTCGAAGTCCGTGACGGCCCGGAGGAACGCGTCCGGCATCTGCGTGAGGATGCCGGCGCCATCTCCTGTGCCGGCGTCCGAGCCGATCGCGCCTCGGTGCTCCAGGTTGCGCAGCGCCTCCAGCGCCAGCGCGATGATGTCGTGGCCGGGTTCCCCGCGGAGCGTCGCGACCATGGCCAGGCCGCAGGCATCCTTCTCGTGGGCGGGGTTGTACATCCCCTGCTTCGGGGGGTAAGCGCCGGAGGCGCCGTAGGGAGGCTGGAAGTACACCAGTCACCGTCCTCAGTGTCGAAAGTGAATCCGGGGACAGCGTCGGCCCGCTCGTTCAGTATGAAGGATCACGCACTGCGGGAGTGCTCAGATGACGTCCTCGCGGTTCATGAAGCCCTGCTTGTGGCGGGTGCTTCAGCGTCGATCCCGTCCACCGGAGGCTCACTCAGGTCGACGTAGTCATGGGAATCGTGCTCCGAGTCTACAACGGCATCGGCGGGCTCTCGTCCGGGCTGGTACGGCGAGGCCTCCAGGCCGGTGTGACGACGCGTCTGCACGATGAGGATGACCAGGCCGACGAGCACGCCGATGATCGCCGCCCACACGTTGCTGCGCAGGCCCAGGTAGACCTGGCTCGGGTCGATCCGGATCGACTCCCAGACGATGCGACCGGCGCTGTACCAGATCAGGTAGCAGGCGAACAGCCGGCCCCACTGCAGACGCAGCCGACGGCCCAGCCAGAGCAGAACCAGCACGCCGAGCGTGTTCCAGATCACCTCGTACAGGAACGTGGGGTGGAACAGCGTGCCCTCGGGCAGACCGGCCGGGAACGCCGGGTTGGACGCCTCGATCTCCAGGCCCCACGGCAGGTCGGTGGGCAGGCCGAACAGCTCGTGGTTGAACCAGTTGCCGAACCGGCCCATCGCCTGTGCGAGCAGGAGCCCGGGTGCGAGGGCGTCCGCGAAGGTCCAGAAGCGGATGCCGGTCCACCGGCATCCGAGCCAGGCGCCCACAGCGCCGGCCATGAGCGCTCCGAAGATGGCGATGCCGCCCTCCCAGATCGCCCAGACCGAACCCGGCTCGAACGGGTTCCAGGTGTTCTTGCCCGGGCCGAAGTAGAAGTCGAAGTGCGTCAGGACGTGGAAGATGCGCGCCCCGATGATGGCCAGCGGCACCGCGATGATCGCGATGTCGATGACGACCCACTTCTCCGCACCGCGCTTGGTGAGGCGGTGGTTGGTGAGCAGCGTCGCCGCGATGATCCCCGCGATGATGCACAGCGCGTAGTAGTGGATCGTGATCCCGAAGATCGGGAACGTGCTGACCGGAGGGCTCGGGATGCTGGCGGGCACGCCCGAGATGAGGCTGTGAAGCGCAAGGGACATGAGAGTGAGTCTAGTTTCCTGTCGCGAATCGCGCCGACGGGGTGCCGCCGGCGAGAGAACGGGTGGTCTCGGCGAGGCCCTCCAGGCCGCCGTCGCGCAGCGCCTTGACGAGTGCCGTGCCGACGATGGCGCCGTCGGCGTACTCGACGACGCCGGCGATCTGCTCGGGGTTGGAGATGCCGATGCCCACGCAAGCGGAGGCCGCGCCGCGGTCGCGCATGCGGTCGACGAGCGTCCGCGCCGCGCGATCGAGAGCCGCCCTCTCCCCCGTGATGCCCATGGTGGAGACCGTGTAGACGAAGCCGGTGGACGAGGAGATGACCAGGTCGAGGCGCTCGTCCGTGGAGGTCGGGGCTGCGAGGAAGATGCGGTCGAGGCCGGTGCGGGTGCTCGCGGCGATCCACTCGCCGGCGGCCTCGGGAGTGATGTCCGGAGTGATGAGGCCGGCGCCCCCGGCGGCGAGCAGATCGTCGGCGTAGCGGTCGACGCCGTACTGCAGCACCGGGTTCCAGTAGGTCATCACGACCACTGGCACGTCTGTGCGGGAGGTGATCTCCTTGACCACTGTGAACAGGTCGCGGGTGCGGTAGCCGTTGGCCAGCGCCTGCTGCGTGGCCTGCTGGATGACCTCGCCGTCCATCACGGGGTCGGAGTACGGCGGCCCGAGCTCGATGACGTCGACGCCGTTGCGCGCGAGGGTCAGCGCCGCCTCGATGCCGGTCTGCAGGTCGGGGAAGCCGATCGGCAGGTAGCCGATGAACGCGCCCCTGCCCGCGTCGTGGGCTTTGCGGATGGCGGCCTCGACACGGCTCACGACGCGTCCTCCTCGTCGTACAGGTCGAAGTAGCGCGCCGCGGTGTCCATGTCCTTGTCGCCGCGACCGGAGAGGCAGATGGCGATCACGGAATCCGGGCCGAGCTCGCGGCCGATGCGCAGTGCGCCGGCGAGGGCGTGCGCCGATTCGATGGCGGGGATGATGCCCTCGGTGCGGCTGAGCAGGCGCAGGGCCTGCATGGCCTCGTCGTCGGTGGCGGGAATGTACTCCGCACGCCCGATGTCGCTCAGCCAGGCGTGCTCCGGGCCGACGCCGGGATAGTCGAGACCGGCCGAGATCGAGTGCGACTCGACGGTCTGGCCGTCCTCGTCCTGCAGCACGTACGTCTTCGCGCCGTGGAGCACGCCGGGGCGCCCGCGTTCGATCGAGGCCGCGTGCTTCGGGGTGTCGACGCCGTCGCCGGCGGCCTCCACTCCGTAGAGCTTCACGCCCTCGTCGTCCAGGAACGCGTCGAACATGCCGATCGCGTTCGAGCCGCCGCCGACGCAGGCGACCACGGCATCCGGAAGCCGGCCGGCCTCGGCGAGCAGCTGCTCGCGGGCCTCCTCGCCGATGATCTTCTGGAAGTCGCGGACCATCGCCGGGAAGGGGTGCGGGCCGGCCGCGGTCCCGAAGATGTAGTTGGTGGTCTCGACGGTCGCCACCCAGTCTCGGTAGGCGTCGTTGATGGCGTCCTTCAGGGTCCGGGACCCGGTCTTCACCGCGACGACCTCCGCGCCGAGCAGGCGCATCCGCGCGACGTTCAGCGCCTGACGCTCCGTGTCGACCTCGCCCATGTAGATCGTGCAGTCCAGCCCGAACAGGGCCGCCGCGGTCGCGGTCGCCACGCCGTGCTGTCCGGCGCCGGTCTCGGCGATCACGCGGGTCTTGCCGAGCCGCTTCGTCAGGAGGGCCTGTCCGAGCACGTTGTTGATCTTGTGCGAGCCGGTGTGGTTGAGGTCCTCGCGCTTGAGGAACACGCGTGCGCCGCCGGCGTGCTCCGCGAAGCGCGGCACCTCCGTGATCGGCGACGGGCGTCCGGCGTAGGAGTGCAGCAGCGTCGCGAGCTCGGCGCGGAACGCGGGGTCGACGATCGCGGCCTCGTACGCGGCGGTGAGCTCGTCGATCGCGGCGATGAGCGACTCCGGCATGAACCGCCCGCCGTACTCGCCGAAGAACGGTCCGTGCTGGTCGCGCAGCGCCACTTCGTCTCGCTCCGCTCGCTCAGCACGACGCATGCTCTTCACTCCTCTCCCCCGCGCACCGGCAGGTCGCCGGCCGCGAGGAACGCGTTCAGGGTGGCGACGGGATCGCCGGTGACCAGCGCCTCGCCGATCAGGACGACGTCCGCCCCCGCCTCGCGGTAGCGACGCACGTCCTCGGGTGCGAGCACCGCGGACTCTGCGACGCGGATCGCGGTGTCCGGGATGCGCTCGGACAGGGACGCGAACAGGTCCCGATCGAGCTCCAGGGTCTTCAGGTTGCGTGCGTTCACGCCGATCAGCTCGGCCCCCAGATCGATCGCGACCTCGAGCTCCTCCGCGGAGTGGGTCTCGATCAGCGGAGTCATGCCCAGCTCGCGGATCAGCGCGTACAGCTCGCCCAGCGTCTTCACGTCGAGCCCCGCCACGATGAGCAGCGCCAGATCCGCTCCGGCCGCGCGGGCCTCGAGCACCTGGTACGGCGTCGCGATGAAGTCCTTGCGCAGCACGGGGAGGTTCACGCGTGCGGTGACGGCCTCGAGGTCGGCGAGACTGCCGCCGAAGCGGCGCTCCTCGGTGAGAACACTGATGGCGGAGGCGCCGCCCTGCTCGTACAGCGACGCCTGCAGCGCGGGATCGGGGATCTCGGCGAGAGCACCGCGCGACGGGCTCGCGCGCTTGACCTCCGCGATGATCTTCACGCGGTCGGCGGGAGCCAGTGCCGCGAGCGCATCGCGGGCGGCAGGGCGCGCCAGGGCTTCACGCTCCACGTCGGCCAGCGGCCGAGTCGCGGCACGCCGCTCGGCGTCCTGCACCGCGCCGGCCGTGAGGTCGGCGAGGACCATCAGTGCGCCTTCGGGGTGTACTTCGGGCCCTTCACTCCCCAGCCCGCCTTCGCCATGACCCAGCCGACGATCGCGCCGATGACGACGACGGCGGCTGAGATCCAGACACCCACCACTCCCGAACCGTCGGGGAAGCAGAAGAAGACAGTGCCGGCGGCGAAGCCGACCAGCATGATCACGACGGCAGTCCAGGCTGCAGGCGAGTGTCCGTGACCGGGGTCTGCGATCGGGTTGGTCATGTTCTCCTCCGGGAGGGTCGACGATGTCATCAGTCTATCGGGAAGGGCCGGTCGGATCCGTGCCATGGGACAGGTCGTCCCAGGAATCGACGGCGTCGAGGGGCCCCGCATCCGCGTGCCGTCCGTCCGAGAGGTGGTCGTAGCGGCGGGTGCCCGCCTTCCAGCGGTGCGCGGTCGCCAGGACGAAGAGGGATGCGAGTGCCACAACGACCCACGCGCACAGGGCGGCGACACTCCAGCCGCTGGGCTCGAGGTCGGTCACCATCGCGCCGAGCGCCTTGTCACCGCTGAGACCGGTCGCCTTGGTGAGTGCAGGGGCGGCGGATGCGAGGGGCGGTGCCGCCACGAGCGGCAGCGTGCCGGTGACCAGCGCGACCACGGCGCCGAGGCCGATCACCGCGAAGACGTAGCGCAGCGCGCATCCGGCGATGGACAGAGCTCCGCCGAGGGCCAGCACGGCCAGCGACAGCGGCGCGAGCAGCGGCATGGCCTCGGCGCCGGAGACGAGCAGCGGTGCGGCGGCGTCGGAGCGGTGCACGGTGATCCAGGTCTGCGTCGAGGAGATGATGCCGACGCCGCCCGCGAGCAGGAACCCCAGCACCGCGTACATGCGTGCGCGATTCATCTCACTCGCTCTCTGCGACGGTCAGTCCGCGACCGTCGAAGCAGGTGCGCGTGCCGGTGTGGCAGGCGGGTCCGTGCTGGTCGACCGTGAGCAGGGTCGTGTCGCCGCCGCAGTCCCCGGCCAGGGGGGGCCCCTTCGGCGTGTTGCCCGGGGTGGCGCCCTTGCGCCGGTGCTCCTGCCGCGATCGCGACCAGTACCCCGCCCGGCCGCCGGTGAGCGTGCGCCGCAGCGCCTCGGCATCCATCCACGCCAGCATCAGGACCTCGAGCGTGTCGAACTGCTGCACCACCACGGGGGCGAGCCCGTCGGCGTTCCAGGCGACCTTCGAGACATCCGCGTCGAGCGTCGTCACTTCGTCTCGCTCCGCTCGCTCAGTACGCCGCATCGCACCACCACCCCGTCGGCGCGCAGTGCGTCCTTCACATCGCCGACCGTCAGCTGTCCGCTGTGGAACACGCTCGCGGCGAGCACGGCATCCGCTCCCGCCTCGATCGCCGGCGGGAAGTGCCCGGCCGTGCCCGCGCCGCCGGAGGCGATCACCGGCACCGAGGAGACCTCGCGCATGAGGCGGACGAGCTCCAGGTCGAATCCGTCCTTCGTGCCGTCGGCGTCGATGGAGTTCACAAGCAGCTCCCCGGCGCCCCGCTCGATGGCCTCGCGCGCCCAGTCCAGGGCGTCCAACGTGGTCTCGGCACGTCCGCCGTGCGTGGTCACGACGAAGCCCGACTCCGTGGTCGTGGCGCGCTTGATGTCGAGCGAGAGCACAAGCACCTGTGCGCCGAAGCGGTCGGCGATCTCGTCGATCAGCTCCGGACGCGCGATGGCGGCCGAGTTCACGCCGACCTTGTCCGCGCCGACCGCGAGCAGTCGCGCCACGTCTTCGACGCTGCGCACTCCCCCGCCCACGGTGAGCGGCACGAACACCTGCTCGGCCGTGCGCTGCACGACGTCGAACGTGGTGGAGCGGTCATCGACCGTGGCGGTGACGTCGAGGAAGGTGATCTCGTCGGCGCCCTGCGCGGCGTAATGCGCGGCCAGCTCCACCGGATCGCCCATGTCGCGCAGATCCTTGAAGTTCACGCCCTTGACCACGCGGCCGGCGGCCACGTCGAGGCACGGGATGACGCGTGCGGCGAGCGTCATCAGAGCCTCGCGGCGTGGATCGCGGTGACGAGGATGGCCCGGGCGCCGAGCGCGTACAGGTCGTCCATCACCTGGTTCATGCCCTTGCGCGGGATCATGACGCGCACGGCGACCCACTCCGGGTCGCGCAGCGGCGAGATCGTCGGCGACTCACGGCCGCCGGCGATGGCCGTGGCCTGATCGACCAGGTGCGCGGGCAGGTCGTAGTCCAGCAGCACGAAGCGCCGGGCGACCATGACGCCGCGGAGGCGGCGCAGCAGGCGCGCGGTGCCGGGCACGTCTCCCGGCCTGCTGATCAGCACGGCCTCGGACTCGATGATCACAGGGCCGAAGATCTCCAGGCCCGCCTGGCGCAGGGTGGTGCCGGTCTCGACGACATCCGCGATCACATCGGCGACGCCGAGCCGCACCGCCGACTCGACGGCGCCGTCCAGCGGGACGAGCACGGCGTTCACGCCGTGCTCGCGCAGGAAGCCGTCCACCAGGCCCGGGTAGGCGGACGCCACGCGGACGCCCTCCAGATCCTGGATGGTCGAGTACTTCCCGGGAGGCGCGGCGAACCGGAAGGTCGAGCGGGCGAAGCCCAGCTGCTCGATCTCACGCGCGTCGTCCTGGCGCACGTCACGCAGCAGGTCGCGTCCGGTGATCCCCACGTCGAGAGCGCCGGATGCCACGTAGGTCGCGATGTCGCGGGGACGGAGGTAGAAGAATTCGACGTCACTGTCGGCGTCGACGACGTGCAGAGTCTTGGGGTCGCGGCGGCCGGCGTACCCGGCCTCCGCGAGCATCTCGGCGGCTGTCTCGGAGAGCGAGCCCTTGTTCGGAACGGCGATGCGCAGCATGGATGTCCTTCTGTTCGAGCGGTCTGAGGGGAGCACGCTCACAGATGTCGGTAGACGTCCTCCAGGCTCAGCCCCTTGGCGAGCATCATCACCTGCAGGTGGTAGAGCAGCTGGGAGATCTCCTCAGCCGCGTTCTCGTCGCTCTCGTACTCCGCGGCCATCCACACCTCGGCGGCCTCTTCGACGATCTTCTTGCCGATCGCATGCACGCCGCGGTCCAGCTGCGCGACCGTGCCCGATCCTTCCGGACGGGTCTCGGCGGTGCGCTGGAGCTCGGCGAACAGCTCGTCGAATGTCTTCACGATTCCAGGCTAGCCGCTCGCGCGAGCTCCCGGAGCCGGGTGACGGCCGCAGCGGCGTCCTCGGCGCCGTACACCGCGGACCCCGCGACGAAGGTGTCGGCCCCTGCCCCGGCGGCCTGGGCGATCGTGGACTCGGAGATGCCGCCGTCGACCTGCAGCCAGACGTCCGAGCCGCGACGCGTGGCCTCCTGGCGCAGAGCGCGCAGCTTGGGCATGGTCTCGGCCATGAAGCCCTGGCCGCCGAAACCGGGCTCGACGGTCATCACCAGGATCTGGTCGAACTCGTCGAGGATCTCGTACAGGGACTCCCCTGCCGTGCCGGGCTTGATGGCGACGCCGGCGCGCGAGCCGATCGACCGGAGCCGGCGCGCGAGGGCCACCGGATCGGCGGCGGCCTCGAGGTGGAAGGTGACGCTCGCGGCGCCCAGTTCCGCGTAGCCGGGCGCCCAGCGGTCGGGGTCGGTGATCATCAGGTGCACGTCGAGCGGGACGGGACTGGTCGCCTGGATCCGCTCCACCATCTGTGGCCCGAACGTGAGGTTCGGCACGAAGTGGTTGTCCATCACGTCGACATGGGCGAAGTCGGCGGTCGCGATCCTGGCGAGGTCCGCCTGCATGTTGACGAAGTCGGCGGCGAGGATGCTGGGGTTGATGCGGGGTGCTTCCGGGAGGCTCATGGCTCATCCTTCCTGGGCGGTGCGCTGCAGCAGCGCGAGGAACATGGCATCGGTGCCGTGCCGGTGCGGCCAGAGCTGCACGTGCCGGGCGGTGCCTTCGGGGTTCGGGGCGAGGTCGATCGGCGCCTCGGACACCTCGTTCATGACGGCCTGGGCATCGAGCTGGGCGACGTCATCCCGTCGGCGGAGGACCTCGCTCACGACGCCGGTGGTCTCCGCCAGGTGCGGCGAGCAGGTCACATAGGCGACGATCCCGCCGGGCGCCAGAGCCCCGATCGCGGCGTCCAGCAGCTGCGTCTGCAGCTCGACCAGTTCGGCGACATCGGCCGGCGACTTGCGCCAGCGCGCCTCGGGGCGGCGGCGCAGGGCGCCCAGGCCCGTGCAGGGCGCATCGACGAGGATGCGGTCGAATGCGCCCGGATGCTGCGCCGCGAACTCCCGGCCGTCCTGCTCGTGCACGGGCACGTCGATCGGCAGGGGCCGGATGGCGTTGCGCACCAGACCGGCGCGCGCGTGCACCACCTCGTTCGCCTCGAGGTGCGCTCCGTCACGGTGGGCGATGGCGGCGAGCAGAGCGGTCTTGCCGCCGGGCCCGGAGCACAGGTCCAGCCAGCGCTCCCCCGCGCGCACCGGCGCGGCCGCAGCGAGGGCCAGTGCGACGAGCTGCGATCCCTCGTCCTGCACGCGGATGGTGCCGTGGGCATCTCCGATCGCATCGCGGGGATCGCCGCCGGGCGAGCCGAACGCCGTCGGCGCGTATGGCCGGGCGGGCTGTCCGCGCTCCGCCAGCCCGGGCAGCGCGACGAGCGTGACCTCGGGCGAGACGTTGTCCGCAGCGAGCAGGGTCTCCAGCTCGTCGGCACGTCCCTCGGCGGCCAGCGAGCGGCGCAGCGCGCGGATGACCCACACCGGGTGCGCCGTGCGCAGGGACAGCCGCTCGTCATCCGAGCGGGCGCCGGCCTCGATGCGCTCCTGCCACGTCTCGGCGTCATCGCGACTGATGCGGCGCAGCACGGCGTTCGCGAAGCCCGACGCCCCGCGGCCCACTTCGGAGGCGACGAGGTTCACCGACTCGTTGACCGCAGCATGCGGTGCCACCCGGGTCGCGAGAAGCTGATGCGTGGCGAGCCTGAGGGCGTCGAGCACCGCCGGATCGATGTCGGCCACCGGACGGCCCGCGGCCTCGGCGATGATCGCGTCGTAGGTCCCGCGTCGCCGGAGCGTGCCGTAGGCGAGTTCGGTGGCCAGCGCGGCATCCTGCCCGTCCAGCTGCGCCTCCACGATGAGCCTGGGCAGCAGCAGGTTGGCGTAGGCGTCATCGTCGGACACGGCGCGCAGCACGTCATAGGCGACCCACCGGGCGGGCTGGATGCCGCGCTTGCGCTGCGAACCCGCGTCGCGCTGAGCGCCGCTCATGATCCGGCCCTCACCGACTGGTCGGCGCGCAGCCCGCGCCACCAGTCGGCAGCGTTCATGGCGCCCTTGCCCGCCGGCTGCACGCGCGTGACCTCGAGCGCGCCGTCGGCCGTGCCGATGAGGACGGCCGCCTTAGTGCCCTGGATCTCGCCGGGAGCGAGTGCGGTGCCGTCGGAGGCGGGAGCCGCGGAGAGGATCTTCAGCCGTGCGCCGTCGACGGTCGTGTGCGCGCCCGGCTCAGGGGTGACTCCGCGGTAACGCGAGAACACAGCCGACAACGGCTGCGACCAGTCCAGGTATCCGTCCTCGAGCGCGAGCTTCGGGGCGAGGCTGGACTCGCCCTGCTGCGGAACGGCCACGGCGCTCCCGTCGGCGATGCCGGCTACCACGTCGACGGTGAGGCCCGCCCCATCCTCCGCGAGGATCCCGAGCGCCGCGTCGGCTGTCGCATCCGAGGGGATATCGACCGTGCGCATCGCGAACACGTCACCGGCATCGAGCGCCGGCACCAGCTGGAACACGCTCACGCCCAGCTGGGCGTCGCCCGCGATCAGCGCGCGCTGCACGGGGGCCGCGCCACGCCACGCCGGCAGCAGCGAGAAGTGCAGGTTGATCCAGCCGTGCGCCGGAGCCGACAGGAGCGGCTCGCGCACGATGCCGCCGTAGGCGACGATCACGCCCAGATCCGCATCCAGCGCGGTGATCCGTGCCGTGGCGTCGTCGTCGAGCCGGGCGGCCTTGATGACCGGCAGTCCCAGCTCTTCGGCGGCTGCGGCGACGGGTGACGGCGTGAGAACGCGCTTGCGACCGAGTGGCGCGTCCGGTCGGGTGACGACGCCGGCGATCTCGTGGTGCGCCGCGAGGGCGCGCAGTGTGGGGACGGCGACGGCGGGGGTGCCTGCGAAGACGAGGCGCATGAAGGTTCTCCGGTGGGAAGGTCAGTGACGGATCGAGGTGATCGGATGCCGATCAGATCTCCGGTTCGAGGATATCGAGGTGGACCGAGAGCGACACCCGGGGACGTCCGCGCGGGCGCCTGCTCTGCGCGGCATCCGCGATGACGGCGGCGCGCAGCGTGCTCGCCACGCTCTGCCCGGCGGCGTAGGCGAAGCGCACCAGCGCCCGCACCCTGCCGTCGTCGCCGACCGGGAGCGGACCGAGCACGGCCTCCCCGGCGATGCCGATCTGCGCCAGTGCGTCCAGCGCGGTGCGCACGGATGCCGGGAGCCCTTCGAGCTGTGCGACGCGCGTGGTGGGCGGCATGCGCAGCGGGAGGCGCGCCTCCAGCTCGCTGCGGGCGTACGCAGCGGGCGACCAGGTCGCCAGAGCGCGGGCGACGGGCCCGTCCACGCCGACGAGGTGGATGGGAGCGCCCGGCGCGGCGAGCGAGGCCGCGTTGGCCCACCAGCGCAGGCAGGACTCGGTGATGCGCAGTTCAGGCGCCTGCAGCATCCGCGCCCCGTCCAGCAGGATCACGGCCCGGTAGCCGCCGGATGCCAGCGGCTCGGCGCCGCGGGTCGCGACGACGAGTGCGGGTCTGGCATCCACGTGCTGGAGGGGGTGAGAGCCGTCGGAGACGATGACGCGCACGCCGGGGAACGCACGGCCGAGCTCGTCCGCGGTGCGCTCGGTACCGGACGAGGCCAGGCGCACCTGGTCCGAGGAACAGTTCCCACAGCGCCAGGAGTTGGCGGAGCGACCGCACCACCCGCACACGGGCACCGCGCCGCGCCTGCGGGCGCCGAGAGGGCCGCCGCAGTGCGCGCAGCGGGCGGGAGCGCGGCAGGTCGCGCACACCAGAGTCGGCGCGAACCCGGGCCGGGCCACCTGCACCAACACCGGTCCCTCGGCCGCGGCAGCGCGCGCAGTCGCGAAGGCGCTGGAGGGCACCCGCTGACCGGTCTGCTCGAGCTCCTGCGGTGTGCTCAGGCGCACCTGCGGGATCACGCGCCGCACGGCGGTGACGTCCTGCAGCCATCCGTGCTGCACGAGCCGCTCGGCATCCGTGGAGCGGGTGTGCCCGACGATCAGCAGGGCGCTCCCCTCCTCCTCCTGCCTGATGAGCGCGGCATCCCTGGCGTGCACGTAGGGTGCGAGCGGTTCCGCCAGGAGCGGGTCGCCGTCGTCCCAGATGGCGACGAGCCCCGCCTGCACCGGCGAGTACACCGCGGAGCGATTGCCCACCACCACGCACGGAGCGTCCCCGAGCGTGCGCAGGAACGCGCGGTAGCGGTCGGGATTCGTCTGGCGCGCATCGTGCCGCACCACTGCTTCCTCGTCGACCAGCGTCGCCAGCGCGGAGAGCAGCAGCTCCTGGTCGCGGTAGTCCGGTACGACCAGCACGCTCGAACGGCCCTCCGCGAGCTGCAGAGCGGCGGCCGACGCCAGCAGCAGCGCCCACCCGGGGAGGTCGTCCTGCAGCACCGGGATCGCCTCTACGGCGGCGCGGCCCGAGCCGGAGAGCACCGCATCGAGACCGTCGTACGCCGCCGTGATGGCGCGGGCGCGGTCCACGGCGTCGCTGCTCGGCGGGGCGCACGGTTCCGGCTCCTGCCAGGACTTCTCGACCCGCACCTGCCGCTTGGGGATCGCCAGACGCAGGATGTCGGAGGCGGAACCGGCTGCGCGGTCGGCGGCCTTGCGGGCGAGCCGGTAGAGCCTCTCGGGCATGACCTCGACAGTCGAGACGACGCTCTCGATCTCGGAGAGTGTGCGGGTGGCATCCGGCTCCACGTCGATCTCGACGATGTAGCCGTCGATCACGCGACCCGCGGTGCGCAGCGGCGCCTTGACCCGCATGCCAGGACCGACCTCGACTACGTCCTTCGGGAGGGCGTAGTCGAACAGCCGGTCCAGCTGAGGCAGCGGCGAGTCGATCAGCACACGCGCGATCCGCCGCCCGTCCCCCGACCGCCCGGCGTCGGCGGATGTCGCCTCGGCCGGCGTCGCCTCGGGCACCGTGGACACGGCGCCCCTCAGACGCCGGCGGCGCGGCGCAGCTCGTCGGCGCGGTCGGTGCGCTCCCAGGTGAACTCGGGCAGCTCACGGCCGAAGTGCCCGTACGCGGCGGTCTTGGCGTAGATCGGGCGCAGCAGATCCAGCTCCTCGATGATCGCCTGCGGGCGCAGGTCGAACACGGTCTCGATCGCGCTGGTGATCATGTCGTCGGAGACGGTGCCGGTGCCGAAGGTCTCGACGTACAGGCCCACGGGACGAGCCACGCCGATCGCATAGGCGACCTGCACCTCCGCGCGCTCGGCGAGGCCGGCTGCGACGACGTTCTTGGCGACCCAGCGCATCGCGTAGGCGCCCGAGCGGTCGACCTTGGACGGGTCCTTGCCGCTGAACGCTCCGCCGCCGTGCCTGGCGGCGCCGCCGTAGGTGTCGATGATGATCTTGCGGCCGGTCAGGCCCGCATCACCCTTGGGACCACCGGTGACGAACGGGCCGGCCGGGTTGATGTAGTACTTCAGATCGGGAGCGAGGTCGAGTCCGGTCTGCGCGAGCACGGGGTCGATGACCTTCTCGCGAACGAGCGCCTGCAGCTCGTCCTGCGCGATGTCCGGGTGGTGCTGCGTGGAGAGCACGACGGCGTCGACCGTCTTGGGGGTGTAGCCGTCGTAGCCGAGCGTGACCTGGGTCTTGCCGTCGGGGCGCAGGAACGCCAGCTCGCCCGAGCGGCGCACTTCGGTGAGACGCTCGGCGATGCGATGCGCGGTCCAGGCCGCCATCGGCATGAGCTGCGGCGTCTCGTTCGTCGCGAAGCCGAACATGATGCCCTGGTCGCCGGCGCCGAGCTCGTCGCGCGGGTCGGTGGAGCCGCCGTCGCGGCGCTCCTGCGCGTTGTCGACGCCGTTGGCGATGTCCGTCGACTGCTCCCCCACCGAGACGGTGACGCCGCAGGACGAGCCGTCGAAGCCCGTGTCGCTGGAGGTGTAGCCGATGCCGTTGACCACGTCGCGGACGATGGTGGGGATGTCGACGTATCCGTCGGTGCGGATCTCACCTGCGACGTGCACGAGGCCCGTCGTCACGAGCGTCTCCACGGCGACGCGGGAGCCGCGGTCGACGGAGAGCAGCCCGTCGAGCACGCTGTCGGAGATCTGATCGCAGATCTTGTCGGGGTGCCCCTCGGTGACGGATTCGGACGTGAACAGGCGCAGCGCGCTCATCGGTTCTCCAAAGCGGGAAGATCGGGGCGGGTCGGGTTCGGCTCACCCGCGTGTGTTGCAGGCCCAGTGTGCAGGAAGCCGCCGACATCCGGGTGTGGACGTCGGCGGCTCACAGGGTGCGGAGTGTCACTCGGCGTGACGGATCCGGAGCTTGTCCTCGTTGATCTCGTGCAGCGCGATCGTGAGCGGCTTGTCCTCGATGGACGAGTCCACCAGCGGGCCCACGTTGTCGAAGAGGTTCCCCTCGTGGAGGTCGGAGTAGTAGTCGTTGATCTGACGCGCGCGCTTGGACGCGTAGATCACGAGCTCGTACTTCGACTCGACGCGCTCGAGAAGGTTGTCGATGGGCGGGTCGATGATTCCCTGGTTGGTTCCAGCCATGGTGGACCTCCTGGTCGGGCGACGCTGTCATCGGATGACGACGTGTCGCGAAGTCGGTTTCGGGCGCGCGCGAGCGTTCAGCGCGAAGAGCCCGTGGACAATTCTACGACCTCTCGCGCCGCGGTGGCGACGTCGGCGTTCACGACGAGGTAATCGAACTCGTTCCGCGCCGCCAGCTCGGTGCGCGCGGTGCGCAGCCGGCGGGCGCGCTCCTCGGCGTCCTCGGTCCCCCGGCCGACCAGCCGGTTCACCAGCTCGTCCCAGGACGGCGGCAGCAGGAACACCAGCGACGCCGACGGCTCCGCCGCCCGCACCTGCCTGGCGCCCTGCAGGTCGATCTCCAGCAGCACGGTCCTCCCGGCCGCGAGAGCCTCATCCACGGGCCCGCGGGGCGTGCCGTACCGGTACTTGTTGTGCACCGTGGCGTGCTCGAGGAGTCGACCGTCGGCGATCATGCGGTCGAACTCCGCGTCGTCGACGAAGAAGTAGTGCACGCCGTCGACCTCCCCCGGGCGCGGCGCCCGCGTTGTGGCCGACACGGAGAGGTGGATCTCGGGGTACTGCTCGCGGATCTGCGCGGCGACCGTGCCCTTGCCCACGGCCGTCGGGCCCGCCAGCACGAGCAGCCTGCTGCGACCCGGACGAGCGGTGTGCGGTGGGAAGCGCCGGTCCAGCCACTCCGACAGCGCGGCGAGCTGGCGAACGCCGAGACCGCCCAGGCGCTTCACCGGCGAGATGTGCAGCTCCTCGAGGATCCGGTCGCGCTTGCCGGCCCCGATGGCGGGCAGCGCCATCAGGAAGTCGGTGATGCGCAGGGTCGCGGCATCCGACTCGGCATCCTCAACCGCGCGCCGCAGGACGTCCTGCGGCGCGGTCACCCGGGTCGTGAGGTCCCGCTTCAGCGCGGCCCGCGCACGCCGACGCTGCAGTGCACGGCGCGATGCGGCGGCACGATCCACCTCGGGGACGACTCGACCTTCAGCCACGGAGAACCTCCTGATATCGCGCGGCGCGCTCACTGATGACGGCCGCGATGCCTGCGGGGCCGGTGCCGAGGATGCTGCGGCTCTCGCTCGCGAGCACCTGTCCCGCCGTCGCCCCGAAACGGGTGATCAGATCCTCCGGCGTGGCGCCCTGCGCTCCGAACCCGGGGGCGAGGATCGGCGTGCCGCCGAGGACCTCGTCGCCGAGGCCCACCTCGTCACGATCGACGGTGGCGCCGATCACGAGACCGACCGGCCCGAGACCGCCCTCGAACGCCGGCGATCCGTTGGCCCAGGACACGTCCCTCGCCACTCTCCTGGCGACCGTCTGGTCCTCCTCGGAGGCGACGTCCGCGGTGCGCGCGGTCTGCAGCGAGGCGGCTTCGGGGTTGCTTGTCGCCGCCAGGACGAACACGCCCTTGTCCGCCCGCACGGCCGTCGTGATGGTCTCGCGCAGGGAGTCCGGGCCCAGATACGGGCTGATGGTCACGGCATCCGATTCCAGAGGCGAGCCCGGCTCGAGCCACGCCGACGCGTAGCCGGCCATCGTCGAGCCGATGTCGCCGCGCTTGGCGTCGGACAGCACGATCAGGCCGGCCGCGCGTGCGGCGGCGATCACCTCTTCGAGGGCGGCGAAGCCCTTCGAGCCGAAGCGCTCGAAGAACGCCACCTGCGGCTTGACGACGCCCGCCCGGCCGGCGGCGGCCTCGACCACCGCCAGACCGAACGCGCGCAGACCGTCCGCATCCTGCGTCAGCCCCCACTGCTCCAGGAGCGCCGCGTGCGGGTCGATGCCCACGCACAGCGGACCGTACGCGTCGAGAGCCGCACGCAGGCGCGTTCCGAAGGGAGTGCTCACTCGGCGGCCTGCCGATCCAGCTCGTACTCCTGCAGGCTGCGCACCGAGAAGCCCTCGTTCGCCGCGTCCATGCCGCTGACGGCCGCGCCGAGCACCGCCATCGTGGTGAACAGCGCCTTGTCCGCCGCGACCGCGGCCGCGCGGATCTCGTAGCCGTCGGCGCGGGCCGCGCCTCCGCTGGGCGTGTTGACGATGATGTCGATCTCGCCGTCGTTGATCAGGTCGACGATGTTGCGCTCACCGTTCCCCTGCGTCTCGCTGTACTTGGCCGCGAGGGCGACCTGGATGCCGTTGCGGGACAGGATCTCGGCAGTGCCCTCGGTGGCCACCAGCGAGAAGCCCAGCTGTGCGAGACGATGGGCGGGCAGGATGACGTCGCGCTTGTCCGAGTCGGCCACCGAGATGAACACGGTGCCCGAGGTGGGCATCCCGCCGTACGCGGCGGCCTGGCTCTTGGCGAACGCGGTCGGGAAGTCGGCCGCGATGCCCATCACCTCGCCGGTGGAGCGCATCTCCGGGCCGAGCACCGAGTCGACGACCTTGCCGTCGTGCGTGCGGAAGCGCTTGAACGGCAGCACCGCCTCCTTCACGGCGATCGGGGCGCCCAGCGGCACGCTCGAACCGTCCTGCGCGGGAAGCATGCCCTCCGCGATGAGTTCGGCGATGCTCGCCCCCGCCATCACGCGGCTGGCGGCCTTCGCCATCGGCACGCCCAGCGCCTTGGAGACGAACGGCACCGTGCGGCTGGCGCGCGGGTTCGCCTCGATGACATAGAGCACGCCGGCGCTGATCGCGAACTGCACGTTCAGCAGACCGCGGACGCCCACGCCCTCGGCGATCGCGAGCGTCGCCGCCCGCACCCGCTCGATCTGCGTGCGGCCGAGCGAGATCGGCGGCAGCGTGCAGCTCGAGTCGCCGGAGTGGATACCGGCCTCCTCGAGGTGCTCCATGATCCCGCCGATGTACAGGTCGGTGCCGTCGTACAGCGCGTCGACGTCCAGCTCGATCGCGTCGTCGAGGAAGCGATCCACCAGCAGCGGCTTGCCCTCCTCGATGACGACGTTGCCCGCGGTGCGGACGAAGTAGTCGCGCAGTGATGCCGTGTCGTAGACGATCTCCATACCGCGGCCGCCGAGCACGAAGCTCGGGCGCACCAGCACCGGGTAGCCGATCTCCTCGGCGATGCGCACCGCGCCGTCGACGTCGATCGCCGTGCCGTTCCGCGGTGCGACCAGGCCCGCATCGTCCAGCAGCCGGGAGAACAGCTCCCGCTCCTCGGCGAGGTCGATCGCGGCGGGGCTGGTGCCCAGCACCGTGTAGCCCGCAGCCTCGATGCCCTTGGCCAGTCCCAGCGGCGTCTGGCCGCCGAGCTGGCACACCACGCCCAGGATCGTCCCGCTCTGCGCCTCGGCGTCGAGCACCTCGAGCACATCCTCGAGCGTGAGCGGCTCGAAGTACAGCCGGTCCGAGGTGTCGTAGTCGGTGGACACGGTCTCGGGGTTGCAGTTGACCATGACGGTCTCGTATCCGGCATCCGACAGGGCGAACGACGCGTGCACGCAGGAGTAGTCGAACTCGACGCCCTGCCCGATGCGGTTCGGTCCGGAGCCGATGATGACCACCTTGGTGCGCTCGGACGGCGCCACCTCGGTCTCGAAGTCGTAGCTCGAGTAGTGGTACGGCGTGAGCGCGGGGAACTCGCCCGCGCAGGTGTCCACGGTCTTGTAGACCGGGCGCAGGCCCAGGGCGTGGCGGATGCCGCGCACCTCGGACTCGCTGATGCCGCGCAGCTGCGCGATCTGGGCATCCGAGAAGCCGTGCTCCTTGGCGTGCCGCAGGGTGGCGGCGTCCAGCTCCGCCGCCTGTGCGACGGTCTCGGCGACCTCGTTGATCAGCACGATCTGGTCGAGGAACCAGGGGTCCATCGCCGTGGAGTCGAACGCCTGCTCGATCGTGGCGCCCTTGCGCAGCGCCTGCTGCAGCACGACGATCCGGCCGTCGGTGGGGGTCTTGGCGATCTCCAGCAGCTCCTCGACCGAGCGCTCCTCGGGGCCCCAGTGGAACGACGAGCCGCGCTGCTCGAGAGAGCGCAGCGCCTTCTGCAGCGCGGTCGTGTAGTTGCGACCGATGGCCATGGCCTCGCCCACCGACTTCATGGTGGTGGTGAGGGTGGCGTCCGCGGCGGGGAACTTCTCGAACGCGAAGCGCGGCACCTTGACGACCACGTAGTCGAGCGTGGGCTCGAAGCTGGCGGGCGTCACGCCGGTGATGTCGTTCGGGATCTCGTCGAGTCGGTAGCCGAGCGCGAGCTTGGCGGCGAGCTTGGCGATCGGGAAGCCGGTGGCCTTCGACGCCAGGGCCGACGAGCGCGAGACGCGCGGGTTCATCTCGATGACGATGATGCGCCCGTTGGTCGGGTCGACCGCGAACTGGATGTTGCAGCCGCCGGTGTCCACGCCCACGGCGCGGATGATGTCGATCGAGATGTCGCGCATCTTCTGGTACTCGCGGTCGGTGAGCGTCAGCGCCGGCGCGACCGTGATCGAGTCGCCGGTGTGCACGCCGACCGGGTCGACGTTCTCGATGGAGCAGACCACGACCGTGTTGTCGGCCGTGTCGCGCATGAGCTCGAGCTCGTACTCCTTCCAGCCGAGGATCGACTCCTCCAGCAGCACCTCGGTGGTGGGCGAGTCATGCAGGCCGGCGCCGCCGATGCGGCGCAGGTCTGCCTCGTCGAACGCGAAGCCGGAGCCCAGGCCGCCCATGGTGAAGGAGGGACGGACCACCAGCGGGTAGCCGAGCTCGGCCGCGCCGGCGAGCAGTTCGTCCATCGTGTGGCAGATGACCGACTTGGCGACGTCCGCGCCGGCCTCGATCACGAGTTCCTTGAAGATCTGGCGGTCCTCGCCCTTGCGGATGGCGTCGACCTTCGCGCCGATCAGCTCGACGTCGTACTTCTCCAGGATGCCGCGCTCGTGCAGCGCCATGGCGGCGTTCAGCGCGGTCTGCCCGCCGAGGGTCGGCAGGATCGCGTCCGGCTTCTCCTTCGCGATGATCGTCTCGATCACCTCGGGGGTGATCGGCTCGATGTAGGTGGCGTCGGCGAAGTCGGGGTCGGTCATGATGGTGGCCGGGTTGGAGTTCACCAGGATGACGCGCACTCCCTCCTCGCGCAGCACCCTGCACGCCTGGGTGCCGGAGTAGTCGAACTCGCAGGCCTGGCCGATCACGATCGGGCCGGAGCCGATGACCAGAACGGATGTGATGTCGTCGCGCTTCGGCATTACTCAGCGTCCTTTCCGGCGATGTCTGCGAGGACCAGGTCGCGGAACCTGGCGAAGAGGTAGTGGGCGTCGTGGGGGCCAGCGGCCGCCTCGGGGTGGTACTGCACGGAGAAGGCGGGGATGTCGTGGGCGCGCAGTCCCTCGACCACCCGGTCGTTCAGGCCGACGTGGCTGACCTCGAGGGTGCCGTACCCGTTGGGGCTGGCGAAGGTGCCGTCCAGGGGCGCCTCGACGGCGAATCCGTGGTTGTGCGCGGTGATCTCGACCCGGCCGGTCGCCCGGTCGAGCACCGGCTGGTTGATGCCGCGGTGGCCGAAGGTGAGCTTGTAGGTGCCGAGCCCCAGGGCGCGCCCGAACAGCTGGTTGCCGAAGCAGATGCCGAAGTACGGCAGCTTCGCGTCGAGAACCTGCCGCAGCACGGCGACCTGGGTGTCGGATGCCGAGGGGTCTCCTGGGCCGTTCGAGTAGAACACTCCGACCGGGTCGACGGCCTGGATGTCGGCGAAGCTCGCCGACTGCGGCAGGACGTGCACGTCGAATCCGAGGCGGGCGAGGTTGTCGAGCGTGGACTGCTTGACACCCAGGTCGAGCACCGCGAGGTTGCCGATGCGCTCGCCCGCGGCGGGGATCACGGTGGGCTCGCTGACCGAAACCTCTGCGGAGAGGTTCTGGCCGGCCATCTGCGGGGCGTCGGTGACGCGGCGCAGCTGCTCCTCGGCATCCAGTTCGGCGTCGGGGCCAGAGAAGATCCCGCCGCGCATGGACCCGGTGTCTCGGATGCGGCGGGTGAGCGCGCGCGTGTCGATGCCGCTGATGCCGACGATGCCGTCGCGCACCAGCACGTCGTCGAGCGACTCCTCGGCGCGCCAGTTGGACACACGGCGCGCGGGGTCGCGCACGATGTAGCCGGCGACCCAGATGCGAGCGGACTCGTCGTCCTCGCGGTTCATGCCGGTGTTGCCGATGTGCGGCGCGGTCTGAAGCACGATCTGGCCGGCGTACGACGGGTCGGTGAGGGTCTCCTGGTACCCGGTCATGCCGGTGGCGAAGACGACCTCGCCGAGGGTGGTGCCGACGGCGCCGTAGGCGCGGCCGGTGAAGCGGGTGCCGTCCTCGAGGACGAGCACGGCGGACGTCCGCGGGGACGGCGCCCCGGTGGTGGGAATGGTCAAGACTGCTCTCCGTTCTCGGAGCCCGCGCTCAGGCGCTGCAGCTGCGGGAGGATCTGCTGCGGCCCGACGGATGCGGGACGCAGGAAGGAATCTACGATGGTGCCCTCGGCGACCCGCCAGACGAGGCGGATCAGGCCGTTCGGCTCGACGACGCGGTCGATGGCGACCGTCGCGAGGTCGGCTGCGAGCAGCCGTTCGGATGCGATGAAGACGGTGGGAGATCCGTCCAGGCTGAGCGCCACTCCCCTGTCGGTGAGCACGAGCTCGCCACGGGCGCGGTACGTCAGCGCCTTCATCGCGATGCGCTCCAGGGGCTGATCGTGGACGGTCGTCGCGACGTACAGGACTTCGTGGCGATCGATCACGTCAGCGTGCTCCGGGACTCCGAGGGGCGCGGTCAGCGCGGAGTCCCGGCTGATGCGTCGTCGCCAGGCGAGGAACATCGCGGCGAGGATCACGAGCGCGACGGCGATCGTGATCAGCACTGCGCCTTCACGGGTCATACCAGCTCCTGCACGAGCTGCCCGTCGTCCACCGTCACGACGCCGCCGTGGATCGTCCACTGCACGCGCCCGGGAAGATCGCGGCCCAGGTACGGCGAGTTGTGACTGCGTCCGTGCAGGTCGGCCTCGGTGAACACACCGGGGACGCTCGGGTCGTAGAGGGTGACGTGCGCCGGCGCGCCGACCTCCAGCGAGCCGAAGCCCTGGAGCTGTCCGATGCCCGCTGGCGCCGAGCTCATGACGCGAGCGACGTCGGCCCAGTCCAGCATCCCGGTGGCGACCATCGACTGGTGCACGACGCGGAGCGCGCTCTCCAGCCCGACCATGCCGTTGGCGGCGACCTGCCACTCGCAGGCCTTGTTCTCGGCCGGGTGGGGGGCGTGGTCGGTGGCGACGATGTCGATCGTGCCGTCCGCCAGGCCCTCGCGGACGGCTGTGACGTCCTCGGCGGTGCGCAGCGGCGGGTTGGCCTTGTATCGCGCGTGGTAGTCGCGGACCAGCTCGTCGGTCAGCAGCAGGTGGTGCGGCGTGACCTCGGCGGTGACCCGGATGCCGCGCTTCTTGGCCCACCGGATGATGTCGACCGAGCCCGCCGTGGACAGGTGGCAGACGTGCAGCCGCGAGCCGACGTGCTCGGCGAGCAGCACGTCACGGGCGATGATCGATTCCTCGGCGACCGCCGGCCAGCCGGCCAGGCCCAGCTCTGCGGAGACGATGCCCTCGTTCATCTGGGCGCCGTCGGTCAGGCGCGGATCCTGGGCGTGCTGCGCGATGACGCCGTCGAACGCCTTGACGTATTCGAGCGCACGACGCATGATCAGCGGGTCCCAGACGCAGAAGCCGTCGTCGCTGAAGACGCGGACGCGAGCGCGGGATCCGGCCATCGCCCCGAGCTCGGCGAGACGCTCGCCCTTCTGCCCGACAGTGACGGCGCCGATCGGCTGCACCGTGGCGTAGCCGGCGGCCTCGCCGAGGGCGAGTTCCTGCTCGACCACGCCGGCCGTGTCGGCCACGGGCTGGGTGTTCGGCATGGCGAACACCGCGGTGAATCCGCCCGCGGCGGCCGCCTGGGTGCCCGTCAGCACGGTCTCGGATGCCTCGAAACCGGGCTCGCGGAGGTGCGTGTGCAGGTCGACCAGTCCGGGCAGGGCGACGAGGCCGGCAGCATCGACGACGCGTGCACCGCTGCGGGTGGGGCCGGCACCGATCTCGACGATGACGCCGTCCTCGATCGCGATGTCGGCGCTGCCGCCACCGAGCAGCTGGGCGCCGGTGATGACGAGGTTCCGGTTCACTTCGCTTCTCCTCGTTCGTCGTTGCGCTCCCCCGCCAGCAGCAGGTAGAGCACGGCCATGCGCACCGAGACGCCGTTGGTGACCTGCTCCAGCACGGTCGAGCGTGCGGAGTCTGCGGCCTCGGAGGAGATCTCCAGACCGCGGTTCATGGGGCCGGGGTGCATCACGATGCTACTCTCGGGCAGCGTCGCGGCCCGCAGTGCGTCGAGCCCCCACAGCCGGGAGTACTCGCGCTCGGTCGGGAAGAACGCCGCGTGCATGCGCTCCACCTGGATGCGGAGCATCATGACGGCATCCGGACCCTCTGCCAGCGCCTGATCCAGGTCGTAGAGCACGCGCACCGGCCACTGCGAGACGTTCTGCGGCACGAGCGTCGGCGGCGTGACCAGCGTCACCTCGGCGCCCAGGGTCGACAGCAGCCAGACGTTGGAGCGCGCGACCCGCGAGTGCAGCACGTCGCCCACGATGACGACGCGGAGCCCGCTCAGGTCGCGGCCTCGGCTGTCGGCGCCGTACCGGCGCTTGCGGATCGTGAACGCGTCCAGAAGAGCCTGCGTGGGGTGCTCGTGCGTGCCGTCGCCGGCGTTCACGACGCCGGCGGAGATCCAGCCGCTGGTGGCGAGCGTGCGGGGGGCGCCGGATGCCGAGTGGCGGATCACCACGGCGTCCGCTCCCATGGCCTCCAGGGTCTGCGCGGTGTCCTTCAGGCTCTCGCCCTTGGAGACGCTGGATCCCTTGGCGGAGAAGTTGATCACGTCCGCGGAGAGTCGCTTGGCAGCGGCCTCGAACGAGATGCGGGTGCGCGTGGAGTCCTCGAAGAAGAGGTTCACGACCGTCTTGCCGAGCAGGGTGGGAAGCTTCTTGATCTGCCGGGACTGGGTCTCGGCCATGTCCTCGGCCACGTCGAGGACGCGCAGCGCCTCGTCCCGGTCGAGACTGCGGGTGTCGAGCAGGTGCCTCATGATTCGATCGTCACCTCATCGGCGCCGTCGAGCTCCTTGAGGCGGACGTTCACACGCTCCGTGCGCGAGGACGGGATGTTCTTGCCCACGAAGTCGGGGCGGATCGGCAGCTCGCGATGACCGCGGTCCACGAGGATCGCCAGACGGACGACCGACGGACGTCCGATGGACTGGATCGCGTCGAGCGCGGCGCGGATGCTGCGCCCGGAGAAGAGGACGTCGTCCACCAGCACGACGGTCTTGCCGTCGATGCCGCCCTCGGGGATCTCGGTGCGCTTGGGTGCACGGGTCGGGTGCTTGGACAGATCGTCCCGGTACAGCGTGATGTCGATGGAGCCGACCGGGATCTCGGTGTCGGCGATGCCGGCGATGATGGGGCCGAGCCGATCGGCGAGCGTCACCCCGCGGGTCGGAATGCCGAGAAGGACCACTCCTTCGGCGCCGCGGTTGGATTCGAGGATCTCATGGGCGATGCGCGTCAGCGCACGCGCGATATCGGCTTCTTGCAGCACTGTCCGTGCGGCCATCTGCCTCTCCCTTCTCCGCCTCACAGGACGGGCTTAAAGGTTGGGTGATGGTTCGATTCTAACGATCTGACGCCGTGCGTGCTGGTATACCAACCGGGTGGTCTCAGGCTCCGACAACGCCGACGCCGCGTGCGTGCGCGGCATCCGCCAGGCGCCTGTCGAACGTCGCGAGCGCCGCCTCGTGCTGGATCGCGACAGCCAGCACGTAAGCGTCCGGCAGCTTCAGCCCGGTCTCGGCTCGCAGCCGCGCGACGCGCACGGGTTCGTCGTCGGCCGGAACATGGCGCTCCACGCCGAGACGCGTGTACGCGCTGAGCGCTTCGACCTCTCGTGCTTCGCGCACCGGAGCAACGAGCGTCTCCGCGAGGGTGACCGGGTGGATGAGCAGCTCATCCTCGGTGTCCAGGATCTCGTACGCCTCGGCAGTGTGAACATCACCACGGCCCCAGTAGGAGATCAGGATGTTCGCGTCGAGGACGATCACTCCGGCCAGTCCTTCCGCAGCTCCTCGAGGTAGTCCGGCGGATACACGTCGGCGAACATGCCCCGCGTCTCGTCGAGCACCTTGCGCCGCTCCGCTCGTCGGGCCGCCCGCTTCGCAGCCAGTGTCTCCGTGCCTGCTTCGGCCAGGCGCGCCACGAGCTCGGACCGGGATGCCCCCGGCCACTCCTTCGCCGCCAGTTCGAGCCCCGCGGCGAGCTCCGGTGTCTGCGTCACCTGGATCCGCGGCAGTGTCGTTGCCATGTCTCAAGTGTACCGCGGTAGGTCAGGGTGGTACAGCATGTGGGTAGGCTGAGCTCATGATCGCGCGGCGCCGCCTGACGCTTCTCCGGCATGCGATGCCCGAGATCGACCCGTTGGAGTCGCCGAGCGCCTGGCGACTCAGCTCCGCAGGTGTCGTCGCGGCATCCGCTCTGAGTATCAACGGCACGCTGGCCATCTCGAGCCCGGAGACGAAGTCGGTCCAGACGACGGCGCTCGCGCTGGACCTCGACCTGGAGGCGATCGTCCGGGACCCGAGGTTCCGCGAGGTCGATCGCGAGGAGCGTGTGCACGACGGGTTCCGCGAGGCGCGGCGGGCGTGGATCGCGGGGCGCCTCGATGGGCGTCACCATACCTGGGAGAGGCCGGATGCCGACGCGCAGCGGTTCCACGAGGGCCTGATCGCGCACCCTGCCGAGCACGTGATCGTCGGGACGCACGGCATGGTGCTGACCGCATGGGTGGTCGCTCAGGGACTGGTCGCTCCCGGTGAGGAAGCCGTCGCGTTCTGGGAGTCGCTGCGCTTCCCCGACGTGATCGAGCTCAGCATCCCGCTGCTGCGCGTGCGCGCCGCGCTGACGGATGCCGACGGCCGGCACGTCCTGATCAAGCGGACCCGCCCCGGTCAAGAGCCGTACTGGACGGCACCCGGTGGCGGCGTCGCTCTGTCCGACGCCTCGCCGGAGGATGCCCTGCTCCGCGAGCTTCGTGAGGAGCTGGGCGCGGAGGCCGAGATCGGGCCTGTCCTGTTCGAGCGCGCGATCGACGGCATCCGCTCCGAGCGCTTCTACCGGGCGCGGCTGATCAGCATGGAGCAGTCCGCGCGCAGTGGGCCGGAGTTCGATGACCTCGAGCGCGGCACGTACGACATCGAGGCCGTCACGGACGACGATCTCGATGCCCTCGATCTGCGTCCCGCTGAGCTGAAGGATCTGCTCAGCCGGCGCGCAGCGCCTCGTCGGTGAGGGGGCACTGCGAGACGCGGATCGGGTGACCGGTGGTGGTCAGGCACTTGCCGGTCTTCAGGTCCCACTTCCAGTCGTGCATGCTGCAGGTGAGCACGCCGTCCTCGTCGATCTTGCCGGTGCGGGTCAGATCCGCCCGCAGGTGCGGGCAGCGGCGCTGCACGACCCAGTCGCCGAGCTCGGCGTCCTCGGTCTGGTCGGTCTGCTCCTGGTACCAGTTCTCCACGTACTCGATGCGGTCCACCGACAGGCACTTGAGGAACGTGGTCAGGAACTCGTTGAACTTGCCGCTGCGGCCCACCGAGAACTGCATGGAGAGGAAGATCGAGTTCGACCAGTCGATCTCGTGATCGACGATGTTCGTCGAGACCAGGTCGGCGGGGATCGTGTACCAGTAGATGCACTCCTCCCCCGCGTACTCGCGCACCTTGGCCTTGGGGAAGTCGACGACCATGTCCAGCTCGCCGATCCTGAACCGCACGTTGCCGCCGACACCGAGGCGGATGGTGCGGGACTTCTTGATGAGCGGCTCCCACCACTCCTTGATCGCGGCGAGCATCTCGGCGGGCGGGATGATCTCGGCCCGTCGTGCCTCTTCGTCGCGGAGCTCCTGCTGCCGCGAGGCGCGCTGCTCCTCGAGGTACTGCCACTTCTCGTCGAAGATGTGGCTGATCTCGGCCTCCGAGTAGAGGCTCTGCGAGACGTTCAGCTCGCCGCCGTTCAGATCCACGACCGTGCCGGGGATGAAGAGCTGTCCGTCGTACTGCGGCGCCTGCTCCTTCAGGTGGGCGAGGAACTCCTTCTGATCCGTGAAGATCGAGTCGTCGTCCTGGCCGGTGCCGTTGTAGCGGAAGATGTCGTCGCGCAGGAACATCGGCGGACCCGCCATCGGGAAGACGTGCGGGGCGTCGACCTTCTCGATGTAGTACATGGCGCGCTTGTTCTGCGCCTCGCGCTTCAGGCGCGCGAAGTTCTGCTTGGCGTCCTGGGGCAGGTCGTAGACCATCGGCCACCAGATGGCACCGGAGACCTGCGTGAAGTACGCCTCGGGCTTGCCGAACGACAGCAGCGCCTCCAGATCGAGGGGGTGCGAGTCGTTCTGGTTCAGGACGGATGCCGTGCCGTCGTCGACGCTCAGGGAGGAGTCGCCGATCGGCCCGTCGCTGGGAGCGCGAAGCGGCGTGATCATGATCTTGGTGCCGCCCCGCTCGAAGATCTCGCCTGCGGGGGCGTAGAAGATGTTCTCGTACCCGAGGGCCCGGATGTCGTTCTCGAGGTCGTCGGTGACGTACTCGGGCAGCAGCACCTCGATGTCCTTGCGGATGTACTTCTCCAGCAGGCGCGGATCGAAGTGGTCGCGGTGCCGGTGCGAGATGTACAGGAAGTCGGCCTCACGACCGTAGCGCTCCCAGTCGAGACCGCGATTGTCCGGGAACGGGAACCACGAGCCGAAGAAGGACGGTCCGAGCACAGGGTCGCAGATGATGTTTCCGCCGACAGTCTCGATGAACATCCCGGCGTGGCCGAGTCCCGTGATCCGCATGTCTCTCCTCGTGCTTGGGCAGCCTCGATTCTACCGGCGGGCTCCTGTGCCGCAGCGGTGACCGGCCGGGAGAAAGCGCGCCGGGCGCGCCGTCAGTCCAGTCCGGCCACCGGCACGCCCAGCCAATCCGCCAGCTCGCCCAGCTCGAGGCGCACGAGTTCGTGCTCGTCCGAACCCCACTCGTCGAACTCGTGGACGGCGTTCACGCGCAGCACCTCCCGCTCGCGATCGTGCTCCGCATCCAGCATCCCGATGAAGCGGTCGCCGAACAGGATCGGATGCGCGAAGTAGCCGTACACCCGCTGCGGCTTCGGCTTGAACTGCTCCAGCACGTACGTGAAGCCGAACAGCTCGGCGAGTCGCCGGGGGTCGAACAGCAGGCGGTCGTAGGGGTTGAGGAAGGCGACGCGGCCGCCCGGATCCGGCTCGTCGAGCGCCCGCAGCGCGTCGGGGTCCACCCGGAACCGCATCGTGCTCCCCTCGACACCGGCGGCCTCGCCGGTGTCCTTGCCGACGCCGCTCCACCAGTAGTGCGGTCGCGCGAGCCCCTCAGCCTGCAGGCACCGACGCTCCAGCTCCGCCGTCGCCTCCGTCGACTCGAGCTCCGCCAGATCCTGCGGGAAGGCTCGCTCCGCGACATCCCAGATGCGGTTGCGTCCGGTCCTGCCGACGATGCCCACCTCACCACGGCGGGAGAGCAGGTCGAGCATGATCGGCACCTGGTTGGAACCGCTCCACCCGTCAGGGGCCTTCGACACCTGTGCGGTGTCGGGGATCTCGGAAGCCGTCAGCGGTCCCTCTGCCCGGAGGCGTGCGAGCACGTCCCGCCGGAACCGATCGTTGGCCACCAGCCACTCCTCCGCGCCACGCCGCAGCGGATCCGCTCGCATGACGGGCAGCATCGCGGGCAGCAGGGAGGCGGGCCGGAAGGCTCCGTCGAACTCGAACAGCAGCCGGTCCTGCTCGACCGCCTTCTTCAGCTGACCGGGCTCGTACGACCAGCCGATCCGCGACCAGAGCACCGTGTGCTCGCAGGGCGCGATCACCGCCGTGGGGTCGATCTTGATCTGTCCGATCTGCTCGGCGACCTCGACCACGTCGCCGGGGCGGTCGGCGTCGAGCAGCGTCGCGCGCACCACGATGCGCCGCGCCTGCTCGAGAGTCAGCTCGTGCGAAGTCATCGCTCAGAGCCTAGGCCGCCGGTCAGGTCTCCAGAAGACCCCGGATGTCATCGGCCGTGAGCGCCTTCGAGAACAGCTCGTCGTCGTCCATCACCGCGGTGAACAGGCGCGCCTTGCGCTGCTGCAGCGCCAGGACCTTCTCCTCGATCGTGCCCGAGGCGATCAGCCGGTAGACGAACACCCGGCGCGTCTGCCCGATGCGGTGCGTGCGGTCGATGGCCTGCGCCTCGGCCGCGGGATTCCACCAGGGGTCGAGGAGGAACACGTAGTCGGCCTCGGTGAGCGTGAGTCCGAATCCGCCCGCCTTGAGGCTGATGAGGAACACCGGCTGCTCGCCGTCCTTGAAGCCGTCGATGACCTCGGTGCGGTTGCGCGTGGAGCCGTCCAGGTGCACGTACGCGATGCCTGCGGCGGTGAGCCGCTCCGCAGCGTGATCGAGGAAACTCGTGAACTGGCTGAACACCAGCGCCCTGTGCCCCTCAGCCTGAAGCTCCTGGACGTGCTCGAGCAGCACGTCCAGCTTGCTGGAGGGGATCCCGGCATCCGCCTCATCGATCAGGCCCGGCGCGAGAGCCAGCATCCGCAGCATGGTCAGCGAGCGGAAGACGATGAAGCGGTTGCGGTCGAGGTCCGCGAGCAGGCCGAGCAGCTTCTGCCGTTCGCGCTGCAGCACGGCGTCGTAGCGGGCGCGATGCGCGGGCGAGAGCTCGACGAACACCTCCTGCACCTGCTTCTCGGGCAGCTCCGCCGCGACGAGCTCCTTGGTGCGGCGCAGCATGAGCGGGCGGATGCGTCGTCGCAGTCGCTCCAGCCGGCGCTGCCGGTAGTCGCCGCCCTCCTCGTTGTCGGGGACCTTGCCCTTCTCGATGGGCTGCACGTACTCCTCGCGGAACCGCCGTGCCGACGGGAACAGCCCGGGGGCGGTGAGCGAGAACAGCGCCCAGAGGTCGGTGAGGCTGTTCTCCAGCGGGGTTCCGGTCACGGCGATCTTGACCCGGGCGCGCAGCGCCGCGATGGCCTTGTGCGCCTTCGTCGCGGGATTCTTCGCGAACTGCGCCTCGTCCAGGATGACGCCTGCCCATTCGACATCCGCGTACTCGCTGTCGTCGAGACGCAGCAGCGTGTACGAGGTGACGACGACGTCGGCCTGCTGGACGGCGTCGGCGATGCGCTCGTCCCGGCGCGACGCGGTGCCCTCGATGATCCGCATCCGCAGGCCCGGCACGAAGCGGGCCGCCTCGCTGCGCCAGGTTCCGAGAACCGAGGTCGGGGCGATCACCAGGAACGGGCGCGTCTCCCCTGCTTCACGCGCGTGCGCGATCAGCGCGAGCAGCTGCAGCGTCTTGCCGAGGCCCATGTCATCGGCGAGCACACCGCCGAGACTGTGACCCCAGAGGAACGCCAGCCAGTCGAACCCCTGCTTCTGGTAGGGACGAAGCTGGGCGTTCAGCCCCTCGGGCACCGGTGTAGGCGGCACGTTCTGCACGTCGCGAAGCCCCTCGGCCAGCGCACGCCATGACACTGCCGCCTCGGACTGGTCAGCGAGGTCCTCGAAGTCCGCCCACAGGGCGGTCTGGTGCCGGCTGATGCGCGGACCGGTCTCCCACTCGGCGAGATCGGCCGCCTCGTCGATGAGCTCGCGGAGCGCCTGCAGGGCGGGATGCGCGAGGGAGAACCAGCTGCCATCGACGAGCATCAGCTTGGTGCGGCGCATGCTGAGCGCGGTGAACAGGGGCGTGAACGGGATCGAGACGCCGTCGATCTTCACGATGATCCCCAGATCGAACCAGTCCGGATCGGTCGACTCGACGGTCGAGACCGTGATCTCGGGGGCACCGGTGAGCTCGCGGTACTTCTTGCGCTTGCCGGTGATCACGACGCGCACGTCGCTGTCCTCGAAGGCGGGCAGGACGGTGGACGCCCATTCGGCGGCGGGGACGCCGACCACCGCCGCCCGTGGTTCGAACGGGGTGTCGGTCGCGGATGCCCAGATGCGCTCCAGCACGCGGAGCTCGCGCTGCTCGGCGTCGGCGTCGCGGAAGGCGTGACCGGCGGGCACCGGCTCGCCCGAGACGACCGGCACGGTGCCGTGGCCCGCGTACTCCCACTCGAAGCGGTGCTCGAGCCGGTCGGCCGAGCCGAAGTTGACGCGGAGCACGGGCACGGGCCGCACCGGTGCGGGGAGGGAAAGGCCGCTCGCGGCCGTGACCGTCGACTGTCGTGCGATGCTCGGGTAGGCCTCGTCGAGGAACAGGTCGCGATCCTCGGCGGACACCTCGATGGGCTCCTCCGCCGTGATGGCGGCGCGCACGGGCGCGCTCAGGTGCACGGGCGCGAGGGTCACCTCGATGTCGGCGCCCACGACCTCCCAGCGGTAGAGGCCTGTGGTCCCGATCGGACGGACGGATGCTGCGGGTACAGGCTGCTCGTCGATGCGGACGTCCGCGTCGACCAGCAGGCCGCCGTCCTCGTCGGTGTCGATGCGGATGCCCGCCGATGCATGGTCGGCGAGACGGACGGTGGTGTGCGTCTGAGCCGCGACCATGGGGATGCCGAGGCTCGGCAGCGAACGGAGGTGCTGCCAGAGCAGCGGCGACTCGACCCGGTCCAGCGGTATCCAGTCGGAGGCCGTTCCGGAGAGCAGCGAGTCCCGCGCGATGGCGAGGAAGTCGGTGAACCAGCGCGACTGCGCGGCATCGAAGCGGATGCCGGGGCGCCGGATGCCATCCCAGGTGACGTCGCCCTGGATCCACTTGCCGGTGGAGTCGCTGCGCATGAGCGGACGCACGGACAGCTGCACCTCGCCGTGCTCGCGGGTCAGCTCACGCGGCGTGGCGGTGCGGGCGGGGGCGGACCCCCAGCGGTCCCGTGCCCTCGACGGACGCACGCGCAGCTCGACGCCCAGAGCGAGCGCCGTGATCTGCCGCGCCGGAGCGGCCTCGGGCACCAGCCGCCGCCAGGCGGCGCGCTGGGCGTCCAGGCGGCGTTCGACCGCGATCCGCTCGCGGGCCTCCTTCTCGGGCGCGACGAGCATCGCCGCGACCACGTGCTTGCAGCCGCGCTGCAGGGGGCAGGAGCACGCGGTGCCGGCGATCTCCCCGCCGTTGAAGCGGATGCGGCATCGGTACGGCGCGGGCGCGCTGCCGTACACATCGGCCGTGAGCGTCTCTGTGGCAGCATCCCACGACGTGCGCTCGACGTGGCCACGGCGGGCGTAGTCCAGACCGCGCTGATAGCCGCCGTCACCGGCGAGCCGGCGCAGCTGCTGTGCACTGGGCCGGGGAATGCTCATCTCAGCATCCTTCCCGACAGCACCGACGCTCCACCCGGTTCAGCGGGGATCCTGCGCAACTCAGCGTGCGCGGTCGATGCGGGCGAGCACGCCGTGCACGAACGCGCCGGAGTCCTCGGTGGAGAGCTCCTTGGCCAGCTCCACCGCCTCGTCGATCGCGACTGCGGTGGGGACCTCGTCGTTGAAGAGGATCTCCCAGGTGCCGATCCGGAGCAGGGCGCGGTCGACCGCGGGCATCCGCTCGAGCTTCCAGTCACGGCTGTGCGTGGTGATCTGCGCGTCGATCTCGTCGCCGTGGTCGATGACCCCGTCGACGATGTCGCGGGCGTACATCCACGACGCCTGGCGGGAGGGCTCGCTCGCGGCGCGCGCGGCGGCCGCGGCGAGGGACACCGACACCTCTTCTCCGCGCACGTCGGCGGAGAAGAGGATGTCGAGGGCGCGCTTGCGCGCCTTGGTGCGTGCGCTCAACTCAGTCGTTGACCCGGCCGAGGTAGCCACCCGTGCGGGTGTCGACCTTGACCTTGGTGCCCTGCTCGAGGAACAGCGGAACCTGGATCTCGTAGCCGGTCTCGAGCGTGGCGGGCTTGGTGCCGGCCGACGAGCGGTCGCCCTGCAGGCCCGGCTCGGTGTAGGTGACCTCGAGCACGACGGATGCCGGGAGCTCGATGTACAGCGGGTTGCCGTTGTTCAGCGCGATCTGCACCTGCTGGTTCTCGAGCATGAAGTGCGCCGCGTCGCCGACGGTCGCGGCGCCGACGGTGAGCTGGTCGTAGTCCTCGACGTCCATGAAGACGAAGCTGTCGCCATCGGTGTAGAGGTACTGGAAGTCGCGACGGTCGACGTTCTCGATGTCGATCTTGGCGCCGGCGTTGTAGGTGCGGTCGACGACCTTGCCGGAGACGACGTTCTTCAGCTTGGTGCGCACGAACGCACCGCCCTTGCCGGGCTTGACGTGCTGGAACTCGATGACGCTCCACAGCTGTCCGTCGATCGAGAGGACGACGCCGTTCTTGATGTCTGCAGTGGATGCCATGCTGGTGCGAGTCCGTTCGTTTCGAAGGTTCAATGGCCGAGCGCGGATGCGCGCAGGAAGTGGCCAAGGACTCATCTTATCGGATGCCGGGAACCGGCTGTCCGGAGCTCGACTCAGGTCTGGCTGTTCAAGGCGAGGATCTGTGCCTTCTCGCCAGCCGTCAGGTCCGAGATCGAGAGCATCTCCTGGAGCACGGCGGATTTTCCGGCGATGTAGGTGTCGATGTCCATCTCCGCATCACCGGCCAGTGCGAGCTTCACAGCTTCGTATCTCTGCCGGAGCTTTACATCGCTCCTCAGGATCTCACGCACTGCCAGATGATTCCTCAGGTGCAGAGTCCCCTCCACGCAGACATAGACGTGACGAGAGGGACCCTGGTCGGGCGCCGTGAACGCTTCCCTGTCGGGCAGCCCGAGGTCGCCGACATGCTCGTACCCTGCAGTCTCGAGCGCCTTGACCCCCTGGGCCACGTGCGGCCGCCGGACGACGATGTCGATGTCGATGATCGGCTTCGCAGCGAGCCCGGGCACCCGCATCCCGCTGCTCCGCTCCCCCGAACCACCGACTACTCGCCGAGCTGCGCGATCAGCTCCCGCACGGCCTCGGCATAGCCGTCGATGCCCTTGCCGACCACGCGCACCGCGGCGACATCTTCCAGGTACGAGAAGTGCCGGAACGACTCCCGGGCGTAGACGTCCGAGATGTGCACCTCGGCGAAGGGCATGCCGACGCCGGTGAGCGCATCGCGGAGCGACACGGACGTGTGGGTCAGGCCACCGGGGTTGATGACGATGCCCGCGCAGTCCCCGCGCACGGAGTGGATGGCGTCGATCAGCACGCCCTCGTGGTTGCTCTGCACGGCGCGCACCTCGTAGCCGAGGGCGGCCGCCGTCTCTGCGGTGAGCTGCTCGACGTCGGCGAGCGTCGCGGTACCGTACACCTCCGGCTCCCGCGTTCCAAGGAGGTTCAGGTTCGGGCCGTTGACGAGCAGCAGGCGCCGGGTGCTCATGCTCCGACCTCCTGGTAGGCGGCGAACATCAGCGACTCGTCCGGCGCCTGCAGCACCGTCGGCTTGGCGATGTCATCCAGCACGATGAAGCGCAGCATCCCGCCGCGCGCCTTCTTGTCGCGCTGCATGGTCGCCAGCAGCGTGTTCCACGCTCCGGCCCGGTAGGTGGTCGGAAGGCCCAGCGACTCGAGCACGTTCCGATGCCGGTCGACGGCGGCATCGGGCAGGCGTCCGGCCAGGCGCGACAGCTCCGCCGCGTACATCATGCCGATAGAGATCGCAGCGCCGTGCCGCCACTGGTAGCGCTCGGTGTGCTCGATAGCGTGCCCGAGCGTGTGCCCGTAGTTGAGGATCTCCCTCAACCCCGCCTCGCGGAAGTCGTCGGAGACGACCTTCGCCTTCATCTCGATCGCGAGCTCGATCGTGCGGCGGAACTCGTCTGTGGAGGTGTCGACGGCACGCGCCGGGTGGGCTTCGATGATGTCCAGGATCTCCGGCGCCCAGATGAAGCCGGCCTTCACGACCTCCGCGTAGCCGGCGGTCGCCTCGTTCGCGCTCAGGCTGCCCAGCTCGTCGAGGTCGCCGATCACGGCCCGCGGCGCCCAGAACGCCCCGACCATGTTCTTGCCCTCGTTGGTGTTCACTCCGGTCTTGCCACCCACCGCCGCATCCACCAGGCCGAGCACCGTGGTCGGCACCTGCACCACCTGCACGCCGCGCAGCCAGGTCGCCGCCACGAATCCGGCGAGATCGGTGACCGCGCCACCGCCGTACCCGATCACGGCGTCCGAGCGGGTGAAGTCCGCCTGGCCCATGATCTGCCAGCAGAACGCCGCGACCTCGATGCGCTTGCCCGCCTCGGCGTCCGGGATCTCGGCGAGGAGCACCTGCACTCCGCCGTCCGCCACCAGGCGGTCGCGCAGCTCTGCCGCGCGGTTCGCCAGGGTCGGCGGGTGCACCACGAGCACCTTCTTGACCGCCGGGTCCAGGGCCGTCCTGACCCGGTCGAGGATGTCGCGCCCCACGGTGATGTCGTAGGCGGCCTGTCCGGTCACGCTGATGGTCTTGACGGTCATTCCAGTTCCTTCCTCCAGGCGGCGATCCTCTCCGCCAGCATCCGCATCGGCGTGCGGGAAGTGTCGACGGTCAGATCCGCGACCTCCTCGTACCAGCCACGGCGCTCGTCGAAGATCCTCTGCCATCGTTCCAGCGGGTCGTCGTCGCCTGCGAGCAGCGGTCGTCCGGTTCCGCCGATCCGCCGGGACACCGCCTCCGGGGACACCGTGAGGAAGACGACCGGATGCCGCGTCAGCAGCGACCTCGTCGCGGCATCCGTCACGGCGCCGCCTCCGAGCGAGACGACACCGCCGTCCGCCACAGCGGCGTCGACCGCCGCACGCTCCAGTTCGCGGAAGTACGGCTCGCCGTGCTCCGCGAAGATCTTTGGGATCGGCCCCTGCACGGCCGCGATCCTCTTGTCGGTGTCGCTGAAGGGCACCTCGAGCAGCCTCGCGACCTTGCGACCGACGCTCGTCTTGCCCGCGGCCATCGGGCCGACGAGCACCAGCGTCAGCGGCGGATCAGCCCGCTCAGGAGAGCTCATCATGGGCGAGCAGCGCCGCCTCCGATGCGGGAGCGGTGCGCAGTGCCTCCGGGATTCCGGCGAGGTAGCCCTCCAGGTTGCGACGCGTCTCGCGGATGCTGTCGCCCCCGAACTTCTCCAGCACCGAGTTGGCGAGCTCGATGGCGACCATGGCCTCGGCCACGACGCCCGCTGCGGGCACGGCGCACACGTCGGAGCGCTGGTGGTGCGCCGTGGCCTCCTCGCCGGTCGCGACGTCGATCGTGCGCAGCGCATGGGGCACCGTGGCGATGGGCTTCATGCCCGCTCGGACGCGCAGCACCGTACCCGTGGTCATGCCGCCCTCCGTGCCACCGGCGCGGTCGGAGCCGCGGGTGATGCCGCCGTCCGTCTCGAACAGCTCGTCGTGGGCGGCGGAGCCGCGACGGCGCGTGGTCTCGAAGCCGTCGCCGACCTCCACGCCCTTGATGGCCTGGATGCTCATCAGCGCCTGCGCGAGACGTCCGTCGAGACGACGGTCCCAGTGCACGTGCGAGCCGACCCCCGGGGGCAGACCGTAGGCGAGCACTTCGACGATGCCACCGAGGGTGTCGCCGTCCTTGCGAGCGGCGTCCACCTCTGCCACCATCAGCGCGGAGGTGGCGGCGTCGAAGCAGCGCAGCGGATCGGCGTCGAGCGCGTCCACGTCGTCGGGCGTCGGCAGCGCGGAGCCGTCCGGCACCTGCACCGGCCCGATCGAGAGCGTGTGACTGACCAGGCGGACGCCGAGCTCAGACAGGAACGCACGCGCGATCGCGCCCAGCGCGACCCGGGCGGCCGTCTCACGGGCGCTCGCGCGCTCGAGGATGGGCCGGGCCTCGTCGAAGTCGTACTTCTGCATGCCGACGAGGTCGGCGTGGCCGGGACGGGGACGCGTCAGCGCCGCACCACGACCGCGGGACTTCTCGGTCAGCTCGGTCGGCGCCGGGTTCATCACCTCGGTCCACTTCGGCCATTCGGTGTTGCCGATCCGCAGGGCGATCGGGCTGCCCAGCGAGAGGCCGTGGCGCACGCCACCGGAGATCGACAGCTCGTCCTGCTCGAACTTCATGCGCGAGCCGCGCCCGTAGCCGAGCTTGCGGCGCTGAAGGTCGGCCTGGATGGCCTCGGCCGTGATCGTCACACCGGAGGGCAGACCCTCCATGACGGCGATGAGTTCGGGGCCGTGGGATTCGCCGGCCGTGAGCACGCGGAGCATGCCTCTAGTCTTCCACGACCGCCGACCGCATGACTGCCACGATGACGTGCTCGTCCGGGAGCGCAGCGTCCTGCTCCCCCGTCAGGAAGATCCGGATCTGCCGCACCGCCTGGTAGAGCAGCATCTCGAAGCCCGAGATCACACTCTCCCCCGACCAGCCCGCGGCGAGGGCCGAGGGCCACGGCGCGTACGCGGCTTCGAAGAGCACTCCGCCGGAGCTCGACAGCGGCGCGGCGAGGGCGGCATCCAGCACGGTGCCGCTGGGCAGGGTCGCCACGGTCGCGTCGACGGAGCCGGCGGCCGCGTCGAAGGGCACCGCGTCGACCGCGACGTCCAGCGCGTCACCGATGCGGAGCAGCCGGGCTGCCGCCTCGGGGCGGCGTGCGCGCACCTCCACGCGCTGCGCGCCGAGGTCGTGTGCGGCGACCAGAGCGGATGCCGCGGTCGCCCCCGCACCGAGGATCCGCGCCGACCGGATGCCGGAGACGCCGGCGTTGCGGAACGCGTCGACGATGCCGCCGACGTCGGTGTTGAAGCCGCGCAGCCGCTCTCCCAGCAGGAGCGTGTTGACCGCTCCGGTCAGGCGCGCGCGTCCGTCCAGCTCGGTCGCCGTGTCGTGCGCGATCTCCTTGAGCGGCATGGTGAGCGAGAGCCCGCGCCAGGAGTCGTCGAGGGCGTTCAGCGCGGCGGGGAAACCCGCCACGTCGACGCGCTGCCGGCCGTACTGCCAGTCCAGACCGAGCTGCGCATAGGCGGCACCGTGCAGGGCGGGCGACCGGCTGTGTCCGATCGGGGCGCCCCAGACGGCGAGACGCGAGCGCGTGCTCACCTCAGCAGCCCGTGCCGGGGTTCGCCTTGCACCATGCCTGCATCTGCTTGATGGCCTGCTGGTGCTCGGCATAGGTGTTCGAGAAGACCGTCTCGCCCGTGCTCATGTTCACCGTCACGAAGTAGAGCCAGGTGCCGTCGGCGGGATGCATGGCGGCGTCGATCGCGCGAGCACCGGGGTTGGCGATCGGTGTCGCCGGCAGTCCCTTGATGACGTACGTGTTCCACTCGTTCTCGGCGTGCTGCGCCTCCTTCGAGGTGCTCGCCTTGCCCGCGTGCAGCTGCCCGTAGCCGTACTGCGCAGTCGAGTCCATCTGCAGCATCATGCCCGTGTCGAGCCGGTTCTGGATCACACGGGAGACCTTCGGGAAGTCGGGCGTGCGGCCCTCGCGCTCCACGATCGAGGCGATGGTCAGCACGCGCTGCGCGTCGGAGTCCGGGACACCGGCCTTCTTCAGCTGCGCACGCGTCTCGTCGACCATCCGCTGGATGACTTCCTTCGCCGTGACACCGGGATCGAACGTGTAGGTCGCCGGGAAGAGCCAGCCGTCCAGTCTCGACGCCTGCACGCCGTAGATGCTCGGATCCTTGACGGCTGCCTGCAGGTCCTCGAGCTTCAGTCCGACGCCCTGGACGATGCGCGGCAGGGACGACTCGACGGTGCCGCCCTCGGCGATGCGCACGGTGTTGGCCATGCGGTTCTTCGGATCGTCCAGAGCCTTCAAAGCGGCAGCCGCGGTCATCTTCTTCTGCAGCTTGTACACGCCGGGGTAGAACGTGACCGTCGGCCGCTCCGCCAGCAGGTACTCGTAGAAGACGCGATCGGTCTTGGTGACACCGGCCTTGTAGAGCGTCGTCGACACGGGCGAACCGGTGTCGCCCTTCAGGATGGTGACCTGCACCTCACCGGATGCCTCGCCCGGGGCGTAGTCCTTGGGCTCGCCCCAGCCCATCATGTCGTTGATCTTGTCCTGGTAGGTGTTGTAGACCCACGCGCCGCCGGCGGCGATCCCGCCGAGCACGATCAGCACGACGATCAGGCCGATCAGACAGCCGCGTCCGCGCTTCTTCTTCGGGACGGAGCGGTGCTGCTCGGGTGCGAACAGGGCGTCGAGCGAACCGCCGAGCTCGGGCTCGTCGTGCGATAGGTCGCCGTGGTCGGGCTCCGGATCCGTCGCAGCGGAGTCCGGCACCGCGGATGCCATGGGTGCCGCCGTGCGCGGAGCGGACGCGGCCGGCTCCTCCGAGGCAGCGGACGCCGATGCCGGCCGCGGCGTCATGAGGTCCTCGAATCGCGGCTCTGCTGCGGCCTGAGGCCGAGGCTGAGCCTGCGGCGCAACCGCGGGCAGGATCGCCGTCGGTGCATCGGGGGTCTCCGCGGGCTGCGCGTCCGTGGCCGGGGGCTGCTGCTGATCTGCGGGACGCCGCGCTGCGGCATCCTGCTGGAGCGCCCGGCGGGCCTCCGCATCCTGCTGGGCACGACGCTCGGCGGCCTCCGCCGCCTCCTTGGCCGCACGCATCGCCCGGCGGGAGCCCGGTGCCGGCTCGTCGCGGTTCTCGCGCGAGGGCAGCGAGGACGAGGACGCCGTCGGGAGGTTGTCGAAGAGGTCTCCCAGCCCTGGGCCCTGCGGGGATGCGTCGGGGTCATGCATCGTCAGCGGACTCCTCATCGAGGTCGATCACCGCACCGGCGGGGTGTCCGGTGCTCTTCTCCGTGTCCACAGCGTGCTGCAGAAGCACGACCGCAGCCACCTGGTCGACAATGCTACGAGAGTTCTTCTGGGATCTTCCCGAGGATCTCAGCGCGGCGTGCGCCGTCACCGTGCTCAACCGTTCGTCCACCATGCGAACCGGCACGCCCGTTCGCCGGCCGAGCTGGGCCGCGAACTCCCTGGCATCCGTCGTGGACGGCGTCTCCTCACCGCGCATGTTCACCGGAAGCCCGACGACGAACTCCAGCGGCTCCCACTCGCGCGCGAGCTCGGCGATGCGCTCGATCGACGAGTCCGAGCGCGGGACGGTCTCCACCGGCACGGCCAGCATCCCGTCAGGATCGCATCGGGACACACCGACCCGGGCCTTCCCGACGTCGATCCCGAGCCGCACACCGCGACGGAATCCGCTCACGCTGCGGCGAGCTCCGCGACGACGGCCGCCAGCGCGGCGTCCAGAGCGGATGCATCGGTGCCACCGCCCTGAGCGACATCGTCCTTCCCGCCGCCACCGCCGCCGAGGACGCCGGCCGCGACGCGCACCAGCGCACCCGCCTTCGCACCCGCGGCTCGCGCGGCGTCGTTCGTGGCCACGACGACGATCGGCCGACCGTTCGCGACGCCGCCGAAGGCGACGACCGCGGCATCCGTGCCGAGCCTCTCCCGCACGCTCAGAGCGAGAGTGCGCACGTCGTCGGCCGAGCCGATCTCGCCGAGCGAGGTCGACGCGACGCGGAACGAACCGACCTGCTGTGCGGCCTCGGCAAGAGCCGGAACGCGTCCCTCGCGCTCCTTGGCCTCGAACTGCGCGATGCGCTTCTCGGCGGCCTTCAGGTTCGCCTGCAGCTCCTCGATGCGGGTGGAGAGCTGGTCACGGGGCGCCTTCAGCGCAGCGGACAGCTGCGAGACGACGGTGCGCTCCGCGGCGAGCTCCCGGAAGGCGTCCTGCCCCACCAGGGCCTCGATGCGTCGGTTCGACGCACCAACGGAGGACTCGCCGACCACGCTGACCAGGCCGATCTCGGAGCTCGACGAGACGTGCGTGCCCGCGCAGAGCTCGCGCGACCACGGACCGCCGATGTCGACCATCCGCACGACGTCGCCGTACTTCTCTCCGAACAGCGCCATGGCACCGGCCTCCTTGGCCTCGTCCAGCGACACGATGCGGGTGGTGACCTCGAGCGCGTCCTGGACGGCGCGGTTCGTGATGTCCTCGATCTCGGAGCGCGTCTCGGCCGAGAGCGGCTGCGACCAAGCGAAGTCGAAGCGCATGTAGCCGGCGCGGTTCAGCGAGCCGGCCTGCGTCGCCGTCTTGCCGAGCGTGTCGCGCAGGGCGGCGTGCACGAGGTGGGTCGCCGAATGCGCCTGGCGCGCGGCGCGTCGGTTCGGGGCGTCGACGAGGGTGGTGGCCCGGTCGTCGACCGCGACACTGCCCGAGGCGACGTGCACGGTGTGACTGATCAGACCGGGGACGGGCTTCTGCACGTCCAGGACGTCCAGCTCGAAGCCGGTGCCGACGATCGTCCCCTTGTCGGCGACCTGACCGCCGGACTCGGCGTAGAGGGTGGTCTCGGCGAGGATGACCTCGGCGACCTGACCCTCGGACGCCGCCCGCACGGGCGCGCCGTCGAGGATGATCCCGAGGATGCGCGAGTCGGTCTGCAGATCGGTGTAGCCGGCGAACACGGTCTCGCCCGCGGCACGGAAGTCGCGGTACACCGAGACGTCGGCCAGCTGACGCTTGCGGTTGCGGGCATCCGCCTTGGCGCGCTCGCGCTGCTCCTTCATGAGCGAGTCGAATGCGGAGCGGTCGACGTCGAGCCCTGCCTCCTCCGCGACCTCCAGCGTGAGGTCGATCGGGAAGCCGTAGGTGTCGTGCAGCAGGAACGCCTCGGACCCGCTGAGCGTCGAGCCGCCGGACTTCTTCGTGTCCTCCAGGGCGAGATCCAGGATGGTCGATCCCTGCGCCAGCGTGCGGCGGAACGTGTCCTCTTCGGCGAAGGCCGCCGAGGACAGCGTCGCCCACTCGGTCTCCAGCACCGGGTAAGCCGACTTCATGGCATCCCGCGACGTGGCGAAGAGCTCGGGGAAGACCGGCTCGTCCACGCCCAGCAGGCGCATGGCGCGCACCGTGCGGCGCATCAGGCGGCGCAGGATGTAGCCGCGTCCCTCGTTGGACGGGCGCACGCCGTCGGAGAGCAGCATCAGCGAGGAGCGCACGTGGTCGGCGATGACGCGGAAGCGCACGTCGTCCTCGTGGACGCTGCCGTACTTCTTTCCGGAGAGCTCCACGGCGCGGTCGAGCACCGGGCGCACCTGGTCGGTCTCGTACATGTTCTCGACGCCCTGCTTGAGGAAGGCGACGCGCTCGAGGCCCATGCCGGTGTCGATGTTCTTCATCGGGAGCTCGCCCACGATGTCGAACTCCGTCTTGCCGCGGATGTTCTCGATGAAGTCCTGCATGAACACGAGGTTCCAGATCTCCAGGAACCGCGTGTCATCGGCTGCGGGTCCGCCGTCCTTACCGTACGACGGGCCGCGGTCGAAGAAGATCTCCGAGTCCGGGCCGCCGGGGCCGGGCTGTCCGGTGTTCCAGTAGTTGTCGGCCCGTCCCAGGCGCTGGATGCGCTCGGGCTTCAGGCCGATCTCGTCGCGCCAGATCGCCTCGGCCTCATCGTCGGTCTCGTAGACCGTGACCCAGAGGTCCTTCTCGTCGAAGCCGAGGCCGCCGTCCGCCTCGGAGGAGGTCAGCAGCTCCCACGCGTAGCGGATCGCGCCTTCCTTGAAGTAGTCGCCGAACGACCAGTTGCCGAGCATCTGGAAGAACGTGCCGTGCCGGGCCGTGCGGCCGACCTCTTCGATGTCGTTGGTGCGGATGCACTTCTGCAGGTCGGCGATGCGAGGATGCGGCGCGGGGACGACGCCCGTGAGATACGGGATCATCGGGACCATGCCGGCGACCGTGAACAGCAACGACGGGTCGTCGCTGACCAGGGACGCCGAGGGGACGATGAGGTGGTCGTTCTTCTCGAAGTAGTCGAGGTAGCGCTGCGCGATCTCCGCAGTTCTCATAGTGCTCGTGGGTTTCCTTGCGTGGCGGAGCCGCGGCGGAGGACGCGACGGGAGGGGGGACTCGTCGGAATCAGTCTGCGTCTGCGGTGTCTGCCAGCCGCGCTCCCTGCTGGCGGTACGCCTCACCGAGGAGGCCGGTGACCTCCGAGATGCGCGCGTCGATGTCGGCGAAGATCTCCTGACCCCGAGGGTCCTTGTTCATGAAGTGCGCGGCGACGAAACCGCCGATCACACCGATCAGGAACCAGAGCAGATTCTTCATTCCGCCATCCTACGACGAGAGGCGCCGGGGAATCCCCCGACGCCTCTCGCACGGATGCTGTATCAGCGAGCCGCGTAGTACTCGACGACCAGCTGCACCTCACAGGTCACGGGGACCTCGACGCGCTTCGGACGACGGACCAGACGGGCCTGCAGCTTGTCGAGCTCGACCTCGAGGTAGCCCGGGACCGGGGGCAGGACCTCGGCGTGACCGCCGGCGGCTGCGACCTGGAAGGGCTCGAGAGCCTCGGACTTGGCCTTGACGTGGATGAGCTGACCCGGCTTCACGCGGAAGGACGGGCGGTCGACGAGCTGACCGTCGACCAGGATGTGACGGTG
>Ga0066256_1000792_pt1 | contig 59064 bp, 55 predicted proteins | sample ThiBio_1000_biof_FD_87107 | JGI IMG/M metagenome (GOLD analysis project Ga0066256, IMG submission 87107) | Wastewater bioreactor microbial communities from Cape Town, South Africa - Thiocy_expt_1000_biof (version 2) | ecosystem: Engineered > Bioreactor > Thiocyanate-remediating >... | reverse complement strand
CACGCCGACGAGCCACGGCTCGCCGCCGGCGGCCGCCCACAGCGCCACCGCGACGATGGGCGCGAGGGCGGCGCCGAGGATCGACGACACGTTGTACGAGATCGCCGACCCGGCGTAGCGCACGTTCGTCGGGAAGAGCTCGGGCAGCAGCGCGCCCATCGGTCCGAAGGTCAGGCCCATCAGCAGGAAGCCGAGGATGAGGAACGCCTGGGTCAGCGGCACCGCACCCGGCTCCGTCGCCGACTGCCCGAGGAAGAGCGGGAACGTGAACCCGAACAGGATGATCGCGACAGTCACGCCGATCAGCAGCTTGCGGCGGCCGATCCGGTCCGCCCAGGGGCCGGACACCATGGTGAAGATGCCGAAGAAGACCACGCCGACGATCTGCATCAGCACGAAGTTGGTGTAGCCGAAGCCCTGGCCCGGATAGAACTGCGCGGCGAAGGCGGCGGCGTCGAACGTCGCCCCCTTGGCCTCTGCGGTGGCCTTGGCCGCGGCGGAGGCCGCTTCGAGAGATGCAGCCTTGGTGCCGTAGCTGAGCGTGAAGTTCGTCATCAGGTAGAACAGCACGTACGTCGCCAGCATGATGAACGTGCCGAGGATGAGCTGCTTCCAGTGGTGGCGGAACACCGTCGCGAGGGGCAGCTTGCGGATGACGCCCTTGTCCGCCGCCTTCCTGAAGGTGTCGGACTCGACGAGCTTGAGCCGGACCCACAGCCCGATGATCACCATCACGGCCGAGAACAGGAAGGGCACCCGCCAGCCCCAGCTCAGGAAGGCTTCGGACTTCAGCGCCGGATCCGACTGATGCGGCAGGGCGAAGTTGATGATGAGGAACAGACCGTTCGCGATGATGAACCCGAGCGGCGCGCCCAGCTGGGGGAAGGTGCCGTACCAGGCGCGCTTGCCGGACGGCGCGTTCTCGGTGGCGACCAGAGCCGCCCCCGACCACTCGCCGCCGAGCGCGAAGCCCTGGGCGAGGCGCAGCACCAGCAGGAGGAGCGCGGCCCACCATCCGATCTGCTGGAACGTGGGCAGCAGGCCGATCAGGAACGTGGCGATGCCCATCGTCAGCAGCGACGCCACGAGGGTCGCCTTGCGGCCGAACTTGTCGCCGAAGTGTCCGTAGACCATCGCACCGATGGGGCGCGCGACCATCGCGGCGCCGAACACGGCGAACGACGACAGCAGTGCCGTGGTGTCGTTGCCCGTCGGGAAGAACAGGATCGGGAAAACCAGCACGGCAGCGGTGGCATACGCGTAGAAGTCGTAGAACTCGATCGTCGTGCCGATGAGGCTCGCGAGGATCACCCGGGATCGGGGATTGGCGGGCGCGCTGGTCGTGGTCATGTGATGCTCCTCCGGTGGCAGTCCCTAGGGAACTGCTGGGAGTCTACGACCGATGAAGCAGGTCCAGCGTGCAGCGTTACGCGCGGTGCGCGGATCCGCTCAGTGCCAGAACAGCCCGAGACCCGCGTTGAGCAGGGCGAGCACCCCGACACTCCAGAACATTCCGGCGGGCACGGCCTCGCCGCGCTTCTGGCGGGCCATGCCGATGCCGATGAGGGCTCCGATCACGACCAGCACCACGAGCTTGACGGTGATCTTGATGTAGAAGCCCGCGCCCGGTTCGAACAGGCCCATCGGCCAGGCGAGCAGCAGACCGGCGATGCCGGCGATCGCCAGACCGACGTTCATGAGCTGCGTGAACTGCTTCTTGCCGCCGAACGCCTGGGCGGCCCAGGCGCCGAAGAGAGTGGCGAAGCCGATGATGTGGAGGAAGACGACGATCTCGCGGAGGGTTCCCATGCGGTCCAGGCTATCCAGGAACCGTCCGTGGCGGAACGTGATACGCGAACGGGCCCAGCGGACCTGCACCGGTTCCGCTGAGCCCGTCGTGAGGGGCTCAGCCCCGCAGGTCCGCGATCACGCGCGCGGTGCGCAGCGCGGCATCCGCGGCCTCGGCGCCCTTGTCCTCCTGCGAGCCGGGCAGACCCGCGCGGTCGAGGCCCTGCTGCTCGTCGTCGAGCGTGAGCAGGCCGAAGCCGACCGGCTTGCCGGCGTCGAGCGAGACGCGGGTGAGGCCATCGGTGGTGGCCGCCGAGACGTACTCGAAGTGAGGCGTCCCGCCGCGGATGATGACGCCGAGGGCGACGACGGCATCCGCTCCACCGGCGAACGCGGCCTGCGCGGCGACGGCCAGCTCGAACGACCCGGGCACGCGCACCAGGGTGTGCTCGGCTCCGGCGGCGTCCAGCGTGCGCTGCGCACCGGCGATGAGGCCGTTGGAGATGACCTCGTGCCAGGTGCCGGCGATCACGACGACCCGCAGGCCGGTGCCGTCGACCGGGGTGAGAGGGGTGGGTGCTCCGGCGCCGCTCATGCGTCGTCCTTTCCGTGGGCGAGGGCATCGGCCAGCTCGGACTCGCCGATGATGTGGCCCATGCGATCGCGCTTGGTCTCGAGGTACTGGTGGTTGTTGGGGCCGACGCCGACGATCAGCGGCACCTGCTCGACGACGTCAAGGCCCAGCTCGCGCAGCTGCTTGACCTTGTCGGTGTTGTTGGTCAGCAGTCGCACCTTGGACACGCCGAGGTCGGAGAGGATGCCGGCGGCCGCCGCGTAATCGCGGGCGTCGGCGGGGAGGCCGAGCGCGAGGTTGGCGTCGACGGTGTCGAGGCCCTCCTCCTGCAGGCTGTAGGCGCGCAGCTTGTTGATCAGGCCGATGCCGCGCCCCTCGTGGCCGCGCATGTAGATGACCACGCCGCCCTCGGCGTCGATGCGATCCAGCGCAGCCTGCAGCTGCGGGCCGCACTCGCACTTCTGCGAACCGAAGGCCTCGCCGGTCAGGCACTCGGAGTGCACCCGCACCAGGGCTGTCTCGCCGGGCGTGCCCGAGACGACCGCGATGTGATCGGTGCCGGTGACACGATCCTTGTAGGCGAGGAACCGGAAGGTCCCGTGCTCGGTCGGCACGGTCGCGTCGGCGCGCAGGCTGACGCGACGGGCGGTCTTCTTCGCGCGGCAGTCGGCCTCGTCGCGGGGGTCGATCTCGTTCAGATGCCGGATGAGCTGCTCGATGGTGATCACCGGGATGTCCTCGCGGGCGCCCAGCTCCTGCAGCGCAGGCAGTCGCATCATGCTGCCGTCCTCGGCGACGACCTCGGCGATCGCACCGACCGGGTGCAGGCCCGCCAGGCGCATCAGCTCCACCGCGGCCTCGGTGTGACCGCCGCGCTCGCGCACGCCGCCGTCGACGGCGCGCAGCGGGAGGATGTGCCCGGGGCGGATGATGCTCGTGGCGGTGGAGGACGGGTCGGCGAGCACGTTCAGGGTGTGCGCGCGGTCGTGCGCGCTGATGCCCGTGGTCACGCCCTCGGCCGCATCCACGCTGACCGTGTAGGCGGTGGAGCGGGCATCCTCGTTGCTCTCCACCATGGGCGGGAGGTTGAGGCTGTCGGCGAGGTCGGCGGGCATCGGCGCGCAGATCAGACCCGACGGCCAGCGCACCATGAAGGCCATCACCGCGGGGCTCGCGAGCCCCGCGGAGATGATGATGTCGCCCCCGTTCTCGCGGTTCTCATCGTCGGCGACGATCACGGGACGGCCGGCTCGCAGTGCGTCGAGGGCGGCGTCGATGGTGGAAAGGCTCATCGGGAGCCTCCTTCCGGGAGAGTGCGGAACGCGAGCAGGCGCTCGACGTGACGGGCCAGGATGTCGGTCTCGAGGTTGACCACGTCGCCGGGGGTGAGCGCTCCGAGGATCGTCGCCTCGAGCGTCTCGGGGATGAGGGAGACCTCGAACCACGCGTCCGGCTCGGCGACGTCGCTGACGGCACTGACCGTGAGCGAGGTGCCGGCGACGCTGATCGAGCCCTTGTCGACGACGAGAGCGGCCAGGTCGGCGGGCAGCGAGATGCGCAGCACGCGCCACTGGTCGCCGGGGCGCACCTCCAGGACGGAGCCGGTGCCGTCGACGTGCCCCTGCACGATGTGGCCGCCCAGGCGGGCCCCGACCGGCATGGCCTTCTCGATGTTCACGCGGGAGCCGACGTCGAGGGCGCCGAGGGCCGAGACGTCGAGGGTCTGCTTCATGACATCCGCGTCGAAGGTGTCGGCGGTGGAGCCCACCACGGTCAGGCACACGCCGCTCACGGCGATCGACTCGCCGTGCACCGCGTCGGATGCCGCCTTCGGGGCGCGCACGCTCAGGCGCCAGCCGTCTCCCGACGGCGCGATCGCGGCGATCTCGCCGATCTCCTCGATGATTCCGGTGAACATCAGCTTCTCTCTTCCAGAACTGAAGGGCGGGCGACCGCGAGCAGGTCGTCGCCGAGGGGCAGCCATTCGTCGATCGTGAGGCGACGGGCATCTGCGATGGTGTCGACGCCGATGTCGGTGAGCGCGAGACGCGCGCCGCCGAGCAGCACCGGCGCGAGGTACGCCAGCACGGTGTCCGCGAGCCCTGCGGCGATGAACGCGCTGGCGAGCGTCGGCCCGCCCTCCACGAACACGCGCTGCACGCCGCGCTCGCGAAGGTCGTCGAGCACCACGGCGAGGTCGCGGGTGTCGTAGAACAGCGGCTCGTGCGGGTGGCGGCGCACCGCGGCGTCCGCCGGGGTCGGGCGGGAGCCGAGAACGACGGGGATCGGCTGGTGCTCGTAGAGGTCGTCGCCGTCGCGGGCGGTGAGCGACGGGTCGTCGGCGAGCACCGTTCCGGTGCCGACGACGATCGCGTCGGACGCCGCGCGGCGGCGGTGCACATCGGCGCGGGCGGCGGGTCCGGTGATCCACTGGCTGGTGCCGTCGGATGCTGCGGCCCGGCCGTCCAGGCTCTGCGCCCATTTGACGGTGACGTGCGGGCGGCCCAGCCGCTGCACGGTGAGCCAGTCGGCGATGAGCGCGCGCGCCGCGTTCTGCTGCTCGCCGGATTCGACATCGAGGCCGGCCGCGCGCATGCGCTCGGCTCCGCCGCCGGATGCCTGGCCCGGATCGTCGAGCGCGTAGATCACCCGCGAGACGCCGGCGTCGATGAGCGCCTGGGAGCAGGGGCCCGTGCGACCGGTGTGGTTGCAGGGCTCGAGCGTGACGACCGCGGTGGCGCCGCGGGCCTGACCGGGGGAGAGCTTCGAGAGCGCATCGACCTCGGCGTGCGGGGTGCCGGAACCGCGGTGCCAGCCCTCGGCGATCACCTCTCCGGCGGGGGAGAGGATCACGGCACCGACCTGCGGGTTCAGCCCGCGCGGGCCGTTCAGCGCCAGCACCAGGGCTCGCGTCATCGCCTCGCGTTCCGCCTCGCTGGATGCCATCGGTCGTCTCTCTCTGGATTCCCGGGGTCCGGCGGCACGCTCGACGCGTCGCACGTGCTGCCTCTCCTCCGGACTAGCGAGCTGCTGCTCGCATCACCGTCGGTTCCGGAGTTCCACCGGATCGGCGCCTGTGACCAGGCGTTCGCGGACTGTCACCGCCGGTTCGGATTCACACCGACCCCGGAGCACGTTGATGCTCTGAGTCTAGTCAACGCGGCATCCGATGATTCATTCCCGGTAATACAACTCACTTCAGCAGCCGGGAGAGCCGGCGGTCGGCGAGCGGCTTGCCGCCGGTCTGGCAGGTGGGGCAGTACTCCAGGCTGCGGTCGGCGAAGAACACGCTGCGCACAGTGTCGCCGCAGACCGGGCAGGCCTCGCCGCGGCGTGCGTGCACCCGGAAGCCGGCGCGCTTGGCATCCTTCAGATCCGACGGCGGCTTGCCGGAGGCAACCCGGACAGCATCGCGCAGCGTGTCCTGCATGGCCGTGTAGAGGCGGTCGATGGCCTCGTCGTCGAGGTTGCCGGACGGCGCGTACGGCGACATCTTCGCGACGTGCAGGATCTCGTCGCTGTAGGCGTTCCCGATGCCCGCGATCACGCCCTGATCGCGCAGCAGGCCCTTGATCTGCATCCGCCTTCCCGCGAGCAGTGATGCGAAGACGTCGCGCGTGAACGACGGATCCAGGGGATCGGGACCGAGCCGTGCGATTCCGGGCACGTCCTGAGGATCGCGCACGACATAGACCGCGAGCGACTTCTTCGTACCGGCCTCGGTGAGATCGAACCCGCTGCCGTCGTCCAGCGCGATCCGCAGCGCGATCGGGCTGCGTCCGGGCTTGATCAGCGTCGTCGGCAGGGTGTCGTACCAGCGCAGCCAGCCGGCCTTCGCCAGATGGAACACGAGGTGAAGGTCATCGCCGCAGGCGATGTCGACGAACTTGCCGTACCTCGCGGTCGCCGTGACTGTTGCGCCGTGCAGCGCGGTGTTCGGAGGATCGTAGGTCTTCAGAGCCGCGATCTCGCCCACGCTCGTGCGCGTGATCGCGTGTCCCACCGCGCGCTCGCCGAGGAAGTCGACGAGCCCCTGCACCTCCGGCATCTCGGGCATGCAGACATCCTGTCATCCGCACCCGACAACGGCCAGCGCCTCAGAGCACCGGCCACTCCGCGGGAGTGCGGTCGTCGGATGCCAGGAGCCCGGCGATCCAGGCGTCGTCGCGGCCGCGCGGGCTGGAGTGCCCCTGGCGCAGCATCCCCTCGTACCGGAAGCCGAGAGCCCGGGCCGTGCGCGCCGACGGGATGTTGCCGACCACCGCTCGCCATTCGACACGGGCGAGCCCCAGCTCGCCGAACCCGAAGTCCACGACGGCGCGCGCGGCCTCGGTCATGACTCCCTGGCCGCGGTGCGCATCGGTGCCCCAGAACCCGATCTCGGCATCGCCGCCGTCCGGACGCAGCGCCACCTTGTGCAGGCCGATCATGCCCGCGAGCGCGCCGTCCCTGCGGATCGCCCAGACCGTCTCGACGCCGTCCGCCCACCACGAGGCGACGAGCCCGACGAAGTCCTCGGCGTTCCTCCGCGAGTACGGGCTGGGCACCGTCGTCCAGCGCGGCACCTCGGGGTCCTGGCAGGCCGCGGTGATCGCGTCGATGTCCGCTTCGGTCGGGATGCTCAGGACGAGGCGTTCGGTGCGCAATGTGACGGGTTCCATCCGCCCAGCGTACGGGCCGATCGGTACGCTTGTGGCACGGCCGTTCCGCCGTCAGCCCGGGGAGGACGGCCGTGCCGATGCAGCGCTCATCGCCCAGGGGCGTGCTCGTGTCCCTGCTGGCATCCGTGCTCTTCGCGAGCATCTTCTACCTGACCGCGCAGCTGAGCTCGACCGCCGAGGTCGTCTGGGCCTGGCGGGTGTTCGTGACGCTGGCGCTGTATCTCCTGGCGCTGTGGCATCCCGCGGCGCGCGAGGCCCTGCGGGTGCTGTTCCGCCGCCTGCGCGCCCGCTGGTGGATGCCGCTGCTCGCCCTGCTGCTCGCATCGATCGTCGGATTCCAGCTGTGGCTGTTCATGTGGGCGCCCATGCACGGGCACGGGCTGGATGCCTCGCTCGGCTACCTGCTGCTGCCGATCACGCTGGTGCTCGGCGGGCGCTTCATCCTGCACGCGCCCGTGAGCCGGGTGCAGTGGTGCGTGGTCGCGCTCGCCCTGCTGGCCGTGGTGGTGAAGTTCGCGGCGACGCCGCAGCTGTCGTGGGTGACCATCGTGATCTGCATCCCCTACGCCGTGTACTTCGTGCTGCGGCAGCGCTTCGGGCTCGACGGGCCGCTCGTGTTCGGCGTGGAGCTGGCCGTCATGTCGCCGGTCGCCGCGGTCGTGTTCCTCACGGCGACGCCGGGGCGGCTGCCGCTGCCTGAGCTCGCCGGCCTGGCCCTGGTGGGCCTGCTCGGCGGGATCGGGATGGTGCTGTACCTGGGCGCGTCGACGATGCTGACCATGCCGGTGTTCGGCCTGCTCACCTACGTCGAGCCGGTGCTGCTGGTCGGCGTCGCGTTCGTGCTCGGCGAGCGGATGCAGGGAGCGGATGCCGTCGTCTACCTGATCCTCGCCGTGGCGCTCGCGCTGCTGGGCGTCGAGGGCTTCCGAGCCGCGCGGCGGCGTCCGTCAGATCCCGATGTCGGCGCGGCCGAATAGTATGTTCCGGTGACTGTTCCGGGGATTCTGCGCGCCTTGGAAGAGGCGAACCTCTATCGTGACGCCCTCACCTGGGCGCAGACCGACGGCGAGATCTCGGTGGTCGACGGGCTCGACGCCCCGGTCATCGCGGGCCTGCTGCGCAAGCGCGCGCAGGCGGGGCATCCGGCATCCGCCCTCGTCGTGACGCCGACCGGCCGCCGCGCCGAATCGGTCGCCGCTGCTCTGGGCACCTATCTCGCGGATGCTGAGATCCTGACGTTCCCCGCCTGGGAGACGCTGCCGCACGAGCGCCTGAGCCCCAGCCCCGACACGGTGGGGCGCCGGCTGGAGACGCTGCGCCGGATCCGCACCTGGTCCGGCGAGAAGCCGCTGGTCGTGGTCGCCTCCGTGCGCGCCGCGCTGCAGCCGGTCGCCGCGAACCTCGGCGACGCGGCTCCGCTCGAGCTCCGCGTCGGAGGGCGCGGCGTCGAGCTCGAGGACGCCGTGGAGCAGCTCGTCGAGCGTGCCTACTCCCGCGTGGACATGGTCTCGCGTCGTGGCGAGTTCGCCGTGCGCGGCGGCATCCTGGACGTCTTCCCGCCCACGGCCGATCACCCGGCCCGCGTGGAGTTCTTCGGCGACGAGGTCGATCAGATCCGTGCCTTCTCGGTCGCCGACCAGCGCTCCCTACCGGGCGACGTGGCATCCGTCGAACTGCCCGCCAGCCGCGAGCTGCTGCTGACCGCAGACGTGCGCGAGCGCGCGGCCGCACTGGTCGGCAGGTTCCCGGCGATCTCGGGGATGCTCGAGAAGATGGCCGAGGGCATCCCGGTCGAGGGAATGGAGTCGCTGCTCCCCGCCGTCGCTGGACCGCTGGTGACGCTGGCCGAGTACCTGCCCGAAGGATCCGCCGCGGCGATCGTCGACCCCGAGCGCGCCAGCACGCGCGCCCAGAACCTCGGGGAGACCAACCGGGAGTTCCTGGACGCCGCATGGAGCGCGGCCACATCCGGGGCATCCGCTCCGATCGACCTCGGCGCAGGCGACTTCCGCACCATCGCGCAGCTGCGCGACATCGTGCGCGGACGCGAGGGCGTGTGGTGGCGGCTCAGTCCGTTCGCGATCGACGATGCCGACGCCGCGAACCTCGACTCCTCGATCATCCCGTCCTTCCACGGCAACGTCGACGGCGCGATCGCCTTCGTCGAGGCGCGACTGGGCGAGGGATGGCGCGTCGTCGTGATCGCCTCCGGCCACGGGCTCGTGGAGCGCGCCCGCGACGTGCTGAGCGACCGCGGCCTCGCCGCGCGCATCCTCGAGGACCTCGTCGACGCGCCCGAGGGCGGGATCGCCTCGCTCGTGGTCGGCTCGGTCGAGTCCGGCTTCCAGGTGCCCGAGGCGAGGCTCGCCGTGCTCACCGACAGCGAGTTCTACGGCCGCACGATCGGCGGCGACCAGCGCGTCGTGAAGAAGCTGGCGTCCCGTCGTCGCAACGTCGTCGACCCGCTGCAGCTCAAGCAGGGCGACTACGTCGTGCACACCACGCACGGCATCGGACGGTTCGTCGAGATGACCAAGCGCGAGGTGTCCTCTGGCGGGCGCAACGCCGTCAAGTCCACCCGCGAGTACCTGGTGCTGGAGTACGCGCCGTCCAAGCGCGGCTACCCCGGGGACAAGCTGTTCGTGCCCACCGACCAGCTCGACCTGCTCTCGAAGTACGTCGGCGGCGAGGCGCCCGCACTGTCGAAGATGGGCGGCAGCGACTGGTCGGCGGCGAAGGGCAAGGCCCGCAAGGCCGTGCGCGACATCGCCGTGGAACTGGTCAAGCTGTACTCGGCGCGGGTGAACTCGAAGGGCTACGCCTTCGGGCCGGACACCCCCTGGCAGCGCGAGCTGGAGGAGGCGTTCCCGTTCGCCGAAACGCACGACCAGCTCCAGACGATCGACGAGATCAAGGCCGACATGGAGCGACCCATCCCCATGGACCGGCTGCTCTCCGGCGATGTCGGCTTCGGCAAGACCGAGGTGGCCGTGCGCGCCGCCTTCAAGGCCATCCAGGAGGGCAAGCAGGTCGCCATGCTGGTGCCGACCACCCTGCTGGTCAAGCAGCACCTCGAGACCTTCACCGAGCGCTTCGCCGGCTTCCCGGTGAAGGTGCGTCCGCTCTCGCGCTTCCAGACCGACAAGGAGGCCCGGCTCACGCTGCAGGGGCTCGTGGACGGGTCGGTCGACATGGTCATCGGCACGCACCGCATCCTCACCGACCAGGTGATCTTCAAGGATCTGGGCCTGATGATCATCGACGAGGAGCAGCGCTTCGGCGTCGAGCACAAGGACGCGCTGAAGAAGATGAAGACCAATGTCGACATCCTCGCGATGAGCGCCACGCCGATCCCGCGCACGCTCGAGATGGCGGTCACCGGCATCCGCGAGATGTCGACCCTGCAGACCCCGCCGGAGGACCGGCATCCGATCCTCTCGTTCGTCGGTCCGCGCAGCGACAAGCAGATCGCCGCGGCGATCCGGCGCGAGATCCTCCGCGAGGGCCAGGTGTTCTTCGTGCACAACCGCGTGCAGTCCATCCAGCGCGTGGCATCCGAGCTCGCCGAGCTCGTGCCCGAGGCGCGCATCGCCGTGGCGCACGGCAAGATGGGCGAGCACCAGCTGGAGCAGGTCGTCGACGACTTCTGGGAGCGCAAGTACGACGTGCTCGTGTCGACGACGATCATCGAGACGGGCCTGGACATCTCCAACGCCAACACGATCATCATCGACAAGGCCGACAAGTACGGCCTGTCGCAGCTGCACCAGCTGCGCGGTCGTGTGGGCCGCGGTCGCGAGCGTGCATACGCGTACTTCCTCTACGACGACGCCAAGCCGCTCAGCGAGACGGCGGCCGACCGTCTGCAGACGATCGCGGTGAACAACGATCTCGGCTCGGGCATGCAGGTCGCGCTGAAGGACCTCGAGCTGCGCGGCGCGGGCAATCTGCTGGGCGCCGAGCAGGCCGGCCACATCGCCGGCGTCGGCTTCGACCTGTACCTGCGCATGATCGGCGAGGCCGTGGCGACGTTCCGCGGCGAGGAGACCTCGTCGGATGTCGAGCTGCGCCTGGAGCTGCCGGTCGACGCCCGCATCCCCGAGCACTACATCGACAGCGAGCGGCTGCGTCTGGAGGCCTATCAGAAGCTCTCCGCCGCAGCCGGTGCCGGTGCGGCCGAGGACGCGATCGACCTGGTCACCGAAGAGCTCATCGACCGCTACGGCGCGCTTCCCGAGGAGGTCGAGACGCTGGTGACCGTCGCACGGCTGCGGCGCCGGGCGGCCCGCGCAGGCCTCACGGATGTGGTGGCGATGGGCTCGAACCTGCGCATCGCGCCGGCGCGCTTCGAGGACTCCATGAAGGTGCGCCTGGCGCGGCTGTACCCGAAGGCCAAGCTGGTCGGCGGGGGAGAGGCCCTCGTCGTGCCGATGCCGCTGGATGCGGAACTGATCGAGTGGGTGGGCAACCTGTTCACCGCCATGTTCCCCGAACCCGCGAAGCCGGCGTCGGCCTCCTGAGCGGACCGCTCTCCTAGGCTCGAGATATGGAAGGCATCCTCGAGCGCGGTACGGCGACCATCCGCTACGTCGACGGGGGCGGTTCGGGCAGGCCCGTCGTGTTCACGCACGGTGCGGGCATGGACGCGGCCTCGTTCGCCGCGCAGGCGGAGGCCGTGCAGGATGCCGGGTTCCGCAGCATCCACTGGGATCTGCGCGCGCACGGCGCCTCGACACTCGCGGCCGGCGCCCGCTTCACGGCGCGGGACGCACTGGACGACCTGGGCGCTCTCATCGACGAGCTGCGACTCGAGAGCCCGATCCTGGTCGGGCACTCACTGGGCGGGAACCTCTCGCAGGCGTTCGTGCGCGCACACCCCCTCCGTGCGAGCGGACTGATCGCCGTCGGAACGACCTGGAACACCGGTCCGCTCAGCCGGGGCGAGCGGATCGGGCTGCGGATGGCTGCACCCATGCTTCGTCTCATCCCGTCGTCGAAGCTGGCGGGGCTGATGGCGGACGCCTCGGCGATGACGCCCGAGGCGGTCGAGTCCATTCGTGCGACCTTCGCCCGGATGCCGAAGTCCGTGTTCATCGACGTGTGGCGCGCGACCGCCTCGTTCGTCGGACCCGATCCGGAGTACCGCTCGCCGGTGCCGGTGGGACTGGTCGTAGGCGCGGAGGACCGCACGGGCAACATCCGGAAGGCGATGCAGGCATGGGCCGGCGCCGAGGGCGTGCGCCTGCACGCGATCCCCGGCGCCGGTCACGTCGTCATGGCGGATGCACCGAATGCGACGTCCGCGGCGATCATCGGCATCCTCCGGGAATGGGACGCGGCGGCCCGCTGAACGTGTGAGGATCGAAGGATGGCCGACACCTTCGAGGAACTCATCGCGGATGCGGAAGCTGCCGACGTCACCGGCTGGGGCTTCGACTGGCTCGACGGGCGGGCCACCGAGGAGCGTCCGCCCTGGGGATACGCGCGCCTGCTCGCGGAGCGCTGGGCATCCGCACGCGCGGCCCTCGATCTCGACACCGGCGGCGGGGAGGTGCTGGCCGAGGCGTCCGTCTTCCCTCCGGTCGCCGTGGCGACCGAGGCATGGCCGCCCAACGCCGCGCAGGCCACGGCACGCCTGCATCCCCGCGGCGTCGCCGTCGTGCAGACCGCGCCGGGCGCGCCGCTGCCCTTCGCGGCAGGCGGCTTCGACCTCGTCACCAGCCGCCATCCGGTCTCACCGGACTGGGAGGAGATCGCGCGTGTCCTGAGCCCTGGCGGCACCTACCTCGCGCAGCACGTGGGGCCCGCGAGCGGATTCGAGCTGATCGAGTACTTCCTCGGGCCCCTCCCCAGGGAGCGCCAGGGCCGTGATCCGCAGGCCGAGGCGGATGCCGCACGCGCAGCCGGCCTGGAGATCGTCGACCTGCGCACCGCGCGTCTGCGGATCGAGATCAGGGATGTCGGCGCGGTGGTCTACCTGCTGCGCAAGCTGGTCTGGTGGGTTCCCGGCTTCACCGTCGACGCGCACCGCGACCGCCTTCGCGACCTGCACGAGCAGATCCAGCGGGGCGGCGTGTTCGTGGATCACTCCTCCCGGCACCTCATCGAGGCGCGAAGGACCTGACGGGGCGCGCTCAGCGCCACAGCCAGCGCAGGGCATCCGGCAGCAGCACGCCGCCGTGATTCGGGCTGTGCCCTCCGTCGCCGACGACCAGGCGCACGTCGTGCCCGGTCCGGGCGAGAGCTGCCGCAGTCTCCAGGGACTCCGCGAACCAGTTCCACTCCGGATCGTTCCAGCCGATGTCCCGGTGCGCGGCGTGCAGCAGGATGCGCAGATCGCGGCGCGCGCCGTCGCGCAGAAGCCGCGGGTACGGATTGCCGTCCGGCATCTGCGCGAAGCTCGGGTTGAACGCGATGACGCGGCGGAAGACCTCCGGTCGCCGCCAGCCGGCCGTGAACGCCGCGTCGCCGCCGGAGCTCCCTCCGCAGATGCCGTGGCCCAGAGCATCACGGATGCCGGAAGCAGCGAGTCGTGGCCGGCCGGCACGTGCACCCAGACCGAGCGGGTCGTGCCGGGGTACGCGATGCTGTCATCGATCGTGAACCGCTCGATGCGGCCGGGGACGACGCCGGGGGAGGAGAACGAGTCCGGACCGTAGGCGTAGCTCACGTCGTCCTGGCTGACGGGGAGCGAGGTGTAGGGCTGCAGGGTCATGACATCCTCCTCATCGCAGGGCGAAGCCGCCGTCGCTGCTGAGCACCTGCCCGACGACCCACGATCCGGCATCGGAGCACAGCCAGCCGATCAGGCGGGCGGGGTCCTCCGGCCGGCCGAACCGGCCGAACGGAGTGGTCTCCAGGAACCCCGGGAGCCAGCTCAGGTCGCGGTCCGTGGTCTCCGGGTCGAGGTAGCCGGTGTTCACGGGTCCCGGGTTGATCGTGTTCAGGACGATGCCGAGGTCGAGGAGCTCGGCGGCGACCGTGCGGGTCACGCCCGCCAGACCGGCCTTGCTCGTCGCGTAGGCGACCTCGTCGCGCATCGGACCGTCTCCCTGACCCGAGGTCATCCAGATCACCCGGCCGGTGGGCGCGCCGAAAGGTGCGGATGCTCCGGCATCCCTCTTCCGGCGTGCGAACCCGGCCGTCAGCAGCAGGCTCGCCCGCGCGTTCGTCTGCCAGTGCGCGTCGAGCCGGTCGGCGGTCATCTCCACGATGCTGCCGTCCGACCCGCTCAGGGCCTGGTTGCACACCAGGATGTCGACGGCGCCGGTCAGCGCTGTCGCGGCGTCGAGCAGATCCTCGATCTCCTGCGCGTCCCGGAGGTCGGCGTGCCGGTCGGCCGTGACGGCGCCGGGCGCGAGCGCACCGCGGATGCCGTTTCGCACGGCTTCGAGGTCGTCGCCGCCCCAGGGCTGGGCGGTGTCGTGCGGACGGAAGTGATGGATGAAGACGTCGGCGCCGAGCGACGCGAGCTCGCGGGCGACGGCGAAGCCGATGCCCTTGCGGCGGGAGACGCCGGTGACGAGTGCGGTCTGTCCGGAAAGGGGCAGCGGGCGGTGCACGGTGGATCCTTCGGTCGTGGATGCCGCGGCACGCCGGACGGCGGCCTGACGGCGGGGACGGAGGCGACTCACCTGCACTGCATGTCGCCACCGTAGCATCCCGTGCGCCGAGCGCGTCGGCCGGGGGTGGAACGATCCGGCGCGAGCATTCTTCTACAAGCAGTAGAATTCAGGAGTGAGCGTCGATCCGATCCCGAACGATCCCTGGGTGGCCGAGGTCGAGCGGGCGCGGCGTGCCCCCGGATTCCGCCGACCGGACCTCGGGCCGGTTCCGAAGCCCTCGATCTACCTGCTGGGCGTGATGGCCGCCTCGCGCGCCGTCGGGCTCGTGCTCATCGCCGAGGCCGTCGCGCGCGGCATCGGGGCACTGTCGGGGACCGGTCTCACGCAGGAGTCCACCCGGATCATCCTTCTGCTCGGACTCCTCGGCATCCTGCTGCGCGCCGGAGGCGAGTGGGCGACCTCGGTCGTCGCACGGCGCATCGCCACCACCGTCAAGCGCGACCTGCGCAGCCGGCTGTGGCGGCGCATCGCCCTGGGCGGGACGGACGGCGGCGGCACGGCCGTCCTGGCCGCCGACGGGCTCGACGATCTCGACGACTACTACGTGCAGACCCTTCCTGCGCTGATCGCGGCGGCCGTGGTGCCGCTGATCGTTGGCGTGAGGATCCTCGGCGCGGACTGGCTCAGCGCTCTCATCATCGTGCTCACCATCCCACTGGTGCCGTTGTTCATGATCCTGATCGGCAAGCACACCCAGCAGCGGACGGATGCCGCGCTCACCGCGCTCACCCGGCTCGCCGACCACCTCACCGAGCTCGCGCGCGGGCTTCCCGTACTGGTCGGACTCGGTCGCGTCGACGAGCAGACACGCGCCCTCGACGACATCCAGCGGCGCTTTCGCGCCCGCACGGAGGAGACGCTGCGCTGGGCGTTCCTGTCGTCGCTCGCACTGGAGCTCATCGCCACGATCTCGGTCGCCCTCGTCGCGGTCGTGCTCGGTCTGCGCCTGCTCGACCGCAGCATGACGCTGGAGCCGGCGCTGATCGCTCTGATCCTCGCGCCGGAGTGCTTCCAGGCCATGCGCGACGTGGGAGCGGCGTTCCATGCCTCACAGGACGGGCTCTCCGCCCTCGACCGCGCCCGGGCCCTGCTGGCGAAGCCGCGCCCGCGCGGGGCCCGGACGGAGCCTGCTCCCGGCGTGCACGTCGAGAAGCTCACCGTCCGGTACGCCGGGCGGGAGGCGCCGACGCTGAGCGACTTCACGGCGCACCTGCACGGGATCACCGCGATCACCGGTCCGAGCGGCGCGGGCAAGTCGACGCTGCTCGCCGCGCTCGCCGGTGTGCTGCCGGCGGATGCCGAGGTCACGGGCGCGATCCGGGGAGCGGACGCCGTCGCCTGGGCGCCGCAGGCACCCAGGGCGTTCGCCGACACGCCGCGTGCTGAGCTCGCGCTGTACGGCGGGGGCGACGACGCCCTCGAGGAGGTCGGCCTGGGCGCGCTCGCCGACGCAGCCGTCGCCGAGCTGAGCCCGGGGGAGCTGCGGCGTCTCGCCGTCGCGCGCGCGCTGGCGAGAGCGGATGCCGGGGCCCGCCTGCTGGTGCTCGACGAGCCGACCGCCCACCTCGATCACGCTGCCGCTCAGCTCGTGCGGGATGCCATCCGCCGGCGCGCGGCGGCCTGCATGATCGTCTTCGCCAGCCATGAGCCGGAGACCCTCGCCCTCGCCGACTGGCATATCCCGGTCGGAGAGGCATCCGCGCCCTCCGTCCTGAAGGAGGATGCCGCTTCTGAAGGAGGATCCGCGTCCGAGCAGCCTTCAGAAGTGCAGGCGTCCTTCAGAAGCGAGCCGCACGAGAGCGCGCCGCGCGCGCCCGAGCCCGCTCGCCGCCTCACTCTGAGCGCGCTGTTGCGCCCGCACGCCCGGCTGTGGGCGGCGTCCGTCGCGCTGGGGGCGCTCGCCGCAGGCCTCGCCGCCGCGCTCACCGCCGTCTCGGGATGGCTCATCGTCCGCGCGGGCGTCGAGGAGTACATCATGTACCTGCTCGTCGCGATCGTGGGCGTGCGGGCCTTCGGCATCGGCCGCTCGGTGGCGCGGTATGCCGAGCGGCTCGTCACGCACCGGGCGGCGTTCCAGGTCGTCGATGCGCTGCGCCTGCGCCTGTGGCGCGCGATCGCCGCGCGCGGCGCGGGCTCTCGCCGGCTGCTGGAGGGCGGTGCCCCGCTGGACTACCTCGTGACGCTGGCCGACGACCTGCGCGACCAGCTTCCGCGCATCATCCCGCCGATAGGCGCCGGCATCCTCGTCATCGCGGGCACGATCACGACGACCGCGGCGGTCACGCCTCGCCTGACCGTGCTCGTCGGCGTCCTGCTGCTCGCCTCCGTCATCGTCGCGACGACACTCGCCATCCGCAGCGAGCGCGGTGCCGGAGCCGAGCGCATCGCCGCGCGCTCGGCGATCGTCCGCGGCACCTCGGCACTGGCATCCGCTTCCGAGGATCTGCGGGGGAACGGCGTCAGCGATCGCGCCCTGCGCGAGCTCGACGCGCACGCCGGACTGCTCGCGACGGCTGAGCGTCGGGCCGCCTGGTCGGCAGGACTCGGCACCGCGGTCGTCACTGCGGCCACGGCGCTGCTGGCCGTGCTCGTCTCGCTGCTGTCGGCGGACGCACCCGCGGCGTCCGCATCGATCGTGGCGCTGCTCGCGCTCGCCGTGCTGGAGCCCCTGGCGGCTCTCGTCGCGTCGGCGCAGCGCATGCCGTCGCTGCGCGCACTGCTCGCGCGGCTCGACCCGATCCTGCGGCCGGCACCCGCTCCGGCCTGGCGGACCGGGCATCCGGATGCCGTGCGCCAGGTCGCGCTCGAGCGCGTCACGGTGCGCTACCCGGGCACCGCCCGCCCGGCCGTGGCCGGTGTGACGGGGACGGCGGCGCGGGGGCGCTGGCTCGTCCTGGACGGGCCGTCGGGGTCGGGCAAGTCCACCGTGCTGTCCGCGATCATGGGGGCGCTGCCCGTCGAGACGGGCGAGATCCGCGCGGACGACCGTCCGCTCACCGCGCTGGAGGAGCGCGCCTGGCGGGACCGCGTCGCCTGGTGCCCGCAGGACGCCTACGTCTTCGACTCGACCCTCCGGGGCAACCTGCTGCTCTCCCGCGCACGCGATGATGCGCCCGACGACCGTGACATGCGCGACGTGCTGGAGCGTGCCGGGCTGGGCGTCCTGATGGGCTCTCTCGCCGACGGGCTCGACACCCGGGTCGGCGCAGGAGGGTCGGCCCTGTCCGGAGGGGAGCGCCAGCGGCTGGCCGTGGCGCGGGCGCTGCTCACCCGGGCCGACGTGATCCTGCTCGACGAGCCCACGGCTCACCTGGACGAGCCCACCGCGGCGGCGATGATGGCCGACGTCCGCGCGGCGACCGCCGATCGGATCGTCGTCCTGGTCTCGCATCGTCCCGGGGATCGCAGGGACGGCGACGCCGTGCTGCAGCTCGGCGACACGGCTCCTGCGACGGCGGATGCCCGCGTCAGCCTGCGAGCCGGCGGAACCGGTCGCTGACCCGCATCGACCCCGAGACCGGCTGATCCGCACCGGGCACGCCGCTGGCGCCCACCTGCAGGATCGCGCGCGCCAGCACCTCGTCATGCACCTCACGGCGAGCATGGTCGTCGGCGAGCATCTCCACCAGCGCTGCGACCTCGACTTCGGCGCGCGCCGCGATCGGGAACCAGGGCAGCGCCGAGCGCCAGGCCCGGAACGCGAGCAGCAGCAGGTCGTGACGCTGCTCCACGTGGGCGCGCTCGTGCGCGATGACCGCGACGAGCTCATCCGCATCGAGACGGTCCAGCAGACCCTGCGACAGCACCGTCACGGAGCGCGCGCCGCGGGGCAGGCAGTAGGCGACGGGCACGGCGTCGTCCAGCACCCGGGTGCGCGCGCGGGTGGGGTGCGGGGAGGTGAGCATCTCGAGCAGCGCCAGGTGGCGGTGGCGCAGCCGCGTGACCTGCACGACCGTGATCGCGAGATGGGTCAGGAGGTACACAGTGAACAGTGCGGCGGGGATCGGGGCGAGCCACGGATGCTGCGGAAGGGCCGCGTAGCCGGCCAGTGCGAGCGCGCCGATCATCGACAGCCCTCCGGCCAGGCCGATCACCTGCCAGAGCAGCAGCGCCATCACGGGTGCGCGCATGGGCCACGTGGCGCGGGAGAGGGCGACCGGCACCGGCCACGCCAGTGCGACGGCGACGATGCCGAAGACGACAGCAGCGGCGATGACGACCGCGTGCGGGATCACCAGGGCCCCGGACATGCCGGGATCCGCCAGCGCGTGGTCGACCGAGGTCAGCGGGCCGATCATGGCCGTGTGCTCAGCCCGCGCCGCCGAGCAGACGGCGCAGCACGGCGGCATCCTCCGCCGACACGCCGCCCACGAAGCGCTCGAGCACAGCGGTGCGGTCGCCCGCATCGCCCAGCACGGAGTGCATCAGCTCGGCCACGTGATCGGCTCGCGACGCGACCGCCGTGTATCGATGCGGTCGCGAGGAGCGATCCGATGCGACGAAGCCCTTCTTCTCCAGTCTCGACAGCACGGTCAGCAGCGTCGTCGCGGCCAGGGTCCGGCCGTCGGCCTCCAGAGTGTGCTGCACGTCGTAGGCGCTCAGGGAGCCGTCCGCGTCCCAGAGCGCGTCCATGACGGCGCGTTCCAGTTCTCCGAGCGTGCTCATCGGCGCCTCCCGTGCGTGTGATGGTTTCTTCCGGCGCATCCATTCTACCTCTCGTCGAAATTGTTCTATTGTGTGTCGAAGTAGTTCTACAAGGCGTAGAATTCAAGAGGATCGGACGCACGGAACGATCCGAGGAGGAGATCCGCATGGACGTGCTCGACATCGCCCGCTGGCAGTTCGGCATCACGACCGTCTACCACTTCCTGATGGTGCCGCTGACGCTGGGCCTGGGCATGATGGTCGCGATCATGCAGACCCGCTGGGTGCGCACGGGAGACGAGAAGTTCCTGCGCATGACCAAGTTCTGGGGCAAGGTCTACCTGATCAACTTCATCGTCGGCGTGGCGACCGGCCTGGTTCAGGAGTTCCAGTTCGGCATGGCCTGGAGCGAGTACTCCCGCTTCGTCGGGGATGTCTTCGGAGCCCCGCTGGCGATGGAGGGCCTGCTCGCCTTCTTCGTCGAGTCGACCTTCCTCGGCATCTGGATCTTCGGCTGGGGCCGCCTGCGCAAGGGCCTGCACCTCGCGGCGCTCTGGTGCGCGGTGATCGGATCGTGGATCTCGGCGTTCTTCATCATCGTCGCGAACTCCTGGATGCAGCATCCCGTCGGCGTGGAGATGGGAGCCGACGGTCGGCCGGTCATGACCGACGTCTGGGCCGTGCTCACCAACAACACCGCCCTCGCCGCCTACACGCACACGGTCCTCGGCGCGCTGGTCGTCGCCGGCATGTTCCTGCTCGGCATCTCCTGGTACCACCTGTGGCGTCGTCGCCACGACGGCATCGACACGGTCGACGAGACGGGCCGTGTGGTCGTGGGGGAGACGGATGCTGCGCCAGGGCGCGACCGCACCGACCACGGCGTGTGGATCTGGTCGCTGCGGCTGGGCGCCGTCGTCGCCGTCCTCGGCTTCCGCGGGCCGGCCGTCTCCGGCGATGTCCGGGGCAAGCTCATGTGCGGGCAGCACCCCATGAAGAGGGCCGCCGCGGAAGCCGCCTGCCACACCGGCTCGGACTTCTCGGTGCTCTCGCTCGGCGATCCCGGATCGAAGGACTGCGGTGACGTCATCACCCTGATCGCGGTCCCCGGGGCACTGGGCTTCCTGGGCACGGGGGAGTGGGGTGCCGACATGCCCGGCATCCGCGACCTCGAGACGCACTACGTCGACCAGTACGGCAAGACCATCCCGGACGAGGCGATCTACGGCGACCTGGCCGGCAGCGACGTGCAGTACGTGCCGGTGATGTGGGTCACCTACTGGGGCTTCCGCCTCATGATCGGCCTGGGCGGCGTCGTGGCGCTCGGCGGGCTGGTGGCGCTGTGGCTGACCCGCAAGGGCACCGTGCCCCGCTCGCCGTGGATCATGCGCCTGGCGCTGTTGGGCATCGTCGCCCCGTTCGCGGCGAACATCGCAGGCTGGATCTTCACCGAGCTGGGACGGCAGCCGTTCGTCGTGGCACCCAACCCCACCGGCGTCGACGGGGTGTACATGTTCACGGCGGCGGCCGTCTCGCCGGGAGTCACGGCCGGAGAGCTGCTGTTCTCGGTGATCACGCTCAGTGCGGTCTACGGGATCATGCTCGTGATCGAGCTGGTGCTGATGGTCAAGTACATCCGCGGAGGGGTCGCGGCATCCATGCCCGAGCTCGCCAGCCGGGCATCCGACTCCGACGACGACCACCCGTCCGGTGACCACCGCGACGACGTGCTCGCGTTCGCGTACTGAGCGCTGAGAGGAACAAGGAAAATGGAACCGCTCCCCATCGTCTGGTTCATCGCGATCGCCGTGCTCTGGACCGGCTACCTGCTGCTCGAGGGCTTCGACCTCGGTGTCGGCATGCACATGATCTTCTCCACCCGCTCCGAGCGCGATCGTCGCGTCATGCTCAACACCATCGGGCCGGTGTGGGATGGCAACGAGGTGTGGCTGATCACCGCCGGCGCCGCGATGTTCGCCGCCTTCCCCGCCTGGTACGCGGCACTGTTCTCGACCCTCTACGTGCCGCTGACGATCACCCTGGTCGGGCTGATCATCCGTGCCGTCGGCATCGAGTACCGGGGCAAGCTGCACACCGAGCGCTGGCGCACGATCTGGACCTGGATGATCGGCCTCGGCTCGCTGATCGTCGCGTTCTGCGTCGGTGCGGCCCTGGCGCTGACCTCGACCGGCCTGCCGCTGGATGCCAACGGCGACCGTGTCGGCGGGCCGTTCGTGTGGCTGACCCTCCCCGCGGTGCTCGGCGGTCTCGCCGTCGTCGGGTTCGCGCTGCTGCACTCCGCCACCTTCCTCGGCCTCAAGGCCGATGGTCCGGTGCGCGAGCGCGCCGGACGCTTCGCCGCGCGATGGGCGCCGCTGTGCCTGGCGCCCGCGGCGGCGTGGGCGATCCTCGTGCAGATCGAGCACGGCGGCACTCCGCTGGCGTGGACGTTCATCGCGCTGGCCGTGGTCGCGGCGGTGGCCGGCTGGATCGCCGCACGCGCCCGTCGCGAGGGCTTCGCATTCCTCGGCTTCGCCGGGTTCGGGCTCTTCGGCGTCGCCGCGATCTTCGCGGGGATGTTCCCGCTCGTGCTGCCGTCGACCGTGGACGCCGCCTTCGACCTCACCGTCTGGAACGCCGCCAACGGCCCGTACACCCTGGGGGTCATGACCGTGGTCGCCGCCGTCTCGCTGCCCGTCATCCTGCTCTACCAGGCCTGGAGCTACTGGATCTTCCGCAAGCGGGTGACTCCCGGCATGATCCCCGAGGTGCACATCGTGCTCCCGGCCGTGCTCCGCGCACGCTGACGGATGCGGCGGGCTGAGCGCCTCCGCGCGAAGCGCCCGGCGATCTCCGTGCCGGCACCCTGTCGGAGGCGGGACCGGTTCTCACAGCAGGGCGAGCGTGCTCAGCAGCAGGAGCAGAGTCGCCGCGATGAGCGTCACGCGCAGCGGGAGGATCGCATCCCAGCGGGCCTGCAGGGATCGGGCATCCGCCGGCACCTCGTCGGCGAGAGCCGCCGCGGTCAGCGTGGTGTTGATCGGCTTGGCGATGCGGGCGTAGACGAGCAGCCAGGTGACGAGCAGCACCAGCCCCGCCGCGGAGAGGACGCCAAGGAGCGGCGTGCCCCAGATGAACGCGGCGGTGGCCGTGACCGCGGTGAGGATCGTCGCGGGGATGCCGACACCCGGCATCCGGCGGTCTGCGTAGTAGTGGCCACGACCGACCACTTGCACCAGGGCGCGGTCGTCGAGATCGGCGTAGACGGAGCGCTGGGCGAGCAGGCCGACGACGTCCGCGCCGAAGATGACGGCGAGGCCGAGGACGGCGAACGCCGCAGCGGCGGGGGCACGCCGCAGCACCGCGCGGTGCGCGCCGAGCTGCTGTGGAGCACGCTGCACGGTGCCAGCCGGCTCGACGCGGACGGTCGCTTCGACGCCGCGCTCGACGACATCCGCGCCGACGAGATCATCGCGCTCTTCGGTGCCCCGCAGACGGAGGGCTGAGCGCCGGGCACCCGGCGGCCAGGGACGCGCCCCGGATCCTCGGCAACCCTCGACGTCCCGCTGCGGGCGTACGGACCGCCGTAGCGGACGTGGATGCCCTGGTCAACGCCCTGTGCGTCCCGACCGGCCGCCGCGATGCTGGAGCGCATGTGGACTCTGCTGATCGTGCTGCTCGTCTTGTGGCTGGGCATGTCCGTGCTCGGATTCGTGGTGAAGGGGCTGCTCTGGCTCGCGGTCCTGGGCATCGTGCTGTTCCTGGCGACGCTGGTGTTCGGGTTCATCCGCAAGGGGCGCACCGACACCTGACCGGGCCTCGGACCGACGACTCGGCGGCGTGGCGAAGGACCCGCCGCCATCCCGTGCTGCCCGGGTGCGCGGGCCGGACTAGTCTGGCCGCATGATGTACGAGCACCTCGGGGCTCGGCCCCGCATCCACGACACCGCCGTCGTGGCGCCGACCGCTGTGATCTCCGGCGACGTGGAGATCGGACCGAACTGCCAGGTGCTGCACGGCGCCGTGATCACCGCCGAGGGCGGACCGATCACGCTGGGCGAGCACGTCATCGTGATGGAGAACGCGCTCATCCGCGCGACCGCCGCCAACGCCGTGCACATCGGCGATCACACGCTGGTGGGGACTCTCGCCAGCATCGCCGGCGCCACCGTCGGCGAGGAGGTGTTCTTCGCCTCCGGCGCCCGCGTGTTCAACGGGGCGCTGGTCGGCTCGCACTGCGAGATCCGGGTGAACGCGATCGTGCAGCGGCGTGCAGTGCTCCCCGAGGGCACGGTGGTGCCGATCGGCTGGATCGCGGCCGGCCATCCGGTGCGGATGTTCTCGCCCGACCAGGCCGACGAGATCGCGGAGGCCATGCCGGACCTGGACTTCCCGGGTCACGTCTTCGGCGTCGACCGCGACACCCCCGACCTGATGGTGCAGCTCACGGAGCGCTACGCCAGCTCACTGGCCCGTCACGCCGACGACCGCCAGCTCTGAGGTCGCCGAGCCACCACCGAAACACCGAGCCACCAGGCAGGATCACGTGATCCGCATGGTGGCTCGGCGTTTGCGCGGTGGCTCGGCGGGTGCGCCGGGCAGTCGGGTCAGATGACGCCCTGGGCCAGCATCGCGTCGGCGACGCGCTCGAAGCCGGCGATGTTGGCGCCCGCGACGTAGTCGCCGGGATTGCCGTAGCGCTCGGCGGCACGGAAGGACGCGTCGTGGATGTCGGTCATGATGTCGCGCAGCTTCTGCTCGCTGTGATCGAAGTTCCAGCGCTGGCGCGAGGCGTTCTGGCTCATCTCGAGCGCCGAGGTGCCGACGCCGCCGGCGTTCGCGGCCTTGCCGGGCGCGAACAGCACGTCCGAGTCCTGGAAGGCGCCGACGGCCTCCGGGGTCGAGGGCATGTTGGCGCCCTCGGCGACGGCGCGCACGCCGTTGGCGATCAGCATCCGGGCGGAGTCGAGGTTCAGCTCGTTCTGGGTGGCCGAGGGCACGGCGATGTCGACCGGCACCTCCCACACGTTCCCGCCCTCGACGAACCGGGCACCGGGGCGGCGGTTCGCGTACTCGACGATGCGGCCGCGCTCGACCTCCTTGATCTGACGCAGCAGCCCCAGGTCGATGCCGGCGTCGTCGACGACGTAGCCGGAGGAGTCGGATGCCGTGATCGCGCGCGCGCCGAGCTGCTGGGCCTTCTCGATCGCGTAGATCGCGACGTTGCCCGAGCCGGAGACGGCGACGCGCTTGCCCTCGAGGGTCTGGCCGTGGACGGCCAGCATCGACTGCACGAAGAAGACCGCGCCGTAGCCGGTGGCCTCGGTGCGCACCTGCGCGCCGCCCCAGCCGATGCCCTTGCCGGTCAGGATGCCGGACTCATGGCGGCTGGGGATCTTGCGGGGCAAGCCCAACGTGTAGCGGATCGCGCGGCCGCGGTTGCAGATGTCGCCCGCGGGGACGTCGGTGTGCTCGCCGATGTGGCGGTACAGCTCGTTCATGAACGACTGGCAGAGCCGCATGACCTCGGCCTCGCTCTTGCCGTGCGGGTCGAAGTTCGATCCGCCCTTGCCGCCGCCGATGCCCTGACCGGTGAGCGCGTTCTTGAAGATCTGCTCGAAGCCGAGGAACTTGATGATCGAGATGTTGACCGAGGGGTGGAAGCGCAGACCGCCCTTGTACGGGCCGAGCGCCGAGTTGTACTGCACGCGGTATCCGCGGTTGACCCGCAGCCGGCCGCTGTCGTCGATCCACGGCACGCGGAAGATGATCTGGCGCTCGGGCTCGACCAGGCGCTCCAGGATGCCGTTCTCGATGTACTTCGGGTGCCGCTCGAGCACCGGGCCGATGGAGTGCAGCACCTCGTGCACTGCCTGGTGGAACTCCGGCTCGTTCGGGTTGAGCGAGCGCACCGTGTCGAAGATCGGCTGTGCGGCAGCGCTGAGCGGATGGAAGTCGGCAGTGGTTTCGGTCACGCGGGAAGCTTTCTCGGAGAGGGATGGGGGATGCGAGCGATCGTGTCGCATGGATGCTTCGCCGGATCAGGCTGATTTTCACCCTACAACGATCGCCGGAGGGCCCTGGCGGACGTGTCAGCCGGGCCCCGCGACAGGTCTCACCCGGTGTTCTGCAGGCCGGCCGCGACCCCGCTGACCGAGAGCAGCAGCAGGCGCTGCAGATCGGCATCCGGCACGGGTTCGACCGTGGAGGGCGTGCGCAGGGCGCGCAGCGCCCGCAGCTGCAGCAGCGAGAGCGCGTCCACGTACGGGGTGCGCAGCTGCACGGCGCGCTGCAGGATCGGCTTGTTCTGCAGCAGGGCGTCGCCGCCCGTGAGCCGGATGACCCATTCGCGGGTCAGCCGCAGCTCGTCGAGCACGATGGCGGCGAGGTCGTCGCGGTCGCCCAGCGCCAGGTACTGCCGCGCGATGCGCTCATCGGTCTTCGCCAGGCTCATCGCCACGTTGTCGACCATCGTGTGCAGCAGCGGCCACTCGCGGTACGCCTCGCGCAGCGCGGCCTCGTCGCCCACGGCCTCCAGCGCGGTGCCCAGCCCGAACCAGCCGGCCAGGTTGATGCGCGCCTGCGTCCACGCGAACACCCACGGGATGGCCCGCAGATCCTCCAGCGACTCGACGGAGAGTCCGCGTCGCGCGGGACGGGAGCCGAGCGCGAGCAGGCCGATCTCCTCCATCGGGGTGACGGTCGCGAACCAGGGGGCGAAGCCCTCCGCCGCCACCAGCGAGAAGAACCGCTCACGGGATGCCGTGTCCATCGTGGCGGCGATCGGTGCGAAGCGCTCGGCCGCGCCGCTGGTGCGCTGCTCGACCGAGGGCGAGGAGGCCAGCAGGGTGGCGGCGGCCACCTGATCGATGTGTCGCATCGCGATGGCGGGCTCGCCGTAGCGGGCGAAGATCACCTCGCCCTGCTCGGTGAGCTTGAACCGGCCGTCGACGGAGTGCGGCGGCTGGGCGAGGATCGCCGAGTTCGCCGGGCCGCCCCCGCGGCCGAGCGCGCCGCCGCGGCCGTGGAAGAGGGTGAGCCGGATGCCGGCGTCCACCGCCCACTGCGCGATGTCGCGCTGCGCCTCGTAGAGGGCGAGGTTCGCCGCCACCGGACCGACGTCCTTCGACGAGTCCGAATAGCCGAGCATGACCTCGAGGCGGTTGCCGGTGGCGTCCAGCCGGGCACGGAACTCGGGGAACTCCACGACCTCGGCCAGGATGCCGGGTGCGGCCTGCAGGTCGGCGAACGTCTCGAACAGCGGGACGACGTCCAGCACCGGGGCGTCCTCGCCCAGCGCATAGGCGGCGAGGCGGTGCACGGCCGCGAGGTCGGCCGCCGACCGGGTGAAGGAGACGACGTAACGGCCCGCGGCCCGCAGGCCGTAGCGCTTCTGGATGTCCGCCACCGCGCGGAAGACCTCGAGCACCTCCTGGGTGCGCTCGCTGAGCTCGCCGCCCGCATCCAGCTCCGCCAGCGCCTCGGCGTGCACCTGCGAGTGCTGACGCACCTCGAGCTCGGTCAGGTGGAAGCCGTAGGTCTCCACCTGCCAGATCAGATGCTGCACGCCGCCGAACGCGTGCCGGGTGGCGCCGGCGGCGGCCAGCGAGGACTGCACGGTCCGAAGGTCCGCCAGCAGCTCCTCGGGCGCGGAGTAGGCGTCGTCGTCGCCGACCCGGGTGGCGTGCACGCGATGCGCGAGCGAGAGCACGACGCGACGATGCGGCTCGTCGGGGGAGCGCTTGGCGATCGCGGCCGCCAGCTCCGGCTGCGCCTGCTCGAACGCGGTCCACAGCGCCTCGACCGCGGTGCTCGGCGGGGTGCCCTCGGCATCCAGCGTGAGGGTGCGCCCGATCCGCTCGATGGAGCGCTCGATGCCGCGCAGCACGTGGTCCGCGGCGATCTCCGCGGCCTCCCTGGTGACGGCTGCCGTGACGAACGGGTTGCCGTCGCGATCGCCGCCCACCCAGGAGCCCACCCGGACGAATGCCGGGACGAGGGGGGCGCCGTTGCCCGATCCCTCGCCTCGGAGTGCGTCGTCGATCCGCCGGTAGACGTGCGGGACGGTGGTGAACAGGGTCTCGTCGAACACGCTCATCACCGTGCGCACCTCGTCGGTGGGGGACGGCTTCTGGGCGCGCAGCGGCGCGGTGCGCCACAGCGTGTCGATCTCCTCCAGCATCCGGCGGTGCGCGCGCGCCTGCTCAGCGCCGCCCGCGCTCGCCGCGTCGTTCTGCGTGAGCAGCTCGGACAGCCGGCGGATGCTGCTGGAGACGGCGCGCCGGCGCGCCTCGGTGGGATGCGCCGTGAACACCGGGTGGAAGCGCAGCTCGGAGAGGCGCTCGCGGGCCTCCTCCTCGCCGACCTCGCGGCGCAGCTGCGCGAACGCCGTGGCGACCGTGTCGGCGGCGTCCTCCCGGCCCGGCTGCCCGGCGCGCTCGCGCAGCACGCGCACGCGCTGGTGCTCCTCGGCGAGGTTCACCAGGTGGAAGTAGCAGGTGAAGGCGCGCGCGACCTCGTCCGCGCGCTCGATCGTGAACGAGTCGGCGATGGACGCCGCGCGCGCGAACGCCTCATCATCGGCATCCGCCGCCTGGATGGTCGCCAGCCGCAGCCGCTCGACGTCCTCGAACAGGCCGGGGCTGCCCGACTCGCGCAGCACCTGACCGAGCAGCCCGCCCAGCATGCGCACATCCGAGCGCATGCTGTCCGGAATGCCGTTGGACGCTTCGAAACGGGTGATGACGCGGATGGCTTCGGTGTTCGTCGGCTCGAGGGTCATGTTCCCGAGCGTAACCCGGGCACGCACGGCATCCGTTCTTCGTGACAGGTGATCGGATGCCGTCTCCGGGGGCCTCGGAACCCGACGACCTACGATGGAGGGGATGCGCATCTCGGCAAACCCCCTTCGTGGTCAGCAGTTCCCCTCCGCCCTCCTTCTGGCCGCCGCGGCCCTCGGGCTGCTGCTGGCCAATCTGTCCACCCACGACGGGATCGCCGCGGTGCTGGAGGCGCACATCGCGATCCCCGGCACCGCCCTCGACCTGTCGGTCGAGGAATGGGTGGCCGACGGACTGCTGGCGATCTTCTTCCTGGTCGTCGCGATCGAGCTGAGGCATGAGCTCACCCACGGTGAGCTGAACTCGGTGCGCAAGGCCGTGCAGCCTGCGATCGCCGCTGCCGGCGGCGTGATCGTGCCGATCCTCGTCTACCTGCTCATCGCCGGCGGCGGTGAGACGCACGTCGGCTGGCCGATTCCCACGGCGACCGACATCGCCTTCGCGCTCGGCGTGCTGGCCATGTTCGGCAAGGGACTGCCGACGGCCGTGCGCGTCTTCCTGCTCGCTCTCGCGATCCTCGACGACATCATCGGCATCATCTTCATCGCCGTGCTGTTCGCGCACGACGTGGACTGGCTGATGTTCGGGCTCTCCGTGGTCGCCGTCGCGGTGTTCTGGGCGCTCAGCCACTGGCTGCACGCCACGGGGCACTCCGGCATCGCGGTGGCCATGGGCGTGGTCGGCGTGATCGCCTGGGGTCTCATGGCGGTCTCCGGCATCCACGCCACGATCGCCGGCGTGCTGCTCGGACTGGTGATGGCGCCCGTTCCCGCGGAGCGCGTGCGGCACGCGCTGGAGCCGACGGTGAACGGGCTGATCCTTCCCGTGTTCGCGTTCGTGGCGGCCTTCGTCGTGATCCCGCAGGTGTCGCCGGCGCAGCTGTCGCCCGCCTTCTGGGGCATCGTCGTCGCCCTGCCGGTCGGCAAGGTGGTCGGCATCACGCTGTTCGGCTGGCTGAGCCTGCAGCTGCGCCCGCGCGGAACGGCGCCGGCGCTGGTGCTGCCGGACCTGATCGCAGCCGGCGTGCTCGGCGGCATCGGATTCACCGTGTCCCTGCTGCTCGCCAACCTCGCGTTCGCCGGGGGTGGCGACATCCGGGACGAGGCGATCCTGGGTGTGCTGGCCGGTTCGCTGATCGCTCTCGTGCTGTCGGGTGTGATCGTCTCGATGCGTGCGCGTCACTACCGGATGCTGGCGAAGACCGCCTGAGGAGGACGCCGTGACCGATCCTGATCCGCTGCGCGACGTGTCCGACCCGCTGCGCGCCGCGGCCGATACCATGCGGCAGGTGCGGGAGCGCTGCGTGTGGTCGCAGCGGATCACGCACCGGGACCTCGTGCCGTATCTGATCGAGGAGTCGCACGAGGTGATAGACGCCGTCGAGGCCGGAGATCGCGCTGAGCTGCGCGAGGAGCTCGGCGACCTGCTCTGGCAGGTGCTGTTCCACTCCGCCGTCGCCGCGCAGGATGAGGACGATCCGTTCGACATCGACGACGTGGCCCGCGGCCTCACCGAGAAGATGGTGCGCCGGCATCCGCACGTCTTCGGCGACGCCGTGGCCGCCACGCCCGAAGAGGTGCTCGTGCACTGGAACGCGGCCAAGGCCGCCGAGAAGCGCGAGCGGCGCAGCGTGCTGGACGGGGTGCCCGCCGGCATGCCGGCGCTGGCGCGCGCGCAGAAGGTGCTCGGACGGGCCGCGAAAGTCGTCGATCCGTCCCCAGTCGTGGATCCGACCCCGGTGGTCGAGCGAGCCGCAGGCGAGACGAAACGCATCGCCTCCGAATCCGCCCTCGGCGACGCCCTCCTCGCTCTGGTGGCCCAGGCCCGCGAGAACGGCTGGGACGCGGAGCGCGCCCTGCGCGAGCGCCTCCGCCGGCTCGAGGACGAGGTCCGCGCGGCCGAGGCCGGCTGAGGCGATCATCCGATTTCGAATCGCTCAAGTTGCTGTATCGTGCGCCGAAATGCAGCAACTTGAGCGATTCGAAACCGCTCAGCGGTGAGTCGGTGCCCAGTACCGGCGCATTCCATTGTGGGAGTCCTGATAGATCCCGCCGTTCCGCTCGATCATTCGTGCCGAGGGGACATTGTCCTCATCGCAGGTGATCAGCACGCGCTCCAGCCCGATGGCGGAGGCTTCGACGAGCGCATCGGCCAGCGCGCGCCCGGCGAGGCCCTCGCCACGACGTGACGGACGGATCGAGTAGCCGATGTGCCCGCCGGTCTCGAGGAGCGCGGGGTTCAGGCTGCGTCGGAGGGCGAGGAATCCGACCCACGCACCGTCGTCGTCGAGAACCCAGAACCACGAGCTCTTGACCCGTCCGGGGTGGGGCGGGACGGACTCGTCGGCCTCCTCGGCGAGCATCGCGAGCCAGGTCGCGTAGCCGTCCGGGGTGAGAACCGGGACCCGCGGTTCCCGGTTGCCGTGGAATCCGGACCCCACGAGCTCGGTCGACTCCGGGCCGCCGTAGTCCTCGATCAGCTGGACCCATTCGGCGAAGCGGCCGGCGGAGGGAAGCACGAGCACAGGAGCGGCGCTCATGCCGCGGCCGGTGCCGCGACGGTCGGGCGCGCATCGTTCTCGGGCATGCGTCCACTATGCCAACCGTGCGGCTCCGGTGCCTGACGGCGCGATCGAGAAAGGCCGCGAGGCCGGCGGCTGCGCGCTCTGAGCATCCGGCGCGCAGGACTCCGTTCGCACCTGGAAAGATGGACGGGTGGCAAACGTGAACCCGCCGCGCGGAATGCGCGACTTCCTCCCCGCAGACAAGGCCCGACGCGAGCGTGTGCTCGCCGTCATCCGCGAGCGCTACCGCGCGCACGGCTTCGACGAGATCGAGACCCCCGTGGTCGAGGAGTACGACCGGCTGCATGCCGGCATCGGCGGCGACAACGAGAAGCTGTCGTACAACATCCTGCGCCGCGGGCTCGACGCCGATGCGATCCGCGAGGCCGCCGACGACCCCGCGGCGCTCAGCGACCTGGGCCTGCGCTACGACCTGACCGTGCCGCTCGCGCGCTTCTACGCCACCAACCGGGGTCAGCTGCCCGCCGTCTTCCGCTCGATCCAGATCGGCCCCGTGTGGCGTGCCGAGAGGCCGCAGAAGGGTCGCTACCGCCAGTTCGTGCAGTGCGACATCGACATCATGGGCGACGAGAGCGCCCGCGCCGAGGCCGAGCTGATCGTGGCGTCCCTCGACACCATCGACGCACTCGGGCTCGAGGGCGGCATGGTGCGGGTCAACGACCGGCGCGCGCTGGAGTGGATGCTCGACTCCTTCGGCTTCACCGAGGACGAGCGTCCCGGGGTGCTGATCACGATCGACAAGCTCGACAAGATCGGGCCGGACGGCGTGGCCGCCGAGCTGCGCGAGCGCGGTGCGACGTCATGCGCGGTCGACGCCTTCGCCGCGTTCCTCGTGCGTCCCCAGACCATGGAGTACAACCCCTACGGCGAGCGGCAGATCCGCAAGGCGCTGCCCGAGGGCGCACCCGACGAGCTGGTCGAGCACCTGGTCGGACTCGGCGAGGCCGTGGTCGCGGCCCGCCCGGGCGCCGGTGAGCCGCCGCTCGTCTACGACCCGTTCCTGGTGCGCGGCATGGGCTACTACACCGGCACGATCTTCGAGCTCGCGCACCCCTCGGTGGGCTATTCGCTGGGCGGTGGCGGGCGCTACGACGGCATGATCGGCCGGTTCCTCGGCCAGCAGGTGCCCGCGGTGGGCTTCTCGATCGGCTTCGAGCGGATCGTCGACCTGGTCGCCGAGCAGGAGGCCGACGCCGCGCAGGCGGTCGTGCTCGTGCACGACGCCGACGTGCCGGTGCCCGAGCTGCTGGCGCACAAGGCGGCCCTGGTGGCGAACGGCGGACGCGTGCGCCTGGAGCGCCGCCCGAAGAACCTCAAGGGACTGCTGGAGCGCTCCGCGGCCGACGGCTACACCGGCTTCGTCTCGGTGCGCGCCGGTGACGAGCCGGGCTCGGCGGAGGTCAAGCCGCTGGGCTGAGCGGCATCCGCCGGCCTTGGCGGCACACTCCGGGGGCCGACACGCCACATTTCGGACGGATTCGCGGGAAACGTCCGCGATCTGGCGTGTCGGCCCCCGATCTGTGCCACCCGCGGGTGACGGACACTGGTCAGCCGGCGTCTTCCGAAGACCCGTCCTCCGGTGTTCATGCGCCGTTCACGCCCGGACGCTGGGATCGGACGCATGAACCCCGTCCGCCCAGCGCTCCTGACCGTCGCCGCGCTCGCCGCTGCCGCCATCGGCGTCCGCCTCGGCCTCGCACGGCAGGCGGCGATCGCCCGTCGTCGCATCGGCAAGCCCCTGGGGGAGGACGCGCTCGCGGTGGACCGCGTGTGGCGGAGGCGCCTGCCCGGCGACCCGATCGACCTGCTCATCGTCGGCGACTCGCTCGCGGCGGGGCTCGGGGCGAGCCGCCGGAAGGAGACGCTCGGCGGGCGGCTCGCGAAGGGCCTCGCCGAGCGGACCGGCCGTCCCGTCCGTCTGCGGTCGCTCGCCGTGGTCGGATCGGAGTCTCCGGACCTCGCCGCCCAGCTCGACCGGCTGACGCCCGAGGACCGGACGGACGTGGCCGTGATCGTCGTCGGCGGCAACGACGTGACGCACCGCATCCCCGTGACCGAATCGGTCGGACATCTCGTCGCGGCGATCCAGCGACTGCAGGAGCGCGGTGCGCGGGTCGTCGTCGGCACCTGCCCGGACCTCGGCGCGCTGCGGCCCGTGCCGCAACCGCTGCGCACGCTGGCATCCCGGCTCTCCCGCCGGCTGGCGGAGGCGCAGGCCGAGGGTGCGGCGCGCGCCGGTGCGGCATCCGTCTCCCTGCGCCGCACCGTCGGCCCGCTGTTCCTCGATGAGCCCGAGCAGATGTTCAGCCTGGACCGGTTCCACCCGAGCGCGCTCGGCTATCGCCGCACAGCCGAGGCGCTGCTCCCCGTCGTCGCCGCCGCCCTGACGGCGCCCGTTGCCCGCTGACGCCGATACACTCCGGGGGCCGACACGCCAGATTGCGGACGGATTCGCGGGAAACGTCCGAGAAGTGGCGTGTCGGCCCCCGATCCGTGCCATCGACCGGCGTCCGGCCCAGGCGGGTGCCGGTCAGCCGGCGTTGTCCTCCGGGGCGGACGAGAACGATGCCGCCCACTCGGCGACGCGGCGGGCGCTCTCCTCCTCGGAGAGGTCCTCGACGCGGCTCATCACCGACCAGCGCACCCCGAAGGGATCGCGGATGCTGGCGAACCGGTCGCCCGACACGAAGTCCGACGGCGCCTCGCGCACCACGGCTCCGGCCTCCACGGCGCGGGCGACCACAGCATCGACGTCGGGGACGTAGATGCCCATCGAGTAGCAGTCGTCCTCGCCCTGGGGCGGGGCGACGAGGTGGTACTCCGGCGAGGGCTCGCCCAACTGCAGGCCGCCGAGACCGAAGTCCAGGTCGGCGTGCGCGACGACGCCGCCGAACTCGGTGACGTCGATCACCCGTGCGCCGAACACGTCGCGGTAGAACGCGATGGCCGCCGCCGCGTCCGGGATCGCGAGGAAGGGCGTCAGCGAGGTGGAGCGGTTCGGGCGCCCGTCGGTGGTGTGGATGCCGGTGAGGCCGGTGGTCGTCTGCTGCTGCGTGGTTTCCATGCTCCGACCGTACGAGCGGCCACGGAGTCGGGGCTTGGAGATTCGCGACAGATGTCCGGCGTCCCGCCTATCGTCGGTGGAATGATCGATGCGCGACGCGGAGTCCTGTATCCCGACCGGATGCCCCGCTTCCACCGCCTGCCGCCGATGCCGGAGGCGCAGCACCTGGTCGCGTGGTTCTGGATCCCGGAATGGGATCTCGGACCGGGGGAGACGTCGCGTCAGGATGTGGTCGCCTATCCGGCGCTGAACCTCGTCGTGGAGCCCTCCGGAGTGCAGCTGGTCGGAGCCACGACCGCGGCCACACATCGCGACCTGACCGGCAGAGGGTGGGCCGTCGGCGCGCTGCTCCGTCCCGCCGCCGTCCCGGCGCTGGCCGAGAAGCCCTCTGAACTGCGGGACTCGTGGGCGGGCCTGTCCGCTCCCGACCTGCTCGAGCCCGTCGCCGCTGCGATGGACGGTGATGACGACGATCGCCTGCTGCGCGCGGTCGCGATCATGTCGCGCTGGCTGGCCGAGCGTGCTGGAGAGCCGACGGATGCCGGGCTGCAGGCCAATGCGATGTCCGAGCTGCTCATGACCGACGCCGGCATCCGCACCTCCGAGCAGGCGGCCACCCGACTCGCGGTCTCGCTGCGGACGCTGCAGCGCATGACGCACCGCTACGTCGGCCTGCCGCCCCTCGCCATGATCCGGCGTCGACGGCTGCAGGAGGCGGCGCAGCGGCTGCGGGACGACCCCGGAATCGACCTCGCGGCTCTCGCGGCCGAGCTGGGCTACGCCGATCATGCGCATCTCACCGGTGACTTCCGCACCGTGCTCGGCATGGCGCCGAGCGGCTACCGGCAGGAGCTCTGATCCCCGTCAGGACCGCGCCGCGAACCGCAGTCGCAGCAGACGGTAGGCGATACCGGCCAGGACGATCTCCGCGCCGACGATGACCCCGAGCACGGGGAGCGTGACCACGAGAGCCAGGCATCCGAGCATCCCGATCACCTGCAGCGCTCTCGGATAGCGGCGCACGTCGGCGGACTGCCGCCAGGCCGAGGCGTTCGCCAGCAGGTAGTAGAGCAGGACGCCGAAGGACGAGAAGCCGATCGCGCCGCGCAGGTCGGCGATCAGCACCACGGAGATCACGATCACTCCGATCGTGATCTCCGCCCGGCGGGGCACCTGCCAGCGCGGGTCGATCGCGGCGAGCCAGCGGGGCAGATCCGCCTCGCGGGCCATGGCCAGCGTGGTGCGTCCGATGCCCGTGAGCAGTGCCAGAAGCGCGCCGAGTGATGCCGCGGCGGCGGCGATCCGAACGACCGGGCCGGCCCAGGTCCAGCCGGCTGCTGCGGCGACGTCGGCGACCGGATGCGCGCTGCCCACGGCATCCGCTCCGAGCGTCAATGTGACCGACAGGGCGATCAGGACGTAGACGACGACGGCGCCGGCGAGGGCGAGCACGATCGCGCGCGGGATGCTGCGCGCGGGGTCCGCGACCTCCTCGCCCATGGTCGCGATGCGCGCGTACCCGGCGAAGGCGAAGAAGAGCAGGCCCGCCCCCTGCAGCACCCCGTAGGCGGTGGCATCAGGCAGGGGCGCCGGCGCGGCGCTCGCGGCAGACGAGAACCCGGCCGCGACGACGACGGCCAGTCCCAGCAGCGAGACGACCACCAGGATGCGGGTGAGGGCCGCCGTGCGCGTCACGCCGAAGCAGTTCACGGCCGCCAGCGCTGCCACGGCGATGACCGCGACGGGCGTGCGCCATCCCTCGGGTGCGGCGTAGGCGGCGAAGGTCATGGCCATCGCGGCGCAGCTGGCCGTCTTGCCGATCACGAAGCACCAGCCGGCGATGAATCCCGTCCAGGGGCCGATCTCGGCTCGGGCGTACGCGTACGTGCCGCCGGACACCGGATGCACCGCCGCGAGCTGCGCGGAGGAGGTGGCGTTGCAGAACGCGACGACGGCGGCGATCGCCAGGGCGACGAGGATGCCGGATCCCGCCGCGCCCAGTGCGGGGGCCCAGACGGCGAAAACGCCTGCGCCGATCATCGAGCCGAGGCCGATGGACACGGCATCCGTGAGGGTCAGGCGGCGTGCGAGGGGCATCCGCCCATCCTGACACCGCGCGGTGAACGGCGGGTGACCTGCTCTCGGTCAGACCGCGTGATCGGCCCGGCTTCTCGCGGGCCCGCCGATCGGGCGGCCGGGGCGCCTACGACCGACCGGCCTCGGTGACGCGCTTCTTCTCGCGCACGTAGACCTCGCGTCGCACCCGCGCGACGACATCGCCCTCGGCGTCGGTGATCTCGGTCTCGAACCACTCCAGCACCTTCGCGCCGCCCCGGGCGCGTGCGCGCAGCTCTTCGGCCTTGTCCTTCGGCACCGAGAACTCGGCGGTCAGCACGCCCCGTCCCGGCTTGACGAACTCGATCTCGCCGCGGGTGTCCCAGACGACGTGATCCCGGCCGAGCTGGTGCATCACGAGCATGAAGAAATACGGGTCGGTCATCGCGGACATCGACCCGCCGAACGCCGTCTTCACATAGTTGCGGGTGAAGACGTTCACGTGCAGCTCGACTGTCGCGTGGGTCCAGTCCTCGCTGAAGCGGCGTACGCGGATGCCGCTGAACAGGTTCGGGATCCACAGGCTCATGCCCAGGGCCAGGCGTCGGGGAGTCATGCGCATGCCTGTCAGTCTGCGCACCCGCATCGGCTCTGGCCGCTTTCGCTGGAGCGAACCGACAAAAGTCGGCGGAGGTAGTTCTACTTGTACTAGTTGTTCTAGCTGCGATAGATTAATCCCATGGAGGTGATCCCATGCTGATCAGAGTCGAACCCGACAGCGCGACGCCGCTGTTCGAGCAGATCGCGGCGTCGGTGCGCGCCGAGGTACTCGCCGGCCGGCTGCATCCGGGGGACCGCCTTCCGGCCGCCCGCGAGCTCGCCGCCGGCATCGACGTCAACGTGCACACCGCCCTGCGCGCCTACCAGCAGCTGCGCGACGAAGGGCTCATCGAGCTCCGCCGCGGCCGCGGCGCCGTCGTGTCGGCATCCGCCGCACCGCTCGCGGAACTCGCCGATGAGATCGCGGCTCTCGTCCGCCGCGGCGCCGAACTCGGACTCACCCCGGCCACGCTGGCCGCGATCGTCAAGGAGATGACGTCATGACCGACCGTTCCGCCGAGCAGTCCGTGACCGCGCAGCACGCGAGCGACCTGCGTCGCGCGCGCCGGATGCTCGTCATCATCGGCCTGGTGGGCCCGGCCGTGATCACGGCTGTCGTCGTCGCGCTCATCATCGCCTGGCTGCCGTCGCTGCCCGACCCGGCCGCCACGCACTGGGGAGTCGGCGGGGTCGATCGCCTCGGCTCGCCCAGCATGTATCCGTGGCTTGCGATCGGCGTGGGTCTGGGGCTTCCCGTCCTCATGGTCGGCATGGTGCTGGCGATGGGACGCACGCAGTGGGGCGGGGCCTCGCGCCTGCTGGGCGGCATGGCGCTGGGACTGTCGGGGCTCAGCGCCGTCATCAACGGAGGATCCGTCGCGCTGCAGCGGGGATTGTCGGAGGCCGCCCAGGTGGGGCCTATCTGGCCGGTCGTGACCGGTGGCTTCTGCGCCCTGCTGGTGCTGACCGCGGTCGGATGGGTGCTTCAGCCCGATGTGCGTCCCACGCCGGCGAAGCCGCTCGAGGCCGCGCATCTCGCGTCGATCTCCGCGGGGGAGCGCGTGGTGTGGATGGCCACCGCCTCGATGTCGCGGGTCGCGATGCTGATCGTCGGACTCGTCGTCGTGCTCGTCGTCGGCATCACCGCTGTGATGGTGTTCGAGGCGCACGAGGCGTTCTGGATCCCGTTGCTCACGCTCGCGATCATCGGCTTCGCGTTCGCGACCTCGGCGTCCTTCCGGGTCCGGGCCGGCGCCGACGGGCTCACCGTCCGCTCGCAGGTGGGGTTCCCGAAGGTGCACGTCCCGCTCGACGAGATCGTGTCGGTGCGTGCAGTGGAGTGCCATCCCTTCGGCGAGTTCGGCGGCTTCGGCTGGCGGATCGGCCTGGACGGCCGCACCGGGATCGTGCTGCGCACCGGCCCCGCCATCGAGGTGGAGCGGCGCGACAAGCGGCCTCTGGTCGTGACGGTCGACGGCGCGGAGGTGGGCGCCGCGACCCTGCAGGCGTATCTCGACCGCAGAGATCCGGTGAAGTGAGAAGGAGGGTGTGGAGATGAGTGAGATCCGGAACACTGAGCGGATGCCGAAGGTCGGCCTGAGCGCGATCGTCGCCTACGTGCTGGTGGCGATGGGCCTGGCCTGGCTGGTGGCTCTTCCGCTCTGGCTGGGGAACGGGCTGGCGACCCCGGGGGCCACGCTGCTGCTGCCGGTGATGATGTATGCGCCCGCCGCCGCGGTGCTGATCGTGATGCTCGTGATGCGCCCGGTGCCCAGAGGACAGCGGCTGCGGTTCCTGGGCATGTGGCCGCTGCGCCCGGCGAAGCGAGTGATCTGGATGAGCGTGATCGCCGTCTTCGGTGTGTTCGCCGTGGTCCTTCTGGCACTCGCGCTTGCATCGATGCTCGGCGGGCGCACGCCGGGCGTGGTGACCTTCTGGGCCTCGGAGCGGCTCCGCAGGGCCACCCCCGCCGTGGCAGCGGCGGGGAAGGCCCTTACGCCGGTCGGCCTGCTCATCCTGACCCAGCTGATCTCGATGCCGTTCGCCGCGATCACGATCAACGCGCTCGCAGCCTTCGGGGAGGAGCTCGGCTGGCGCGGCTTCCTGGTTCCAGCGCTGCGTCGATACGGCACCTGGACCGCCCTGCTGGTCAGCGGCGCGATCTGGGGTCTCTGGCACGCACCGGTCATCCTGCTCGGCTACAACTTCGGTCGCTCCGACATCGCCGGCGTGCTGCTGATGACCGGCGGATGCATCGCCTGGGGCGTCCTGTTCGGCTTCCTGAGGCTGCGGTCCGGATCGATGTGGCCGGCGGTGTTCGCGCACGGCGCGTTGAACGCCTCCGCAGGTCTCCCGCTCGTGCTGTATGCCGCTGGATCCCAGCCCGACCCGGCATTCGCTCTCGCCCTCGGCATCTCCGGCTCGATCGCGTGCGCCGTGGTGGCGGTGATACTGCTGCTGACCGGCCAGTTCCGCCGCCAGCCGGCGCTCGCGGAGTCGCATCCGAAGCATCCGACCGTCTGACCGTGTCGGAGAATGTGCTCCGGGTCGCGGCACCGCACCCTCCTGGCATGCTGGTCTCGATGAGCGATACGACCTCGACCCCCGATGTGCTCCGAGCCCGCGCTGTGTTCCTCCGGGTGGGGGTGATCGCTCCGCTGGTGCTGCTCGCCCTGTCGGTCGTGATCGTGGCGGCGTGGTTGCCGGAGCTTCCCGACCCGGTCGGCATCCACTGGTCCGGCGACGGCGGTCCCGACGGTTTCGCCCCGAAGGGCATGCTGTTCTTCACACCTGCGGTCGGGGCGGGCGTGGTCGGGCTGTTGGCCGTGCTCGCCTGGTTCGCTCACCGGATGCCCGGTGCTAATCGCGGGCTGCCGGCTGGGGCGCCCGTGCCGCAGTGGTCGCCGACGGCGCGGTTCCTGGGTGCGATCAACCTCGGCATGGGGCTGTTCATGGGGCTGCTCACCGTCAGCACGGCGGACGCCCAGCGTGGGCTCGCGGATGCCGCGGATGCTCCCGACATCACTCCGTGGATGTTCATCGGCTTCGGAGCTCTGATCGTCGGAACGATCATCGGCTGGTTCGCGCAGCCGCACGTCGCACCGATCGAGCCATGGGTGGCTGCGACGGGAACGCCGCCGCTCACCGACACGGAGCGGATGGCCTGGTTCGGCACCGCGACGATGGCCCGGACCGGCGTCGTGGTGCTCGGGGTCGCGATGCTGGTGCTCCTCGGCGTCACGGCATTCGTCGTGGCTCGTGCCCCCGAGGACGGCTGGGGCACCGCCTGGCTGCTGATCGGACTGTGCGCGCTCATGCTCGTGGTGATCTGCTGCATGTTCGCATTCCGGGTGCGCGTCGATCGGCGGGGGCTTCAGGTGCGCTCGCTGCTCGGATGGCCGAGCTCCCGGATCAGCCTGGACGACATCGAGCGCGTGCAGGTCGTGCCGGTGAACCCGCTCGCCGACTTCGGGGGCTGGGGCTGGCGCATCGCGATGGATGGCCGTCGTGGCGTGGTGCTGCGCACGGGTGAGGCGCTGCAGGTGACGCAGCGCAGCGGGCGCGTCTTCGTGGTGACGGTCGACGGTGCGGCCGACGCGGGTTCGGTGCTCCAGGCGCTGCGCGCGGGCTGAACCGGACGCGCTTGACCGCGCGCAGCCGCCGGGGTTGGCTGAGCACATGGACTCCACCCCGGCGGCCTGGCGGGCCGCAGACGACTTCCTCGCCGACACCCTCGTCGGGCACGATCCCGCACTCGAGGCGGCGCTCGACGCCCAGCGCGCGGCGGGCATGCCCGAGATCGAGGTCGCACCGGTCGCCGGCAAGCTGCTGAACCTGCTGGTGCGCATCTCCGGTGCCACCCGCGTCCTGGAGATCGGCACGCTCGGGGGGTATTCGACGATCTGGATGGCCCGTGGGGTGGGAGAGCAGGGCCGCGTCGTCACGATCGAGGCCGAGGCCGCGCACGCCGCCGTCGCCCGGGCGAGCATCGACGCGGCAGGCGTGGGGGACCGCGTCGACATCCGCATCGGCCGCGGCGCGGACGTGCTGCCGACGCTGGTCGGCTGGTTCGATCTGGTGTTCATCGACGCCGACAAGGAGTCGAACACGCTCTACCTGGACTGGGCGGCCAGGCTCGGCCATCCGGGCACCGTGGTCGTCGTCGACAACATCGGACGCGACGGGGAGATCGTGAACGACGCGAGTCCGGATCCCAAGGTCGTCGGAACCAGGGACGGACTGCGGATGCTGGGAGAGGATCCGCGTTTCGACGCGACGGCCCTGCAGACCGTGGGGATCAAGGGCTGGGACGGCTTCGCGATCGCGGTCGTCGTCTGAGGAGCATCCGCTCGGCGTCGACGACCGCGCAGGACGACCCCGGCTATTTGTGGGGATCGCACCCGCAGCTGCGTCCGATGACGAGCTGGCCACGGAACGGGGGGATCGGACGAGGGTCGCTCCGTGGCTCCGTGAGCAGGGCGTTCACTGCCGCCGCGGCCATCAGTTCGAGCGGCTGACGCACGCTGGTGAGCGGCGGGCTCATCCGAAGGCCGATGTCGGTGCCGTCGACGGAGATGATCGCCAGGTCCTCCGGCACGCGCAGCCCGAGTTCGGAGCAGGCCTGAAGCACTCCGATGGCCTGCACATCCGACGAGACGAACACGGCGCGAGGACTGCGAGGGCGGGAGTGATGCCGCGCGACACGGCCGAACAACGCATGCGCGGCCGACCGTCCGTCAGCCGCCGTGAAGTCAGCGTGCTCGATGAGATCGTCGCCGGCGGGGAGGCCTGCGGAAGTCAGTGTGTCGCGCCACCCGAGGATGCGGCGGTCGGCGCTGGTCGACAGCCAGGGTCCCGCGATCGCAGCGATCTCGGTGTATCCGTGCTCGATCAGGTGCTCGACGGCCAGCTGGGCGGCGTGCTCATTGTCGAACTGGACCTCATCGGATGTGCCGCGGACATGGCCGTGAGTGCTCTGGATGGAGACGACCGGGACGGTGCCCAGCACACTGCTGGCGAGTTGCGAGAAATGGTCGGTGGCGGCGATCACACCGTCGACGCGATGATCGACGACCGAGTGCAGGAACGGCAGGTGGCGCTCTCCCACGATGTCGGCGATTCCCAGGGTCAGGGCTAGCCCGTGGCTGGTGGCCTCGTTCGTGATCGCCTCCGTCAGCTCGGCGAAGAACGGATTGACAGGGCTCTCGGTGAGGAGGCCGATGACACGGGTCCTACCGCGGCGCAGCGCCGATGCGACAGCGTTGGGTCGGTAGCCGAGAGTGCTGATGGCCTGCTCGACCCGTTCCCGCGTACGGGCGGCGACGGGACGGGGACCGCCGTTGATCACGTACGAGACCACGGCCGGCGAGACACCTGCTGCCGCAGCGACGTCTGCTCGGGTGACGGCCATCAGCGACGGCCTCCAGACGTCAGGAAGTCGAGAGGCCCGGCACCGCCCCCAGATCCCGGATGCGCGCGTACGAGGCCTGCGCTCCGGGGCGGGCGACCGCGTAGCTTCCCGCGTGCACCCCGTAGGCCACGGCCGCCGTCAGGTCCGCTCCGCGGGCCAGCGCCGCAGAGAGCGCTCCGACGAAGGCGTCGCCCGCTCCCGTGGAGTCCACCACGGCGACCCGATCCCGCACCGGACAGTACCCGCTCCGCGAACCCTTCACCCACACTGCACCTCCTGCGCCGATCGTGATCACCGTGCTGCGCGGCCGGGGATGCAACTCCCGTGCGGCCCGCAGCGCGTCGTCGGAGGACCGCACGTCGATCCCTGTCAGCGCCGTGGCCTCGGCTGCGTTGAGAACCAGCGGGTCAGCCCTACGGATGGCATCATCGCACAGCCTCACCACCGGAGCGAGATTGAGCACCACCCGTGTGCCCGTCGACGCCAGGATCGCCGCTTCGATCGTCGCCACCGGTATCTCGCACTGGACGACGAGCACAGTGCCGGGTTCGGTACGGCGGACCGTCCGTTCGACTTTGGCAGCGGAGAGCCGGAAGTTGGCTCCGGCGACCACGGCGATCGAGTTCTCGCCGCGGTCGTCGACCCAGACGAAGGCCCGCCCGGTCTCGACGTCGTGCAGCACGGTCGTGTCCGAAATCTCGACGCCCTCCGCCCGCAGTTCGCGAAGCATGAGCGCACCGTCCGGATCGTCACCCACGCATCCGACGAAGCTCACCCGGGCGCCGAGCCGGGAGGCGGCGACGGCCTGATTCGCGCCCTTCCCGCCACAGCTGTTGCGCAGCCCCTGCGCGAGGGTCGTCTCGCCGGGCACGGGCAGGGCAGGCATCCGCACGAGATAGTCGCGATTCGCGCTTCCGACGACGAGCACCGGTGCCTCGTGGATCATCGTGGTCATTTCTCCCCGCTTGCGATCGAGAGTCCGCCGAACGAGCGCTGCATGATGAACATCAGTACAGCGGGTATCAGGGAGAGGATGACGGCGCCGGCGAAGTGCTGCCCGAAGTTGGAGGTGTGCTCTCCGAACGCCTGCGAGAGCGCCACCGGCGCGACCTGCAGACTCCGATCCGACACCACGAGCAGCGGCCACAGAAACGATCCCCACTGGCCGAGGAAGATCAGCAGGGCCGAGTTGACGAGGGCGCCACCGCCGAGCGGCCAGTAGATCGAGCCGAAGATTCGCGGCTCCGAGGCGCCGTCGATCATCGCAGCTTCCCGATAGGAGGCCGGTATCGACAGGAAGTGCTGGCGGAGGTTGAACACCGCCAGACCGTTCCCGATGCCGGGCAGCACCAGACCGATGATCGTGTTCGTCAGGCCCCATCCGGTGAACAGCTGCGAGAGGGGGATCGCGATGGCCTCGAAGGGGATCATGAAGCCGACGACGATCACTGCGAAGACGATCCCCCGGCCTGGGAACCGCAGCACCGCCACCGCGTAGGCGGCGAGGGCGCAGAGCACCGTTCCGACCGCGACAGAGATCAGGCACACGAGCAGCGAGACGACGAGTGCGCGTCCGAACGGGCCGAGCAGCAGTCCGGCGAAGTTCTCGAAGGTCACCTGCGAGGGGACGAGGATGCGCCAGCTGAGGGGCGAGAGGGAGCTGAAGATCTCGTCGGCGGGGCGCAGCGAGCCGACGAGCAGCCACAGCACCGGCAGGACGAACACCATGCACACGAGCACGGCGATCGCCGTCGCCAGCGGGGATCTCCGCGCCCAGCGCGGTGCTCGACGCGGAGCGCCGAGCACGGATGCGGGAACCGGGTCAGCCATTCCGTCCTCCCTTCTCGTCCTCGCGCAGCAGCGCGAACTGCGCGGCGACGAAGATCAGCATGATGAGGGTCAGCACGATGACCTGTGCCGCACCGAGGTTCTTGTCGCTGTACGTGTAGCTCGTGCGATAGGCATCGAACATGAGCATCGTCGTCGAGTTCTGCGGCCCGCCGCCGGTCAGCATCTGGATCGGCACGAAGAGCACGAAGTTCGCGACGGTGTCGGCGACGAGGACGAACAGGAGCGGACGCTTCAGCATCGGAAGCGTGATGTGGAAGAAGGTCCGGATCGGGCCGGCGCGGTCCAGCCGCGCCGCTTCGTAGTACTCGTCGGGTATCGCCTCGATGCCGGAGATGAGGAAAAGCATCCAGTACCCCACGCCCACCCAGGTCGCGACGAGCATGATGGACGCGAGCGCATGGGTCGACGACGTGAGGAACGGCTGCCTGCCCAGGCCCAGGGCATCCAGGATCGCGTTCAGCGGACCGTCGGGGCGCATCGCGATGCCCCACACGATGGATGACCCGACGATGGGGATGGTCGCGGGGACGAACAGCAGGATTCGCCACAGGCCGCGGAGGTGGAGCCGTCGCGTCATCAGCACGGCCAGCATCAGCGCGATGAGGATCTGCACCGGGTTGAGGATCACGTTGAAGAGCACGGTGCGCAGGACGGTCTCTCCGAACGCCGGGCTGGTGAACAGGGCGACGTAGTTCTCGAAGCCGCTGAACGCCGGGTCCTTCAGCCCACCGGGGAATCCCTTGTGCAGCGACGTCCAGAAGGCGCCCAGCGCCGGTGCGATGCGCATGGACACGATCGCCAGTCCGGCGGGGAGGAGGAACACCACCGCCCAGAAGAGCTCCTTCTTCCGTCCCATCCGGTGGCGGCGGGGGACCGCTTCGGGCCCCCTGCCGCCCCGGATGTCGGTCAGCGGTACTTGGACCATGCCGTGTCGAGCTCCTTCGAAGCGGAATCCAGTGCGGTCTGCGGATCAGCGCCGTTCGCGATGTCCGAGTAGGCCCGTCCGATGATCTCCTCGAACTCGACGTACCCGACCGTCTGCACGCGGGGGACTGCGGTGTTCTGCGTCTCGTAGTCGATGATGGCGGCGGCGTCCTTGCCCGAGGGGGACGAGAAGATGTCGCGCTCGAAGTACAGCTTCTTGCCCTCGGCGCTCACCGGCAGCTCGGGGGCGGGCAGGTTCACGGCGTAGCCGCCTCCGCCGTCGATCGACATCCACTTCATGAAGATCGCGGCAGCCTCTTTCTCGTCGGAGAACGGGCTCATCGCGAGCGACCACGAGCCGGTCGGCGTGACATCCTCGCCGCCGTCGAATGCGGGATGCGCGGCCACGCCCCACTCCATGGTGCCCTCGGAGAGCGCCGGTACGAGCCAGTTGCCCTGCACGAAGTACGCGACGTTGCCCGCCAGGAACTCGTTGCTCGTCTGCTCGCCGTTGAGGCCTTGTGGTGAGAGGCCGTCGGCGAAGATGCTTCCGTACCAGGTCATCGCCTGCTTCCAGCCCTTGTCGGCGATCTCAGGGGTGAGGTTGCCCTCGCCGCCTGCTCCGACGGACCCACCCAGTGAGACGGCCAGCGGCTCGAGCTGGTAGTAGCGGTTGGGCTGGCCGAAGAGGATGCCGTACTTCGCGCCCGCGTCGACAGCCTTCCTGGCGTCCGCCGCGAGCTCCTCCCACGTCATCCGCTTCTTCGGGTCCGCGTCCGGGAACGGAAGCCCGGCCTTCTCGAGGAGCGTCTTGTTGTAGTACAGCAGCTGCGTCGAGTTGGCGATGGGCACCGCCCAGAGCTCGCCATCGAAGGAACTGGACTCGACGGTCGTCTTGTCCAGCGGTGCGACCGCCTCGGCGAACGGCGCGGTCAGCGGCTCGGTGAATCCGCGCGAGGAGAGCGCAGGGATGCGCGGCTGGTCCGCCCAGTAGACGTCGGGGTTGCCGTCCTTGTTGCCAATGCGCGCGTCGAGGATGGTGTTGAGCTGGTCGAAGGGGACGCCCTCGTAGTCGACCTTGATGCTCGGATGCGCCTTCTCGAACGCGGCGATGACATCGAGGATGCCAGAGTCCTCGGCCTGGTGGCCCAGCACCTGGATCGTGGCCTTCGGGTCCTTGTCGGGGATCTTCCAGTCCGAACCCCCGCTCTGCGAGGACGAGCTGCTCGAGCAGCCTGTCACGAGCGCCGTGACGGCTGCGGCTGCGGCAAGGCTGACTATAGTGCGTCGTTGCATGATGAGTGCCTTTCGTTCGGTGGGGTCGATCAGAGGGTTCTGATCCGGTCGATGAATCGGGTCATGAAGGCGTCGACGTCGACGTCGACGGCGATCCGTGCGTTGGCGGCCAGGGCATCGGCTCCGAGCAGCAGGTCCGCGACGGCGATCCCGCGCCCGACCTCATCCGTCGCGACGATGTCGACTCGAGCGTCGCTCCAGGTGACCAGCTCCGGAGCGGCGACCACCGCGACAGCCAAGGGGTCGTGCATCGCGCAGGAATCACGCACCTCGACGTCGTGGGGTCGCCGCGCCGCGGTGGCGTCGATCCAGGCGACGGTGGCTTCGCCGGCGAAGCCGCCGAAGGGCCTCCCGCCCGCAGCCATCGCCGCGGCGTGCTCGCGGGTGAGGCGGACCTGCTCCGTGACGTCGAGTCCGACGAGCCGAAGGGGCGCACCGGACCGCAGGACGGCCCGGGCGGCGACGGCGTCCACCCAGAAGTTGAACTCACCCGGCAGGCTGAGCCGGTTCGTGTGCATGCGGAAGGCGCCGCCCATGACGACGATCTCCTTCACGTGGGTGGCCACTCGCGGATCGAGGTTCAGCGCCGCGGCGATGTTCGTCAGCGGGCCGATTGCGATGACGGTGATCTCGTGCGGGGACTCGACGACCCGTCGGGCGATCTCCGCCGCGGCGTAACCCGGGGTCGCTTCGTGGTGACCGTAGCGAGTCCGGGTCTCCTGTGAGGCGTCGCGGATCCGATCCGGCTCGGCCAGAGGGGCCGCCGCGCCGCGGACGACCGGAACATCGCGGCCGAGCCGTTGCAGCAGTTCGCAGGACAGGTAGGTGGCTGATTCGACGTCGATGTTCCCGTTGACCGTCGTCACCAGCTCGAGCGTGAGCTCGGGTTCGGCGAGGAGGAGCGCGATCGCGAATCCGTCGTCGATCTCGGAGCCGGGGACCCCCATGGACATGTCGGTGTCGAGAATGACGCGCATTCGAACTCCCTCGTTCAATTCGTGTTGATTCCTCGAGTGTGACACGTGTTGACAGATGTCGCAAGCATCTCCGACCCGCCGGCTCGGGTCCGGGGTCCGCCGCGCCGCCGATCCGGTGAACGTCGGGTGAATCCGGGGCGAAGACTGCGTGCCGAAAAGGCTCCCATGAGATGAAGATTCGCTCGTATGAGCGGTTGGTCTTCGGGGTGTGCGACCTGCGGATAGCGTGACATCCGATGACGGGGTCGACGCTCCGCCACAGCACGGAAGGACGCTCATGACCAATCACGCCGCGGTGATGCCCGCTCTCGGAACGATCGAGATCCGTGAGGTGCCCGAACCTCGCCCAGCCCCGCGCGAGGCCGTCGTCCGCATCGAGGCCGTCGGTGTGTGCGGTTCCGACACGGCCTACTACCGGGTCGGCTACATCGGCGACTGGAAGGTCGACGGCTCGCTGATCCTCGGTCACGAGGCATCCGGAACCGTGGTCGCGGTCGGCTCCGACGTCACCGGCGTCACGGTCGGAGACCGCGTGGCCATCGAGCCCGGAACCCCCTGTCGCGATTGCGACGACTGCCTCGCCGGGCGCTACCACCTCTGCCCGGACTTCGTCTTCCTCGCGACACCGCCGTACGACGGGGCGCTCGTCCAGCACCTCGCGATCGACGAGCGCAACCTCTTCGTCGTCCCCGACTCGATGTCACTCGAGGCGGCGGCCCTGTGCGAGCCCCTCTCCGTCGGACTGTGGGCATGCCGCCGCGCCGGTCTGCTCCCCGGCGACCGTGTGCGCGTCACCGGAGCCGGGCCGGTCGGCATTCTCGCCGCGCAGGTCGCCCGCGCCGAAGGAGCGTCCGACGTGGTCGTCTCCGACATCTCCGAGGAGCGCCTCGCCGTCGCCGCCGGTCTCGGCTTCCGCACCGAGAAGGCAGGGGAGGTTCCCGCAGGACCGGGACATGAGGATGCCGATGTGCTCCTGGAGTGCTCAGGCGCACCCACCGCGCTCGCCGATGGACTGTGGCGGCTCCGCAACGGCGGGCGAGCAGCCATGGTCGGCCTTCCGAAGCAGGATGTCTCCCTCGCGCTGTCGCGCCTGAACGTCAAGGAGATCTCGATCTCCTTGGTGAATCGCTACGCGCACACCTGGCCGACCGCCATCGCTCTGATCACCAGCGGACGCGTCGATGTCGAGTCGATCATCACCCACCGGTTCGATCTGACCGATACCGAATCCGCGCTGACGCTCGCCGCCGATGAGCCCAACTCGCTGAAGGCGATCGTGTACCCGAACGGCATCCCCGCGGCGGCAGCTCGATGACCCTCGCCGCCTCGAAAGCACCCGACCGGGTCGCGACCTCCGCCGTGACCCGCAGCTCGCCCGCGATGCGCGCGCGCCGCCGGCGCGGGCACGCATTGTTCGCGCTGTTCGCGTTCCCCAATCTGCTGCTGATCGCGGTCTTCGCCTACTGGCCGATCATCCAGAACATGTACCTGAGCCTGACGAGCTGGGACTTCATCTCGCCCGAGCCGTTCTTCGTCGGCTGGGCGAACTACAGCGCGCTGCTGAGTTCGGAGTCCTTCCTGGCCGTCCTGCGCACCACGGTCGTGTGGGTGGTGGTCGTCGTTGGGATCAGCCTTGTTCTGGGTGTCCTCCTGGCGGCACTGTTCTCCATGAAGCTGCGCGGCACGACCGCGGTGACCGGAATGGTCTTCGCCCCCCACGTCATCTCCGGAGCGGCGATCGGTGCCGTATGGCTGTTCATCTTCGACCCGAACTACGGTCTGGCCCGCATCGTCTTCAATGCCTTCGGTCTGGACTCGCCGTCCTGGACGACGGATGCGCACTGGGCACTGATCGCCCTGCTCATCGTCTCGATCTGGAAGGGCGTCGGCTTCGTCGCGATCGTGTATCTGGCCGCCATGCAAGGCCTTCCGTCCGAGGTCCTCGAGGCAGCGCGGCTGGACGGTGCGACCGGATTCGAGGTGTTCACGCGCATCATCCTGCCGCTGCTCTCGCCGACCACGTTCTTCCTCGTCATCACCCAGACGATCGCCGCCTTCCAGGCCTTCGACCTGATCGCCGTGATGACCGGGGGAGGCCCGGCCTCCTCCACCACGACGCTGAGCTGGTTCATCTACGACCAGGCGTTCCAGCGCTCCAACGTGGGCTACTCCGCCGCGGCCGGAACCATCATGTTCGTCGTCCTGATGATCATCACCGCGCTGCAGTTCAGGTTCGTCGAGAAAAAGGTGCACTACTGATGGCCGCGATGACGAACGTGCTCCCCGCCGAGGCCACGCAGGCGCCCGGTGAGGAAGCTGCTGGATCGCCCCGGCGCGCGGCGAGGCGTCAGCGACGAGGCGGGCTCTCGCGCCGGTGGTGGGGCTACCTGCTGCTGATCGCCGCAGGACTCGCCTTCATCCTTCCCCTGTACGTGCTCGTCACGACCGCGTTCAAGTCGAATGCGGACATCTACACCTGGCCGATGAAGTGGCTGCCGAGCGAGCTCACCTGGGACAACCTGGTGCAGGCCTGGGAGCTCGCGCCGTTCGGGGCGTTCATCACGAACTCGGTGGTGGTGACCGCCGTGGGCGCCACGGTCAAGGTCGTGCTGGCGGTGTTCACCGCCTATGCGTTCGCATTCCTGCCGTTCCCGAGGAAGAACCTCCTCTTCCTCGTCATGCTGGGCGCGCTCATGGTGCCCGGGCACGTGACCCTGCTGGTGAACTACATCACGATCGGCAACATGGGGCTGATCAACACGTACGCGGGTCTCATCCTGCCGGGGGTGGCATCGGCCTTCGGCACCTTCCTGCTGCGTCAGCACTTCCTGTCGCTGCCGTCCGAGGTGTTCGAAGCGGCCGAGGTGGATGGGGCGGGGCATCTGCGCAAGCTCTTCTCGTTCGCACTGCCGATGTCGATCCCCGCGATCGCGACGGTAGGCCTCATCGCCGTCATCGACGAGTGGAACAGCTTCGTGTGGCCGTTGATCATCACGAACTCGGTCAACATGCGCACTCTGCCCATCGGCCTCATGTACCTCAAGGCCAACGACGGACTCACGTCGTGGGGCGTGCTCATGTCGGGCACCCTCATCGTCGTACTGCCCATGCTGCTCGTGTTCCTCTTCGCGCAGCGCTTCATCGTCACCGGTCTCACCGGTGCGGCCGCCGGCAACGGCCGCTGATCCCCATCCCCCGAATCCCTCGACAAGGAGAACCATGCATCTTCTGGACCGCCCCCAGTCAGCCGCGCGCGGACTCGGATCGCTCAACATCACCCGCCGTCAAGCACTGGCGGCGGGCATGCTCGCCGCCGCCGCCCCGCTGCTCGCCGGATGCTTCGGCTCCGGCGGCGGTTCGGGAACGGTCTACGGGCAGCCCAGCGGTGATGTGCCCGCGCGGTTCAAGAAGCGCCAGCGCGTCGTGCTGTGGAGCAATTGGACCGCCCACAACGCCGAGATCCTGCAGAAGAACATCGACGCGTTCCATGATTCCCAGGACGAGATCTTCTGCGAGGTCCAGATCTTCGAGGGCTACGACAACGTCGAGGCCAAGCTCGCCGCGAGCCTTCAGGCCAAGCAGGTGCCGGACATCTCAGTGATGAGCGACATCGTGTGGAACCGCTTCTATCTGAACGACGCACTCGAGCCGCTCAACGGCTACTTCGACGACTCCTTCGGCAAGGACGCGTTCCATGAGCGCTTCCTCGCCGAGGGAACCGTGAAGGACGACGTATGGTGGGTTCCGTTCGGCCGCTCCACGCCACTGTTCTACTTCAACCGCGAGATGTTCGCCGAGGTCGGGCTTCCGAACCGCGCTCCGAAGACGTTCACGGAGTACCGCGAGTGGGGCAGGGAGCTGGCCGGCTACACCCGCAACGGCACCAAGGTGGCCATGCGCGGGTACCGCGGCAACGACGACTGGTACTTCCAGGGCTCGTCCTGGGCATTCGGCGGTGCGTACTCCGACGGCCTGGACATGAGGTTCACCAGCGAGGGCACCGTCGCGGCGCTGGAGTACGACCGCGCCTTCATTCATGACGACAAGTCCGGCTACCTCGCTGCTGATCCGACGGCCGACTTCATCGCCGGCGCATCCGCGACGATGACGGAGTCGACCGGTGCCCTCACCGGGATCGCCGATGCGGCGCAGTTCGACTTCGGCGTGGGCTTCCTGCCCAAAGAGGTCGAGACGGGCGTCCCCACGGGCGGTGGCGGGCTGTCGATCCTGCGGTACGCCAGCGAGGAGCGCAAGCGTGCGGCCTGGGAGGTGCTGAAGTTCCTCTCCAGCGGCGACGCCGCGGTCGAGTGGACTCTCGGCACGGGCTACATGCCCACGACGAGGGCTGCCTTGGAATCCGACAAGGTCAAGGCGAAGGCCACCGAGAACCCCAACTACCAGGTCGCCATCGACCAGCTCGACATCGCGAAGGGACCGGATGTCGTGCGTCGCTTTGTCCCCGAGGCCGTGCCCGCCATGAAGGACGCCATCCAGGCGGTCTACTCGGGCGGGTCCGATGCCGAGCGGGCGCTGAAGACGGTGCAGACGACGCTGGAGCCGGCGATCGAGAAGGTGCGTGCCAAGTACGAGGCGAAGGTCGCCAGCTGATGGCGCTTCTCATCGTGGGCCATCGCGGAGCCATGGCGCACCGTCCCGAGAACAGCCTCGCCTCCTATGCGCTCGCCGAAGAGGTCGGGGTCGACGAGATCGAGCTGGACGTGCGGGTCAGCGCCGACGGACAGCTGTTCCTCCTGCACGACGACACGCTCGACCGCACCGCGGGTGATGAGTCCGCGCGCGGGCTCGGGCCGGTCGCGGAACTGACTCTGGCGCAACTGCAGGCGGCCGTGCTGAACTCGGGTCGCGGTGTGGTGACGCTCGCGGAGATGTACGACGCGACGAGCACCTTCATCCAGCTTGAGATCAAGGACCCCGCGACCCTGCCGCTGCTGACCCGCTTCTTCGAGGAGCGACCGGCGGATGCGGCGAGGACCGCCCTCTCAGGATTCGACGCCGATGCCATCCGGCGAGCGGGGGAGCTGATGCCGCACATCGGCCGACAGATCATCGTCAGCGACTTGTCGAAGGCCGAGGAGTTCGAGGGCGGACTGCGGGGCCTGCTCGAGCACACGGGTGCGACTCGATTCGCCTGCGGCTTCCCCGGACTGACCCGGGAGCTCGTCGACCGACTGCGCGACCAGGACATCGAGGTGCATGTCTGGCCGATGCGCTCCATCGATGACATGCGCAAGGCGCTCGCGCTGGGGGCACACGGGACCACGGCGGACGACCCGGCACAGGCCTTCGCATGGCGTGACGAGGCCCTCGCGGAGGCGATGAACGGCTGAACGCTGAATCGAGAAGTGGCCCCGCCTCGAACTGGCGGGGCCACTTCTCGTTTCAGGATCAGTCGTCCGGGTCGTCGCCGGGGATGACCGACTCGACGCCGTCGATCTCTGCCAGTTGCCCCACCAGCGCAGGCAGTTCGGCGAGGTCGCCCGTGAAGCGGAGCGTGAGTTCGCGCCGCTTGGAGGCCTCGTCCGTCGTCGCCTCCGTCAGCGCGGAGTGGTAGCCGTTCTGGGAGGACAGTTCGAGCACCTGGCGGAGCACGTTGTGGCCGCGGCGGTAGCGGATCGTCACGACCGGTTCGGGGATGTCCGGGCGGATCACGCGGCCGAGGAAGGTGAGCACGCCAACGGTGGTGAGGTGCAGCAGGGTCGCGGCGACGGCGATGATCGGCATCCCTGCACCGCACGCCATGCCGATCGCCGCCGTCACCCAGATCGACGCCGCCGTGGTGAGTCCGCTCACCGCCCCTTTGCGCACGAAGATCACGCCCGCGCCTAGGAAGCCGATCCCCGAGACGATCTGGGCGGCGATCCGCGAGGGGTCGAGGATGACGTCGGCTCCGACGACGTTGCTGAAGCCGTACGCGGACACCAGCGTGAACACCGCCGATCCCAGGCCGACCAGCGTGTGGGTGCGCAGTCCGGCGCTCTTCATCTTCCGCTGGCGCTCCATGCCGATGACGGCGGAGAGCACGAACGCGAAGGCCAGCAGGGTGATCTCGGTGAGCGTCGTGCTCGAGTACAGCTCCGTCAGCACAGGATGCTCCTGAGGGATGCTCAGGCGTCGACGGGGAGGTGAGCGGGTCGAGGCGCGACGTGAACGATGACCCGGGAGTCGACGACGGTCACGTGCACCTGTTCGAGCGTGCCGAGGATCAGATGCGCCACGGTCTCCAGCTCGGCCGGGTCGGCGGTGCCCAGCACGGCGATCGTCAGGCAGCCGGCGTCGCGCGCCGACATCGCTCCCGCGACGGTGTCCTCGAACGCCAGTACGACTCCATCGTGACCGCGGCGGCGGAGCTCGTCCACGCCTCTCCGGAACGGCTCCGGCGCCGGCTTGCTGCGCGCCACGTCACTCCCGGTGATGCGGAACTCGGGTTCGGGCATTCCGGTCGCGGCGAACCGGGCCAGCGCGACGGAGCGGCTGGCGGAGGTGACGATGCCCCATCGTCCGGTCGGGAGGGCATCGATCAGCGCGCGGGCGCCGGGAAGCGGATCGAGGACCTGTCCAGGCCTGGCCTCGATCTCGACCAGACGCGCCTCGGCCGCAGCGTGGCTCTCCGGCGGCAGCCCCGAGCCGATGACCACCGCGCGAGCGGTCTTCCCGTGCATGTCGGCGCCGGGTGTCGGAACGTGGTGCTCCTCGGCCCACAGCCGCCAGGCGCCCTCCACAGCGGGGATGGAGTCCACGAGAGTGCCGTCCATGTCGAACAGGGCTCCGGCCACCGGTATCGGCTCTCCTCGTCGCAGTTCCGCAACGAGATCCTCGAGTCGTGTCATCCGGCATCCGCTCCCATCCTGTCGGGCAGGATGCCTGACGCATCCACCTTATGAAAATCGCTCACGTCACCCAGTAGGGTGCTCGTATGAGCAGAATTCTTTCGCTTGATCAGCAGGTGCTCCACGTGTACGTCGCCATGCAGCATCTGGCGCAGGGACGTGCCGTCAACGAGATCGCGGAGGAGATCGGCAAGTCGCGCTTCGCGACGGCGCGGATGGTGCGGAGGGCGAGGGAGCTGGGCCTCGTCGAAGTGCGTGCGGCCGTCGCGGATCCCATCGACGCGGAGCTGTCGACGCGGCTCGCTCAGCGGTTCGGCCTGCAGTCCGCTCTGGTCGTCGCCACCTATGCCACCCATGAACTGAAGGTGCGCGAGGCAATCGCGGCGGTGACGGCAAAGGTGATCTCCGAGACCGTCCAGGACGACGACGTGGTGGGATTCACTCCGGGGCGCACCCTCGTTCTCGCCTCGCGTGCGATCACGCAGCTGCCGTGCGCCGACGTGGTCCAGCTGACAGGCGTCGGCTGGCCTCGTCTGGAGGACGGCGTGGAGGTGATCTCCAACGCCGGTCGCGCCGCCCGCGGGGCGACCTATCCGCTGTACGCGCCGATCCTCATCGAGCCGGAGGCGCGCGCGATCCTGCGCCATCCGGCCATCCAGCACACGCTGAGCCGGTTCGACCATGTGAACAAGGCCTTCCTCACGAGCGGCGGGTGGCCCGAGGCATCGCTTCTGGCGCAGCATCTGGCGGAGACGGGGGAGCGTGAGAGCGTCGAGAAGGGCGGCGTCATCGCTGAGTACGGCACATCGCTGCTGGCCGAGGACGGGCGCACGATCAGTGGACTCGAGGAACGATTCGTCGGCATCTCCGAGGAGCAGCTGCACCGCGTTCGACTGCGAGTGGCCATCGGAGGGGGGACGGGCAAGGCGAAAGCGGTCAGCGCCGTGCTGCGATCCGGACTCGCCGACATGATCATCACAGACGTCCACTCCGCGCGAGCCGCACTCGCCGAGTGAATCGGGTCGGGGCGAACGCGATGACATCCGCTGCGGCATCCCTCGGGCCCCGGACTAGACTGAACCGCGGATCGACGTCGCTCCACACCACCACCCTTCCCTCCCTGAAAAGGAGCACACCCGTGGCACTGATCGAGGCTGTAGGCGCACGCGAGGTCCTGGACTCGCGCGGAAACCCGACCGTCGAGGTGGAGGTGCTCCTCGATGACGGCATCGTGCAGCGTGCCGCCGTCCCGTCCGGCGCATCCACCGGCGCCTTCGAGGCGTACGAGCTGCGCGACGGGGACAAGAGCCGTTACGGCGGCAAGGGCGTGCTGAAGGCCGTCGAGGCGGTCATCGACGAGCTGGGACCCGCCATCGAGGGCGTCGAGGCCAGCGAGCAGCGCGTCATCGACGAGATCCTCATCGACGTCGACGGCACCGACAACAAGAGCCGCGTCGGCGCCAACGCCATCCTCGGCGTCAGCCTCGCGGTGGCCAAGGCCGCCGCCGACTCGGCCGACCTGCCGCTGTTCCGCTACCTGGGCGGCCCGAACGCGCACCTGCTGCCCGTCCCGCTCTTCAACGTCATCAACGGCGGCGAGCACGCCGACAACGGCATCGACTTCCAGGAGTACTTCTTGGCCCCGATCGGCGCCGACACCTACTCCGAGTCGCTGCGCTGGGGCGTGGAGACCTACCACGTGCTCAAGAGCGAGCTGAAGGCCGCCGGCTTCAACACCGGCCTCGGCGACGAGGGCGGCTTCGCGCCCGACCTGCCCAGCAACCGCGAGGGCCTGGACTTCCTGCTCAAGGCCATCGAGAAGGCCGGCTTCACGCCCGGCAAGGACATCGCCGTCGGCCTCGACGTCGCCGCGACCGAGTTCTTCTCCGACGGCGTATACCGCGTCGAGGGCAAGGAGTGGACGCCCGAGCAGCTCATCGAGTACTTCGAGGGCCTCGTGCGCGACTTCCCGATCGTCACCATCGAGGACGCCCTCGCCGAGGACGACTGGGACAACTGGAAGGCGCTGACCGATGCGATCGGCTCCAAGGTGCAGCTGGTCGGCGACGACCTGTTCGTCACGAACCCGGAGCGCCTGCGCCGCGGCATCGACACCGGCGTGGCGAACTCGCTGCTGGTCAAGGTGAACCAGATCGGCACGCTGTCCGAGACGCTCGACGCGATCAACCTCGCTCACCGCTCCGGCTACACCACGATGCTCTCGCACCGCTCCGGCGAGACCGAGGACACCACGATCGCCGACCTCGCCGTCGCCGTGAACTCGGGTCAGATCAAGACCGGTGCGCCCGCACGCAGCGAGCGCGTCGCGAAGTACAATCAGCTTCTGCGCATCGAGGAGGAGCTGGGAGACGCCGCGGTGTTCGCGGGCCGCTCGGCCTTCCCGCGTTTCAAGGCCTGATCAGGGGTTCTGACCGCAGAGAACTGACGAACGAAGGGGGAGCCATGGCGAGACGTCCGGCTCCCCCTTCGCCGTCCGCGGCGAAGCATCCGGCCAAGGACCGCACGGCCGGACGGGACCGCTCCGAGCCGCGGGACCGCTCCGTTCTCGGCGAGGGCCGACGCGTCGACGTGCGCGAGTGGGCCGGCGGCATCCGCCTCTCCGGTTTCGCCGTGATCATGCTGTCGCTCGTGGTACTCGGCACTTGGGTCCTGGTGCCGTCGATCGGGACCTACCTCGACCAGCGCCAGAAGATCGCCGCGCTCGAGCACTCGGTGCAGCTGACCAAGGATCAGATCGCCGCGCTCGAGCAGGAGCGCACCCGCTGGAACGACCCCGCCTACATCACCACGCAGGCGCGGGAGAGGCTCTACTACACCAAGCCGGGCGAGGTCATCTACCTCGTCGACAACGACCTCGACCCCGCTGACGTCCCGCCCGCCCAGCAGCACGTCAGCGACAAGATCCAGGAGCGTCCGTCGGACTGGATGCCGCAGCTGCTGCGCAGCCTCACCGGCGCCGGATTGGCGAAGAGCGCGGTGGAGACACCGGCGGGCTGAATCGCGCCGCGCACTGAGTCTTCACACAGGTCGCGACCCGTACGCTGGTGAGGTGACGACCCCGCCTTACGAGACGCCGACCGCCGCTGAGATCGCCGTCGTGTCCAGCCAGCTCGGACGCGAGGCCCGGGGCGTGGTGGGCATCGCCGCACGCTGCGTGTGCGGCAACCCGACCGTAGTCGCCACGGCGCCGCGTCTGGCCGACGGCACGCCGTTCCCGACGTTCTACTACCTGACGCATCCGGCGGCCACCGCCGCGATGTCCACGCTCGAGGCCGACCATGTGATGCCCGAGCTCGCCGCGCTGCTCGAGGACGACGAGGACGTCGCTGCCGCCTACCTTGCGGCGCACCACGCCTACCTCGCCGACCGCGCAGGTTTCGGCGACGTGCCCGAGATCTCCGGCGTGTCCGCTGGCGGCATGCCCACCCGCGTCAAGTGCCTGCACGCCCTCGCGGGTCACGCGCTCGCGGCCGGTCCCGGCGTGAACCCGATCGGCGACGCGGCGCTCGCCCGCTCCAGCTGGTCTCCCGAGCGGTGCGCGTGCGTGCAGCCAAGCGCCGCGGTCGGAACGAGCGCGGCGGGATGACCCGCGGCCGGATGCTGTCGAGCTTCGCCGCGTCCGCGGCGATGGCGGCATCCGTCGTCCTGGCGGCCTCGCCGGCGGTCGCCGCGGCACCCGCCGCACCGCCGCCGGTCACGTCCGTGCCGGTGCAGGCGGAGACGCCGGCGCCCACAGCGCCGCCCGTGCCCGACGATCCCGCAGACCCGGTCCGCGCACAGCAGTACTGGCTCGACGGCGCCCGCATCCGGGAGGCGTGGAACACGACCCTCGGCGAGGGCGTGACGATCGCCGTGCTCGACACCGGCATCGGCAAGGCTGCGGGGGCCTTCGGCGACTCCGTCGCGGGCGGTGTCGACGAGTCCGGTGTCGGCAGCAAGGACGGCCGCTCTCCGGTGGGCGTGATCAACAGCGACCACGGCACGCTGGTGGCGTCGACCGCGGCCGCGCCGGGCAACGCGGACGGCACCGGGATGATCGGCGTGGCGCCCCGCGCGAAGCTGCTGTCGATCTCGCTCGGCTTCCCGGGTTCCTCGGCGACGAAGCCGTTCACCGAGCAGGTCGCGGACGGCATGAAGTGGGCCGTCGATCACGGGGCGAAGGTCATCAACCTGTCGTTCACGACGAACACCCTGGACTGGGACAAGAGCTGGGACGACGCGTTCCTGTACGCCTTCGAGCACGACGTCGTCGTCATCGTCGCCGCGGGGAACCGGGGGAGCGGCACATCGATCGTCGGCGCACCCGCCACGATCCCCGGCGTGCTCACGGTCGGCGGCGTGGACCAGACGGGGACGGCCAGTGTGGAGGCATCCACCCAGGGCATCACCATCGGCGTGATGGCGCCCAGCGAGCACCTGCTCGGACTGACGGCCGACGGCGGCGTGGTCTCGTGGGACGGCACCAGCGGGGCGGCGCCGATCGTCGCGGGGGTCGCGGCTCTTGTGCGCGCCGCGCACCCGGAGCTGGACGCGGCCAACGTCATCAACAGGATCATCAGGACGGCCATCAAGGTGCCGGAGATGACCAGGACCCCGGACGTCCAGTACGGCTACGGCCTCCTGGACGCGAACGCCGCTGTCACGGCATCCGTGCCCGCCGTCAAGGCGAATCCGATGGGCGATCTGAAGGAGTGGATCCGGCTGTACCGCCGCGCGGCCTCGCCCGCCGACCCGACGCCCGATGCGACGGCGACCCCCGTCGCGGTGCCGCCTCTGCCCGCCGCGGACGCCCCGACGGAGCCGGGTTCGCCCCTGCTTCCGTCCGCCGAGACACTGAGGTACGGTACCCTGCCGCTCCTGGCCCTCACAGTCCCTGGTACTCTGATAGCGCTTGGCGTCACCGCAGCTGCCCGGCGAATCCGATCGGAGCGCGGTAGACGCACTCCCACACCCTGACGACGAGGAGTTGTCCCCCTGTGCCTCAGAACAGCACTGCACCCCGCATTCTGATTGTCGGTGGAGGCTACGCAGGTTTCTACACCGCTTGGAAGCTCGAGAAGCACCTTCGCAAGGGCGAGGCGGAGGTGACCATGGTCGACCCGCTGCCGTACATGACGTACCAGCCCTTCCTGCCCGAGGTCGCAGCCGGCTCGATCGAGGCGCGTCACGCGGTGGTCGCCCACCGTCGCCACCTCAAGCGCACCAACGTCATCACCGCGAAGGTAACCGGCATCGACCACGCCACCAAGGTCGCGACCATCGCCCCGCCGCTCCGCGAGTCCTACGAGCTCGCTTACGACCC
>Ga0066256_1000790_pt1 | contig 59130 bp, 57 predicted proteins | sample ThiBio_1000_biof_FD_87107 | JGI IMG/M metagenome (GOLD analysis project Ga0066256, IMG submission 87107) | Wastewater bioreactor microbial communities from Cape Town, South Africa - Thiocy_expt_1000_biof (version 2) | ecosystem: Engineered > Bioreactor > Thiocyanate-remediating >... | reverse complement strand
TGAGCGGTCTGGCGCGGCGCATGCTGACGCTCGTTGTTGTGCTGGCGGCGCGGTTGCGGCTGCTGCGGCGCGGGCGCCTGCACCGGCTGCGCTTCCATGGCGGCGTCGTCCATGTCGTTGCCGACAGCGTCCATGTCGTCGCTGTCGCGATCGGCATAATCGTTGCGGTCGTCACGCTGGAAGCGTTCCTGCATCTGCGCCTGTGCGGCAGCGATGATGCGGTTGTAATGCTCGGCGTGCTGGAGGTAGTTTTCCGCCATGACGCGGTCGCCTGAACTTTGGGCATCGCGCGCAAGCGCGGCATATTTCTCGGCGATATGCTGGGCGGTTCCGCGAATCTTGATATCGGGACCGGAGCTGTCATAGGTCCGGGTCAGCGGATTGGAACCCTTGCGGTTGAAATTGTTGTTGCCGCCATTGTTGTTGTTATTATTGTTATTGCCACGCCCTCGACCGCGCTTGTTCTGCTGTCCTGGCCTCATCGATTCGCTCACCTGAATGTTCATATATGGTGGTGTAGGAAGCGCCGCGGACGGATCGGAAATCCGATCAAAGCCCAAAAGCGCCGGTTGCAGAGGACGCGGGGGCGCCGATCCGCTCTGACATCAAGTCAAATTACCTGATTCACGTGCCGGAAGTACTCAACCCCGTGAAACTCTCATCTGAGAGAACCTGTGGTCTTAAGAAGACTCGAGCGAATCTCGCTCGCCCCGACTGCCCGGCACGTAAAGGCAAACTATCCCGCTTCCCTTGGAAATCCAAGCATTTTCTCGCAGATGCGATAAAATATGCTAGGTTTTGGCGGCACTTTATCCAGACCTGTTGCCCATAAACACAAGGACCCGGTCATTGCCGCCATAGTCCCTGGCCATCTCGCTGAAAACGAAGCCTTGCGCTGCAAAAATCGCGCTCACCGTTTCCGTCTGATCATATCCGATTTCAAGGGCGACGATGCCGTCCGGCATGAGATGGGCCGCAGCACCCCGGGCGATGGCCCTGTAGGCGTCGAGCCCGTCCGGCCCGCCATCCAGCGCCGCCATGGGGTCGAAGTTCCTGACCTCCGGTTCCAGCGCCTCGATGATCTTGGATGCGATATAGGGCGGATTTGAGACGATGATGTGAAATCGGCCCGCCACCTGCGAAAACCAGTCGCTGGCAAGCGTCCGGTAGCGTTCCGCCACGCCGTTGATATGGGCATTCTCCCGTGCCGTTGCAAGGGCGCCCCCGGCAATGTCGGTGCCGAGCACCTGCGCCTCGGGACATGCCTTCAGCAGCGCCAGCCCGATGGCGCCGGTGCCGACGCCGAGATCGAGGATATCGACCCTCCCCTCCCCGGCCGCGATGCGCCATGCATGCGGCAGGACGGCTTCGACCAGAACCTCGGTATCGGGACGCGGCTCCAGCGTCTGCGGCGACAGGGCTAGATGCAAGCCGTGAAAGTCACGCGCGCCCAGAATGCGATGCACCGGCTCGCGCTTCATCCGCCGTTCGAGCGCCGCATCGATCTTTGCGACCTCCGATTCACTGAGAATACGGTCGCCACCGGTAAACATCTCGGTCGCGTCGAGGCCGAGCAGGCCGCCGATCAGCATGCGCGTCTCGATGGCCGCATCCGCCAGGCCGGCCTCGGCGAGACGCGACCGCGCCGCGCGGACAACATCCGCCAGCCGCCGGTCGCCGGTGCCGGTCATGGCTGCTGCTCGCCGAGCTGGGCGAGTTGCCCCGCCTGGTAATCGGCGATCAGCGCATCGACGATCTCGTCGATCTCGCCCTCCATCATCCGGTCGAGCTTGTAGAGCGTCAGGTTGATGCGGTGGTCGGTCACTCGTCCCTGCGGGAAATTATAGGTGCGAATGCGCTCGGAACGGTCGCCGGAACCGACCTGGCTCTTGCGGTCGGCGGAACGTTCACTGTCGGCCTTCTGCCGTTCGATGTCGTAGAGGCGCGAGCGCAGGACCTGCATCGCCTTGGCGCGGTTCTGGTGCTGGCTCTTTTCCGAGCTGGTCACGATAAGACCGGTCGGCAGATGGGTGATACGAACAGCCGAATCGGTGGTATTGACGTGCTGGCCTCCGGCGCCCGAGGACCGCATCGTATCGATGCGAATGTCTTCCGGCCGGATGTCGATGTCGATCTCCTCTGCTTCCGGCAGCACGGCGACCGTGGCTGCCGACGTATGGATGCGACCGCTGGCCTCGGTTTCCGGCACGCGCTGCACGCGGTGTACGCCCGATTCGAATTTCAGCCGCGCAAACGCGCCGCGTCCGGAAATCGTCGCGATGATTTCCTTGAAGCCGCCGGCATCGCCGTCGCTGGCCGAGAGCACCTCGACTTTCCAACCCTTGCCAGCGGCGAAACGCTCGTACATGCGGAAAAGATCGCCCGCGAACAGCGCCGCTTCCGAACCGCCGGTGCCAGCGCGGATTTCGAGGATGGCGCTCTTCTCGTCGGCGGCGTCCTTGGGCAGGAGCAGGATCTGGATATCCTTTTCCAGCGCCTCCAGCCGCGCCTTGACGTCCGGAAGCTCCATTTCGGCGAGATCGCGCATCTCGCGGTCGACACCTTTGTCGGAGAGCAGCGTGTCGAGATCGGCCAGTTCGGCTTCGGCCTTGTGGTAGTCGCGGATGCGGGCGACGACCGGCTGCAACTCGGAATATTCCGAGGCAAGCTTCACGTAGACGTCGGCCGCCGGCCCGGCGGACATGCGCGCCTCGATCTCGCCGAACCGGCGTTCCAGTTCGCGCATTTTCTCGACAGGAAGCTGGGCCAAGCGATACTCCGGTTAACGACGGCAATCCGGCAAAAGCATGAAGCGGTTTGCGCCCGGAATTGCGTAAAGATAAAATTGTCCGCCTCAGAGCGGAATATTGTGCGCCTGCGCGAATTGCGTCAGGATTTCGCGGATCGACATGCTCGGCGACCGCTCGTCCAGCGCCGTGTTCAGCATCTCGGCCAGTTGCTCGACATCGAGGCCGAGCAGCATGGCCTTGACCGGACCGATCGAGGTCGGCGACATCGACACCGAACGATAGCCGATGCCGAGCAGGGCCATGGCCGAAAGCGGCTTGCCGGCCATCTCGCCGCACAGCGTCACGGTGGTGCCGTTGCGATCACCGGCGCGGGCGATGTCGCGCAGGATGCGCAGGAACGGCCGTCCCAGCGTATCGAAACGATCGGCAACGCGAGCATTGCCGCGATCCACTGCCATCGAGAACTGGAACAGGTCGTTGGAGCCGACCGAGACGAAATCGACCTCGGCCATCAATTCGTCGAGCTGCCAGAGCAGCGCCGGCACTTCCAGCATCGCCCCGAATTGCAGCTTGCGCGGCAGCGGATGGCCGAATTTCGACAGGTGCTGGAGCTCCTTCTGGAAGAGATCGCGCACCGCCCGAATCTCAGGGACCTCGGTGACCATCGGGATCATCATCTTCAGTTCGGCCCCGGCCGAGGCCTTCAAGAGCGCCCGAAGCTGGGTGCGCAACAGGCCGGGCCGGTCAAGCACCAGGCGGATCGCCCGCCAGCCGAGCGCCGGGTTCTCCTCCTCATGTCCGCGGAAATAGGGCACGACCTTGTCACCGCCGATATCCAGCGTGCGGAAGGTCACCGGCCGCCCGGCCGCCTGGCGCAGCACGGCGCGATAGAATTCTTCCTGCTCCTCCGCCTTCGGCATCTTCGAGGCGATCATGAATTGCAGTTCTGTGCGGAACAGGCCGATGCCAGAGGCGCCGGATTCGAAGAGCTGCGGCAGATCGACCAGCAGGCCGGCATTCATCTGCAGATTGATGCTGCGGCCGTCGCGGGTGATCGGCTCGACATCGCGCAACGCCCGGAACTGCTCCTGCCGGCGGGCGCGCAGCTTGACCTTTTCCTCGTAAGCGCGCTGCAGGTCGTTGACCGGCCGCAGATGCACCAGCCCCTCGTCGCCATCGATGATCATGGCGTCGCCGTTTTCAGCGAGCGCCACGACGCCGGCCGCCTGGCCGACCACCGGAATGCCCATGGCGCGGGCGACGATCACCACATGGCTGGTGACCGCCCCCTCCTCGAGAATGAGACCGCGCAGGTTGGCGCGCGGATAGTCGAGCAGTTCGGCAGCGCCCATGGCACGCGCCAGGATGATCGCATCCTGCGGCAGGCCGTCGCCGGTTGCGCCCGGCCCGAAGCCGGTCAGCTGCCGCAGCAGGCGATTGGCGAGATCGTCGAAATCATGCATCCGCTCGCGCAGATAGGGGTCGGTCAGGCGCATCATCCGCGCCTTGGTGTCGCTTTGCACCTTCTCGACCGCGGCTTCCGCCGTCAACCCGTTGCGAATCGCCTCTTCGAGCTTGCGCACCCAGCCGCGGTCATGCGCGAACATGCGGTAGGTTTCGAGCACCTCGCGATGCTCGCCCTCCATCGAGACATCGCGGCGCGACAGCATGTCGTCGATGGAGATGCGCAGCGAACCGAGCGCTTCGGCCAGGCGATTGACCTCCTTGTCGGCATCGTCGTTCAAGAGGTTGGTGACGACGATGCGCGGCTCGTGCAGGACGACGTAACCGAGGCCGATGCCCTCGTTATAGCCGTCGCCCTCGATGGTGACCGGGCGGCTGAGATCGAGTTCGAGACCGGGGCGGGTGATCTTCTTGAGCTCGCCCGTCGCCACCATTTCCGCCAGAAGCATGGCGGTGGTCTCCATCGCCTCGACTTCTTCCTCGCGATAATTGCGCTGCGCCTTGTTCTGGACGACGAGGACGCCGAGCGTGCGTCCCGCCCGCAGGATCGGCACGCCGAGGAAGGAATGGTAGATTTCTTCGCCGGTCTCTGGCAGGTAGCGGAAGGCGGGATGCGCTTGCGCGTCGGAGAGGTTCAGCGGTTGAGCGCTGGCGGCGATGGTGCCGACGAGGCCCTGGCCCATCTTGAGCTGGGCGAGATGGACCGCGTCCTTGTTCAGGCCCTCGGTCGCATAGAGTTCGAGAACGCCATCGGCGCGCAGCACATAGACGGAGCACACTTCCGCAACCATGTTCTGCGCAATCTGGCGAACAATCTGGTCCAGGCGCTCCTGAGGCCCAAGCGGCTCCGCCATCAATTCGCGCAGCCGCTTGAGCAGGACGCGCGGACCTGCGGACAGGTCTCTCATCGCGTGCATGCTCCCGCTCTTCATTGCCTCACCCGGAAGGCTGGCCGCGGGTCTTTCCGCAGCCGGTCACGACCGGATCAAGTTCAGCTTTTATCGAGACCGTAGCAGGAATGCAAAGTCCGTACAGCAAGTTCGGCATAGGCACCGTCGATCAGGATGGAAATCTTGATTTCCGAGGTCGTAATCGCCTTGATGTTGATGCCTTTTTCCGACAGCGCCCGGAAGGCGGTGGCGGCGACGCCCGCATGCGAGCGCATGCCGATGCCGATGACAGACACCTTCACCAGGCCTGATTCGCTCTGGATGACGTCGAAGCCGATGCGTTCCTTGTTGTCGGCGAGGATCTTCGCCGCCTTTTCCAGGTCTCCCGAGGGAACCGTGAAGGTCATGTCGGTGCGCGAGCCGTCCTCGGAAATATTCTGGACGATCATGTCGACATTGATGTGGCTCTCCGCCAGCGGTCCGAAGATGGCGGCCGCGACGCCGGGCCGGTCGGAAACGCGGCGCAGCGAAATCTGGGCTTCATCCTTGGCATAGGCAATGCCGGTTACGACTTCCTGTTCCACGATCTCTTCCTCGTCACAAATCAGCGTTCCGGGCGGGTTGTCGAAATCGCCCATGCCCGGCGCGTCGGGGTCTATAAAACTGGAGCGAACGAAGGTGCGGACCTTGTGCACCATGGCGAGCTCGACCGAGCGCACCTGCAGCACCTTGGCGCCGAGCGAAGCCATTTCGAGCATTTCCTCGAAGGCGATCTTCTTCATGCGCCGCGCCTTCGGCTCGATGCGCGGATCGGTGGTGTAGACGCCGTCGACATCGGTATAGATGTCGCAGCGGTCGGCCTTGACGGCGGCGGCGATCGCCACGGCCGAGGTGTCGGAGCCGCCGCGTCCGAGCGTCGCGATGCGATTGTCGGGACCGAGCCCCTGGAAGCCGGCGACGACGGCGACCTGGCCTTCCTGCATGCGGCGGATGATGTCACCGCCGTCGATTTCGAGGATGCGGGCGGCGCCATGGGCGTTGTCGGTGCGGATCGGAATCTGCCAGCCCTGCCAGGACCGCGCGTTGACGCCGATCGACTGCAGCGCGATCGCCAGCAGGCCTGACGTCACCTGCTCGCCGGAGGCGACGATGGCGTCATATTCACGCGCGTCGTAGAAGGGGGAATCGGCGCCCGCGACCTTGGGCATGTTCTGCACCCAGGCAACCAGTTCGTTGGTCTTGCCCGACATGGCCGAAACGACCACCGCCACCTCATGGCCGGCATCCACCTCGCGTTTGACGTGACGGGCAACATTGTGAATACGGTCCAGATCCGCGACGGAGGTGCCGCCGAATTTCATCACGATGCGTGCCATTGGCTCATTCCAGATGCCTGTGGGCGCCGTGAGGCGCCAGCCCAATCCACTGCCGCGCCTTGCCGGCCACGGCGTTTCCGGGGGGTCTCTTAGCGAAATCGCCCGTCTGGCGCAATGGCCTCGCGGGCCGAATTCGGCCTGTGACGCGCTTATGACGCATGGGGATCGGCCGGGACGAAGCCCGAAAAGCCCGATTGCGAAACGGCCGCGCCGGAAAACCTGACGCGGCCGCTCCAATTTATCCGACGCTATCGATCAGCAATCGGTATCGGTGGTGCAATCGTGGCGACGCGGCCGAACGATGCGCGGCGGCTGTGCCTCGCCGCCGCCATTGTCGATCTGTGGCGGCTGGAACTGTGGCTGCTGCGGCTCGGCCGGCTGCGGCGGCGGCTGGCGGGGCCGGTCGTCGCGGCGGTTGCGCCGGGGATTTCCGAAGTCGTCCTGCTGGCCCTGGTCCCAGCGGCGCTCGCGATTGCGGTCGTATCGGCGATAGTCGCCGCCATTGTCGTTGTTCCAGCCGTTGTCGCCATCGTCCCAGCTACGCTCGGCGCGGCGGCGCATCAGGCGCTCGCGGTCGCTCTCGTAGCCGTTGTCGTCGTAGCGCGGACGGTATTCGCGCCGCCAGCGGTCACGGTCACGATAGAAATCGCGGCTGCGGTAGTTGCGATCCCAATAGCGATCCAGATCGAACTGGATGACGGGAATGCCGAGCGGACGATAATATTCCGGGGCGACATAGACGCGGCGCTGGCGATAGACGGTCTGGATATAGCGGCCGGCCATCCAGCCGCGAATGCCGCGGAAGGAAACATCGCACCACGGCACGTCGGCAAGGCAGCCGTAGACGTTCAACGGCGCGCCGGCGCGCACGACGATGACAGCCGGATAGGCCGTGCTCGGTCCCGACCGCAGGTTGACGTTCGTGGTCGCGAACCCTTCGGCCGCCATCGCCACCACCGGCGCGGCCAGCAGCGCACAAGCAATCAATGCACGCTTGATCATATTTCTCACAGTTTACTCTCCCGCTCGAACCCGGCCGCCGAAACCCCGATGGAATCGACATCGGCCTTGGCCCACCAAGGAAAATGATAGGGCGGGTTTTGGCTTTTTTGAGATCGGCCGGTGGCGGCTTTGCCTTATTTTTACAAATTCAGCAACCTATGCGGCATCCTGCGACGATGCGCCGGCGATTTCGCCGCCCGTCGTCCCTGTCGCGCCCTTGACATGCGGGCCCGATCGTCCGACTTCACGGGTTGAGAACGGGTCAAGACGAGGACGAAGCCATGCGCGAAGCCGCCCCCACGACGATCGACCAGGGCGAAGTCGACCGATTTTCGGCAATGGCCGCCGAATGGTGGAATCCGGCCGGGAAATTCCGGCCGCTGCACAAGTTCAATCCGGTGCGGCTCGCCTATCTGCGCGAGCGCATCTGCGAGAATTTCGGCCGTGATCCGCGCAGCCCCCGCCCGCTCGAAGGCTTGCGGGTGCTGGATATCGGCTGCGGCGGCGGGCTGCTGTCGGAGCCGGTGGCGCGCATGGGCGCACAAGTCGTCGGCGCCGACCCCTCGGAAAAGAACATCGGCATCGCCTCGACCCATGCGGCGCAATCCGGCGTCGAGGTCGATTACCGCGCCATGAGCGCCGAGCAGCTTGCCGAGGCCGGCGAAAGCTTCGACGTGGTGCTGAACATGGAAGTGGTCGAGCATGTCGCCGATGTCGACCTGTTCGTGTCGACCTGTGCCGGCATGGTGCGTCCCGGCGGGCTGATGTTCGTCGCCACCATCAACCGAACGCTGAAGGCGGCCGCACTCGCCATCTTCGCGGCGGAGAACATCCTGCGCTGGCTGCCGCGCGGCACGCATCAATACGACAAGCTGGTGCGCCCCGAAGAGCTGGAAAAACCGATCTCCGCCGCCGGCCTCGAGATCGTCCACCGCACCGGCGTGTTCTACAATCCCCTGCAGGACCGCTGGAACCTCTCCGCCGACATGGATGTCAACTACATGATGCTGGCGAAACGGCCGGCAGCCTGATCATCCCGCGGGCGAGAACGAGAAGGGGATGGAGAGAGCGCTTCGTTCCCCGGTGCGATAAAATCCGGCTTGAACAGGAGCCGGATCAGTTCGTCTCGTCCGGCAGGACCGGCAGCGCCGCGATCTCGATGCCTTCCTCCAGCAGCGCCAGAGCCTCGTCGGGTTTGGCTTCACCGATGATGCCCCGTTGCTCGGCCTCTCCGTAATGGATCTTGCGGGCCTCCTCGGGGAAACGCGCCCCGACATCCTCGGCATTGGCGCGGATGGTGGCCACCGCCTCGCGCAGTTTCGCCATCACCTGCTTCTGCGCCTCGCCGGTGACGAGCGATTGTATCGCTTCCTTCTGCCGGCCGGTGGTCACCGAAGGCGCCATCAGCGTCTTCGACACATGCGCTGAGCCGCAGACAGGGCAGCTCAGAAATCCACGCTGTCGCTGGCTGTCGAAATCGGCGCTGCCGGAAAACCAGGCATCGAAATCATGCCCGGCATCGCAGATGAGGTCGTATCGGATCACCCTCCGGCACTCCCTGGACCGGCGATCTTTTCCAGCGAGAATTCGCGCGCATTGGCAAGGTTGGGAATGCGCTGATGCGCCGCCTTGACGGCCCCGACATCGATCTCGGCGAGGACGACCGCCTCGCCCGTCGGCCCCGCCTCGGCCAGAACCCGGCCCCAAGGATCGACGATCATCGAATGGCCGAAGGTTTCCCGCCCGTCCTCATGCCTTCCGGCCTGCGCCGCCGCGACGATGAAGACACCGTTTTCGATGGCGCGCGCGCGCAAGAGCACTTCCCAATGGGCTTCGCCAGTCTGGCGGGTGAAGGCGGCGGGCACGGAAATCACCTGCGCGCCGTTCACCGCCTGCCGGCGGAACAGTTCGGGAAAGCGCACGTCATAGCAGATGGTGAAGCCGAGTTCGCCAAAGGGCAGAGACGCGATGCGCGCCTCGCTGCCAGGCTGGTAGGCAGAACTTTCGCGCCAGCTCTCGCCATTGTCGAGATCGACGTCGAACATGTGGATCTTGTCGTAGCGGCAGATGATGTCGCCATCCGGACCGATCAGGAAACCGCGATTGGCGATCTTGCCGTCGTCACGCGCGATCGCCGTCGAACCGATATGCATGTAGATGCCGAGCGCGGCGGCAAGGTTGCGGCCTTCCCGGAGAATCAGGTCGTCGCCTTCGCCCCGGAGAACGGCGCGCATGGCCTGACGGTCGCGCTGCAGCGCGCCGGTCATTTCCGGCGTCTGGACGTAGATCGCCCCCGCTGCCGCCGCCTCGCGCACCAGCCGCGCCATATAGGCGGCATTGCGCTCAGGGTCGACGCCGGAACACATCTGGATGGCGGCAGCCTTGAAACTCATGGGTGTTACGCTCCCTGCGCCAGCAGCGGATCGAGCCGTCCCTCGCGGTCGAGGGCGTACAGGTCGTCGCAGCCGCCGACATGGTGCTCGCCGATGAAGATCTGCGGAAACGTGGTGCGGCCATTGGCCTTGGCATACATTTCCTGGCGTGCATCCGGGTTCGCCGTCGCATTGTGCTCGACGTAGTCGACGCCCTTGTTTTCCAGCAACTGCTTGGCGCGGGCGCAATAGCCGCAGAAATCGCGCGTATAGATGACGACAGACGCCATGGAGCTCTCCGTTTCCTCCGGCCCGCGCCCGTTCGGCGACGATGCCTCTTCGTCGTCATATAGAATTGCCGAGCGCCCTTGCAAAGGTCAAAACCGTGATATCGGCGGCGCCCGCCCGGCGCAGCACCCGCACGGCCGCCGAAACCGTCGCTCCCGTCGTATAGACGTCGTCGACCAGCACCAGCCGCTTGCCCGCGACATCCGCCTTGCGGCCGGCCGCAACCCTGAAAGCGCCGCGCACATTGTCCTCGCGCGCCGCGACCCCGAGGCCGACCTGCTGTGTCGTGCGCTTGACGCGCAGCAGCGTCGTCGCCAGCAATGGCTTGTCCGCCAGCCGCGCCAGATGCCGGGCCAGTTCCGCCGACTGGTTGAACTTGCGCGACATCATGCGGAAGCGGTGCAGCGGCACCGGCAGGATAGCATCGGCGGCTTCGACCGTGCCATCGCCGGCGCGCAGCATCCAGGCGGCCATCATCGTCGCCAGATCGGTGCGGTCGCGATACTTCAGCCCATGCACCAGACGCCGCGCCACGCCCGCATGAACGGCCACCGAGCGCAGACGATCGAAGGCGGGCGGCTCGGCAATCGCCTCGGCGCTGAGGATACCGGGCCCGAGATCGCGCGAAAACGGCAGGCCGAGTACCTCGCAATAGGGCCGTTCGATGAAACGGATGCCGGCCCAGCAGCGCGCGCACAAGCCGCGATGCGAACCGAGCGTCACGCCGCAACCGGGGCAAACCGGCGGATAGACGATATCGACCAGTCGCCCGAGACCGCTCAACAGACCGGCAAGCGCATTCTTTCGAAGCTCCGGGCGCAAAACCCTATCGCGCATGCGATGGTATTGCTCCGGCGGTTGACTTTGCTCGTCCGGGATCTCATCTGAAGCCGTCATCGGGATCCCCCGTCTTTCCCCGGAGGCGAGCCTAGCACGCCGCACGCCCTCGCGCGAGAGGCGGCAGGCGGATCGCCTCACAACCCATCGGACGCGCGGCATGGACATCATTTTCGATCAGGCGCTGGTTTCCGGCAATCGCCGGCGGGCGTTGAAGGCTTTCGATCCGAAGGCAACCTTTCTGCTCGACATCGCCGCCGAGGAGCTGGCATCGCGCCTCGCCATCATCGAGCGGCGCTTCGACAGCGCCGTATCGCTCTTCGACGTGACCGGGGAGGCCGCGACGGCCGCGCTCGCCACCGGCAAGGTCGGCGACATCCAACGCGTCGAACTGGCCGGCGCCTATCGGGGCAATGCGCTGGCGACCCGCGAGGCCGCGCTCGAGGCCCCGGAACTGCCCCCCGCCTCGGTCAATCTCGTGCTCTCGCCGCTGTCGCTGCATCTCACCAACGACACGCCGGGCGTGCTGGTGCAGATCCGCCGCGCGTTGAAGCCGGACGGGCTGCTGCTCGCCGCCATTCCCGGCGCCGGCACGTTGCAGGAATTGCGCGAGGTGCTGCTGGCCGCCGAGAGCGAAATCCATGGCGGCGTGAGCCCGCGCGTCATTCCCTTCGCGGATGTGCGCGACATCGGCGCTCTCCTGCAACGCGCAGGCTTCGCGCTGCCCGTCGTCGACGCCGAGACCTATACGGTGCGCTACGATTCGCTGTTCGACCTGATGCGCGACCTGCGCGCCATGGGCATGACCAACCCGCTTGCCGCTCGCAGCCGCCGGCCGCTGACGCGCCGTTTCTTCCTGCGCGCCGCCGAACTCTATACCGAGCGTTACTCCGATGCGGACGGGCGCATCCGCGCCACCTTCTCGATCGTCTACGCCTCCGGCTGGGCGCCGCATGAAAGCCAGCAGAAGCCGCTGAAGCCGGGCTCGGCCAAGGCGCGGCTGGCCGACGCCTTGAAGGCGACGGAGGTCAAGCTGGAGAAGTGAGCATATCCCGGAAAAGCCGGGGGCGTTCAGCGATCCGAAGAAGAACGACGGCGCCGATCAGGGCGAACTGTTGTCCATCGTGTTGGACACCAGGCCGTAGACGTGCTGAAAGCCATTGGCGAAGCCACCGACGCTGTACAAGACCGCGATCGACACCAGCGCCGCGATGAGCCCGTATTCCATCGGCACGCTGCCGCCGGCATCCCGCATCAGCCTTGAAATCCGGCGCATTCGTAAACTCCCCAAGGCCACTTTCTATTTTTACCAGCATTTCGCAATCCGGAAAACCGGTGCCCGATTTTCCTGGAAATGCACGCGTGCCGCCGCACGATGTCCCGTGCCGGCACGCTGTCGTTCAGCAGCCGGAATCCGCGCCGTACCCCTCGACGATGCAGACGGAACCCGGTGTTTCCTGCAGCACGCTGCGGCGCAACGTGTAACGCCTGCCGCCTCCATCAGACGATTCGATCGAACCGGTGGTGATCATGTCGTAATTCTGCGGCGCCGCCGCCGTCTTGCGTTCGCTGTTTCCGGCCAGCATCGGCGTCAGGATCAGCGTCAGCGCAATTCCGGCCACGCCAAAAACCAGCGCGATGTTCAACGCACCGGATCGTTCCGTCTTATTCGACGACCTCTCGCGCATGCGATCGGTTTTCCACGCCTCTTCGTCGACCATATCAAGCCCTTCGAACACATCATGCTTGAATCGCCCTATCATTGCCAAAGCAAGATAAACGATCTGTTAATGACGTCGAGAAAGCTGTCTTCTACAGGAGGTCCTGCAGGATGGGGATCAGCGGCTCATCGGCCGGCGGCATCGGATAGTCGCGCAGCGCCAAAGACTTGACCCATTTCAGCGTCTGTCCTTCGCGTCCCTGCGGAATGCCTTCGTAGCGGCGGCAGACGAACAGCGGCATCAAAAGATGGAAAGTCTCGTAGGTATGGCTGGCGAAGGTCAGCGGCGCCAGGCATGCGACCTTGGTCTCGATGCCCAGTTCCTCGCGCAATTCGCGAATCAGCGCTTCTTCCGGCGTTTCGCCCGCCTCCACCTTGCCACCGGGAAACTCCCAGAGACCCGCCAGCGACTTGCCTTCCGGCCGCTGGGCGAGAAGGACGCGGTTGTCGGTATCGATCAGCGCGCAGGCGCTCACCAGCACGATCTTGCGCTCGCTCATCGCGCCTCAGGCCTCCCGCCAGTAGCAGTAACGATAGGATTCGGCAAAGCCGAGCTTGCGGTAGAGCGAGAGCGCCGGGGCATTCTCGGCCACCACCTGCAGCCAGGCGCTGCGCGCGCCGCGCATGCGCGCCCAGCGCAGCGCCGCAGACAGGATTTCCAGCCCCAGCCCGCGCCGCCGCTCGTTGGGCGCAACGGCCAGCAGCATGATGCCGGCGAGATCGTTATCCTGCACGCACAGCACCGTCGCCTGCGGCCCGGTCACCGGATCCTCGATGACGAACAGCCCGGTCGTCGGGCGGATCGCGCCGATGATCTCGGCCAGCGCCGGCTTGGCGGCAAGCCCTGCCTCCTCGACCGCCAGGTTGGCGTCGACGAAACGGCCGATATCGTGGCTCGGCAGGTGGTCCATGGTGTCCGGCAGGGTCAGGCCGGCGAGATCGGCGGCCATGACCAGCACCTCCTCGACCCGCTGCCAGCCCTTCTGGCGCAGATTGTCGATCAGGGCGGGCGGGGCAAGCGGCGTCTCGCGGATGGTCAGCGGCCGGCCATAGGCCTCGAAACGCTTGCGCGCCTTTTCCAGGCGGATGTCGATGTCCCTGGTATCGGCCGGATCGAGCGGCACGACGGAGTTGAGCCGGCGCGAGGGATGCCCGGCGGTCAGCCGCACCTGCCAGCTTCCGTCATAGGTGACGGCAGCCGCCGGCCAGGCCCGAAAACCGACCGCTTCGAACCGGCGCACCGCCGGCAGGTTCACCCCGTGCGACGAGGAATCCGTCATCGCCACCCGTCAGCTCCGGTAATCGCCGTTGATCTCGACATATTCCTTGGTCAGGTCGCAGGTCCAGACCGTCGCCTGCCCCTCACCGAGACCGATATCGACACGCACGTCGATATCCTGCCGCTTCATGATCGCAGTGGTCGCCTCTTCGGAATAGGCCGGATCGCGCTCGCCGTCGGCGGCAACGCGGACATCGCCGAACCAGATCGCCAGCCGGTCGCGGTCGGCCATCTCGCCGGACTTGCCGACCGCCATGACGATGCGGCCCCAATTGGCGTCCTCGCCGGCGACCGCCGTCTTGACCAGCGGCGAATTGGCGATGGAAAGCCCGATGCGCTTGGCCGCTGCATCGCTTTCGGCGCCGGTGACGGTCACGGCCACCATCTTGCGCGCACCTTCGCCGTCACGGACGACCTGCAAGGCGAGATCCTTGAGGAGATCGTTCAAAGCCGCGCGAAAGGCGTCGAGCCTGCTATCGTCGGCGTTTTCCACGCGCGCCTGACCGTCGGCGGCAGCCGCGCCGGTCGCAAACAGCATCAGCGTATCCGAGGTCGAGGTGTCGCTGTCGACGGTCACCGAGTTGAAGGTCGGGCCGACGCCGGCCGAGAGCAGCGCCTGCAGCGCGGCAGGCGCGATATCGGCATCGGTGACCACGAAGGACAGCATCGTCGCCATGTCGGGCGCGATCATGCCGGCGCCCTTGGCGATGCCGTTGATCGTGACCGTCACGCCGCCGATCTCGGCTGTGCGGGTCGCGACCTTCGGATAGGTATCCGTGGTCATGATCGCCTTGGCCGCCTCGAACCAGAAGTCGCCGGTAGCGTCCTTGGCCATGGTGTCGAGCACCCCGGCGAACTTGGTGGCATCCAGCGGCTCGCCGATGACGCCGGTGGAGGCCAGATAGACCTCGTTCTCGCCGCAGCCGATGGCGGAGGCGGCGGACTTCGCCGTCAGCGCCGTCGCCTCGCGGCCCTTCCTGCCGGTGAAGGCATTGGCATTGCCGGAATTGACGACCACGGCGCGGGCGACCCCATGCGACAGATTGGCGCGGCAGAAATCGACCGGCGCCGAGGGGCATTTCGAGCGGGTGAAGACGCCGGCGACAGACGCCGGCTTGTCGAACACCATCATCAGAACGTCCGTGCGGTTCTTGTATTTGATGCCGGCAGCGGCGGTCGCCATGCGCACCCCGCGCAGCGGCGGCATGACGGCGTAGGTTTTCGGAGCGAGCGGAGAAACGGAACCGGACATCTTCTGACCCTGTTATAAAGACGAGAGAGCCCGTCGCAAAGGACGGGCTCGGGATTGATTACTGCTTGGTGGCTTCCTCGTAACCCTTGCGCAGGGTCTCGTCGGAAATCTCGACCTTGGAGCCTTCCTTGGCCTTGTTCAGCAGATCAAGATACTTGTCGCGGATGACGAGATTGCGGACCTGGGCCTCGACCTGCTCGAAGGGCGGCGGCGGGGCGATGCGCTTGTCCTCGACCTTGATGATATGGAAGCCGAATTCGCTCTTCACCGGCGTCTTGGAATAGGCGCCTTTTTCAAGCGCAAACGCGGCGTCTTCGAATTCCTTGACCATGCGGCCCTTGCCGAACCAGCCGAGGTCACCGCCGTCGTTCTTGTTGGAATCGGTGGACTTCGCCTTGGCCAGTTCGGCGAAATCCTTGCCGGCGTCGAGTTCGGCGATGATCGCCTTGGCTTCGTCCTCGGTCTTGACGAGGATGTGGCGGGCGTGGACTTCCTCTTCCTTCGGCAGCGAGGCGACTTCCTTGTCGTAGCGCGCCTTGACTTCTTCCGGCTTCAACGTGTCGACGATGTTCTTGCGGAAATAGGCGCCGTGCAGTTCGCGGTCCGTCAGGTACTGCATGCGCGACTTGAAGTCGTCGGTCTTATCCAGGCCTTCGGCGGCGGCGCTCTTCGACAGGAGCTTGATGTCGATCAGGCTCGACAGGGCGGCGATCTTCTTCTGGTCGTCCGGCATCTGGGCGAGCTGCGGGTCGAGGCCGGCGATCGCCACGTCGAGTTCGGACTGGTGGACCGGTTCGCCGCCGACCGTCGCCACCACGGCGTCCTCGGCATGGGCGGGAAGCTGAAGGCCGACGAAGGCCACCAGTGCCATCGCAGCCAGTTTTTTCGAGCAGAGCATGAATTAACCTTTCGGAAAGAAACAGGGCCGCGACCCTCGCAGACCCGGTCGAAATCGTCCTCACCACCAGAATGTGGCCATTCTGTATCGGCCTGTGCCGTTGACATCAATCGGCCCCCCTCTTATCTGTCACGCAACCTCGCGTCCAGATCAGTTTCGGGCGTTCCGCGCCAATCAGCCGAAATCGGCTTCGATGACCGCGCGGGAACGCTTCCGGCAAGACATTCAGAAAGGACCATTGGCCATGGTCAGCTTTGGCGGCCTCGCCCGCAAGATTTTCGGTTCCTCGAACGAGCGCCGCGTGAAATCGTACAAACCGCAGGTTCAGGCGATCAATGCGCTCGAAGAGAGCATGAAGGCGCTTTCCGACGAGCAGCTTGCCGCCAAGACCGTCGAGTTCCGGCAGGAGATCGCAAACGGCAAGACCGTGGACGACCTGATCGTGCCGGCCTTCGCCGTCGTGCGCGAAGCAGCCCGCCGGTCGCTCGGCCTGCGTCCCTTCGACGTCCAGCTCGTCGGCGGCATGATCCTCAACAGCAATGCCATCGCCGAAATGAAGACCGGCGAAGGCAAGACGCTGGTCGCGACGCTTCCCGTCTATCTCAACGCGCTGAACGGCCGCGGCGTCCATGTCGTTACCGTCAACGACTACCTGGCGCGGCGCGACTCCCAGATCATGGGCCGCCTCTACGGCTTCCTGGGCCTCACCACCGGCGTCATCGTCCACGGTCTTTCGGATGAGGAACGCCGCGAGGCCTATGCCTGCGACATCACCTACGCCACCAACAACGAACTCGGCTTCGACTATCTGCGCGACAACATGAAGTTCGACCGCGGCCAGATGGTGCAGCGCGGCCATGCCTTCGCCATCGTCGACGAAGTCGACTCCATCCTGGTCGACGAGGCGCGCACGCCGCTGATCATCTCCGGCCCGCTCGACGACCGCTCCGACCTCTACAACGCCATCGACGCCTTCGTGCCGCTGCTGTCGCCGGAGGACTACGAGATCGACGAGAAGCAGCGCTCGGCCAACTTCTCCGAAGCCGGCACCGAGAAGCTCGAAAACCTGCTGCGCGAGGCAGGCCTGCTCAAGGGCAATTCGCTCTACGACGTCGAAAACGTCGCCATCGTTCACCATGTCAACAATGCGTTGAAAGCCCACAAGCTGTTCCAGCGCGACAAGGACTATATCGTCCGCAACAACGAAGTCGTCATCATCGACGAGTTCACCGGCCGCATGATGCCGGGCCGCCGCTATTCGGACGGCCAGCACCAGGCGCTGGAAGCCAAGGAAAGAGTGCAGATCCAGCCGGAAAACCAGACGCTGGCCTCGATCACCTTCCAGAACTATTTCCGCATGTACGACAAGCTGGCCGGCATGACCGGCACGGCCTCGACGGAAGCGGAGGAATTCGCCAACATCTACGGCCTCGACGTCGTCGAAGTGCCGACCAACCTGCCGATCAAGCGTATCGACGAGGACGACGAGGTCTACCGGACGGCGGAAGAGAAATACAAGGCGATCATCGCCGAGATACGCGAGGCGCAGAGCCGCGGCCAGCCGCTGCTGGTCGGCACGACCTCGATCGAGAAGTCGGAACTCCTGGCCGAAATGCTCAAACAATCCGGCTTCAGCGGCTTCCAGGTTCTCAACGCCCGCTATCACGAGCAGGAAGCCTATATCGTCAGCCAGGCCGGCGTTCCCGGCGCCGTGACCATCGCCACCAACATGGCCGGCCGCGGCACCGACATCCAGCTCGGCGGCAATATCGACATGCGTCTGGAGCATGAACTGGCCGGCATGGAAGCAGGCCCCGAGCGTGACGCCAAGGAAGCGGCGATTCGCGAGGAGGTGCAGCAGCTCAAGCAGAAGGCGCTCGCCGCCGGCGGTCTCTACGTCATCGCCACCGAGCGCCACGAAAGCCGCCGCATCGACAACCAGCTGCGCGGTCGTTCCGGCCGCCAGGGCGACCCCGGCCGCTCGAAATTCTACCTGTCGCTCCAGGACGACCTGATGCGCATCTTCGGCTCGGACCGCATGGATTCGATGCTGCAGAAGCTCGGTCTCAAGGAAGGCGAAGCCATCGTCCATCCCTGGATCAACAAGGCGCTGGAACGCGCCCAGAAGAAGGTCGAGGCGCGAAATTTCGACATCCGCAAGAACCTGCTGAAGTATGACGACGTGCTGAACGACCAGCGCAAGGTGATCTTCGAGCAGCGCATCGAACTGATGGATGCCGAGGATCTGACCGAAACCGTCGCCGACATGCGCCACGAGGTCATCGAGGGTCTTGTCTCGCGCTATATCCCCGAGCGCGCCTATGCGGAACAGTGGGATGCCGAGGGCCTGCGCAACGCCATCCGCGAAACGCTGAACATGGACCTTCCGGTGACCGACTGGGCGAAGGAAGAGGGCATCGGCGACGAGGAAATCCGCGAACGCATTCTCGCCGCCACCGATGCCGCAGCCGCCGACAAGGCCGAGCGCTTCGGCCAGGAAATCATGACCTATGTCGAGCGCTCGATCCTGTTGCAGACGCTCGACATGCTGTTGCGCGAGCATATCGTCAACCTCGCCCCCCTGCGCTCGGTCATCGGTTTCCGCGGCTATGCCCAGCGCGACCCGCTGCAGGAATACAAGTCGGAAGCCTTCGAGCTGTTCCAGGCGCTGCTGCACAACCTGCGCCAGACGGTCACCACCCAGCTTGCCCGCGCCGAACTGGTGCGCGAGGCCGCCGAGGTGCCGCAGCCGCAGCTTCCTGATATGGAAGCCCATCATTTCGATCCGCTGACCGGCGAGGACGATTTCGGCGGCCAGACCATGTATGCCGCCGAGGAAGTGGTGGCGGTCGAGGACCGCAACCCGCAGGATCCCGCCACCTGGGGCCGCGTCGGCCGCAACGAGCCCTGCCCCTGCGGCTCCGGCAAGAAATACAAGCATTGCCACGGCGCCTATGAATCGGCCTGACCGGCCGCATTCGCCGCGATATCGAAAACGCCGCCCCTCCGGGCGGCGTTTGCATTTCGGCCTCGGGAAAAGCCACAGGTCTTAAGCGCCTGACACCGAAGCTGAACCGATTCTTAACCGTGACACGGCATAGTGCAGGCAAGTTTTGCGTCGTCCAGGTTGTTGCGTGTCCATTATGGCGTTCATCGAAACCGCCGAAAGATTATTGCCGCCGCGGCTGCGCGGCACGGTCATGCCGCTTGTCGGCCGGATCGGCGCGGCCCTGACCGGCGACGACGAGAAGGCCGCCGCCCAGCGCATGGCGCTCACTGCCTTCGTCATTCGCGTCGTCAGCGCGGCCATCGCCTTCGTCTCGCAGATCATCCAGGCCCGCATCATGGGCGAATTCGAATACGGCATCTTCGTCTTCGTCTGGGTGATGGTCGTCCTGTTCGGCAATCTCTCCTGCCTCGGCTTTCATTCCGCCGTCATCCGCTTCCTGCCGCAATATCGCAGCCACGGGGCGCTCGCCGAAATTCGCGGCCTGACGGCGACGGCGCGTATCTTCGCCATGCTCTCGGCGAGCGCCCTGGCGCTGATCGGCTATCTCGTGATCCGTCTGATGGGCACGGCCATCGAGCCCTATTACGCCCTGCCGGTCTTCCTCGGCCTGTTCATCCTGCCGATGATCGCGCTTGGCGATGTGCTCGACGGCACCTCGCGCGCCCATAGCTGGGCGGTCACGGCGCTGAGCCCGACCTACATCATCCGCCCCACCCTGATCCTCGTCTTCAACGTCATCGCCGTCTGGCAGGGCGCGCCGCAGACGGCGGAGACGGCGATGCTCGCCGCCCTTGCCGCTACCTACGTCACCACCTGCGGCCAGTTCCTGACCGTGCGTCTGCGCCTGCGCGGCCATTATCCGCGCGGGCCGTTGAAGGTGGATTTCCCGGCCTGGTTCCGCGTCGCCGTGCCGATCTTCATGATCGAGGGCTTTGGCTTCCTGCTGACCAATTCCGACGTCATGGTCGTCGGCCTCTATCTGGACCCCGAGCAGGTCGCCATCTATTTCGCCGCCACCAAAACCATGGCCTTGGTGCAGTTCGTCTATTTCTCCGTCAAGGCCGCCGCCGCCCCGCGCTTTTCCGGGATGATCGCCGACAACGACCGGCGCGCGCTCGCAACCTTCGCCGGCGAGACGGTGCGCTGGAGCTTCTGGCCATCCTTCGCCGTCGGCCTGGGCCTGCTGCTCTGCGGCGAGTTCCTGCTGTCGCTGTTCGGCCCGGCCTTCACCGCCGGCTATCCGCTGATGGCCATCCTGTTCGCCGGCATCATGGCGAAAGCCCTGGTCGGTCCCGGCGAAGTGCTTTTGACAATGGCCGGCAAGCAGACGCTGTGCGTCTTCCTCTATGCAGGCGCGCTGACCGCCAACATCCTGCTCAACGTCACGCTGATCCCGATCTTCGGGCTGACCGGCGCGGCGGCTGCCGCCGCAGGCGCGATGATGGTCGAAGCGATCCTCCTGCATCTCGCCGTGCGCCGCGCGCTCGGCATCGTCCTGTTTGCATTCGCCGATCCCCTGGCGCTCATGAACATGAAGAAGGCTGCCTGACCATGGTGCGACCGCCCGCCTACAGCGAAAGCATGAACAGCAGCGACAATCGCATGGTCGGCGAACTCGCCTCGCCCGGCCGCAACCGTCCGCTTGCCGATATCGAGCTGCCGGTCGGCCGTCCCGGCCGCGATCTCTGCCTCTATCCCGCCGCCATGGGTTACGACCTGCAGGAGGAATTCGATTTCCTCGGCAACCGCGCCATGGAGCCGAACGTCTTCTTCTCCGGCCGCTTTCTCGCGCCTGCCATGCCGCGCCTTGACGAGCGCCAGATCCGCGTCGCGCTGATCCGCGACACCGGCAACGGTCGCAACCGCCTGCGCCTGCTGATGCCCTTTTCCGTCGAAAAGCCGGGCTTCGCCGTGGGGCCGTCGATCGTGCGCGTCTGGTCGAACCCGTTCGGGCCGCTCGGCACGCCGCTGGTCGATGCCGAGGAGGCAGCGGAAACGCTTGACAATCTCCTGGAAGCCATGGGGCGGCGCCAGTGCGGCCTGCCGCCGATCCTCGTCTTTCCCGACGTCCGCCTGAACGGCCCCTTCGCCACCATGCTCAAGGCCATCGCGCTTGGCCGCAACCTGCCGGTCGATACGACCGGCCAGTTCCAGCGGCCGATGCTGCAAAGCTTTCAGGACGGGGAGGCCTATCTGAAGCATGCCGTTTCCAAGGAGCATTTGCGCGAGATGAACCGCCAGTGGCGGCAGCTCGAAAGCCTGGGAACACTGTCCTACACCGTCTCGCGCCAGCCCTCCGAGATCCGCTGGCGGATGGAGGAATTCCTGGCGCTGGAGGCGAGCGGCTGGAAGGGCGCCAAGCGCACGGCGATGATTGTCGACCGCTACCGCGCCGCCTTCGCCCGCGAGGCGATCACCAATCTCGCCGAGACCGATGCGGTGCGCATCCACACGCTCGACCTCGACGGCAAGGCCATTGCCGCCATGGTCGTCTTCCTGATGAACGGTGAGGCTTATACCTGGAAGACCGCCTACAACGAGACCTATGGCCGTTTTTCGCCCGGCAAGCTGCTGGTCGCGCGCCTGACCGAATGGCATCTCGATGACGCCAACATCCTGCGCACCGACAGCTGCGGCGTGCCCGACCATCCGGTCATGAGCCGACTGTGGGAAGAGCGCGAGGAGATGGGCACGCTGGTCGTCGGCCTGCACCAGAACGGCGACCGCGACGTGCGCCAGGCCTCCGCCCAGCTTCACCTCTACCGCAACACCCGCAATGTCGCTCGCCTGCTGCGCGAAAAGATCATGTCGCTGGCGGGGCGCTGATTACGCCGCATCGGCGGAGCAGGCAGCCGACCGCGCCCGCAATTCACGGCGGATGATCTTTCCGGTCGTCGTCATCGGCAGGGCATCGACGAATTCCACCTCGCGCGGATATTCGTGCATGGAGAGCCGCGTCTTGACCCAGCCGCTGATCTCGCTTGCCAACGCATCGCTCGCCACATGGCCGGGGGCCAGCACCACATAGGCCTTGACGATCTCGGTGCGCAGCGGATCGGGCTTGCCGATGACGGCGGCAAGCTGCACCGCCGGATGGCCGAGCAGGCAATCCTCGATCTCGCCGGGGCCGATCCGGTAGCCGGAGGAGGTGATGACGTCGTCGTCGCGGCCGAAGAACTCGACATAACCTTCCGCATCCTGCCGGCCCTGGTCGCCGGTCAGCATCCAGTCGCCGGAAAATTTCGCCGCCGTCGCCTCCGGCGCGTTCCAGTAGCCGAGGAACATCGACGGCGAGGAACGGTGGATGGCGATCTGGCCGATTTCGCCCGCAGGCACCGGTTTGCCATCCGCATCGAGGATTGCCACCCGGTGCCCCGGAACCGGCTTGCCGATGGCTCCGCCGCGGCTGATGCCATAGGCGACCGAGGAGGACAGCACGAAATTGCACTCCGTCTGTCCATAAAATTCATTGACCGTCAGCCCGAGCGCGGATTTTGCCCATTCATAGGTCTCTCGTCCGAGCGATTCCCCGGCCGAGCCAACGGTACGCAAAACCAGATCGTATTTTTCGCGCGGACGCTCGACTGCCGCCAGCAGCCGCAATGCCGTCGGCGGAATGAAGGCATTCCTCACCTTCATCTCCGCCATGATGCGAAACGCCATCTCGGGATCGAATTTCTGCGCCGGCGAGGAAACGACCGGGACGCCGAGCAGCAACGCTGGCAAAAGCGCGTTCAGCAAGCCACCCGCCCAGGCCCAGTCCGAGGGCGTCCAGACCTTGTCACCCGGTTGCGGCAGGCCCTGATGGGCAAATTGCATGCCCGGAATATGGCCGGCAAGCACCCGGTGGCCATGCAGCGCCCCCTTGGGCGCGCCCGTCGTGCCCGAGGTAAAGATCATCAACGCCGGATCGTCGGGCCCGGAGGCAACCGGTTTCGCCAACGGCGCATGCGACAGCAGCCCCTCGAAGGACAGTGCCCCCTCGCCTTCGGCCTCGACGAGAATGACGTGCTTGAGACCCGGCAACCGCTCGCGAATGGTTTTAAGCCGTTCCCAGCCGAAGGCATTGGTGACGATCGCCGTCGCGCCCGAAACCCTCAGCCGATATTCCAGCGCCTCGACCCCGAAAAGCAGCGCCAGCGGCAACGCGATGCCGCCCATCTTGTAGATCGCCACATGGGCGATGACAGTGGCAAAACTCTGCGGCAGGAGCAACGCGACCCGGTCACCGCTGAGAACGCCGAGATCGACGAGCGCACCGGCAAAGGCCGAGGACCGCGCCGCCAATTCGCCATACCGCATCTGCAGGTGCCGGCCATCCGGCTGGAAATGCTCCAGACAGACCCGCTCGGGAGAATGTGCCGACCAGGCATCGCTGACGGCGACGCCCATGTTGAAATCAGCGGGAATATCCCAGACGAAATCGCGATAAAGCGCGTCGTACCGGTCTCGGGAAGGCAATTGCATCGGTGTTCACCCTGTCCTGCCCCAGGAATCTAGCATTTTCGCCGAAGCGCTGACAATGCAATCTTTCGCACTTGCGAAGCCAATTGGATTGCTATTCGCAATTGCAAACAATCAATGAGGATGCGATCAAAGGGTATCGTGGCTACCGCGAACCCAAAGGGCTAGCAAGGTCACCCGGCCGTCCGGCGCCCCTCTGGAGCGCAGCGATCGAAGATCGCGACAGCGCGAAGAGAAAAGATGGTGCGGGTGGTCGGGGTCGAACCGACACTCCTTTCGGAACCGGATTTTGAGAGACCGGATATGCCCTATCCTTTGTGTATCCGGCAGTATCCGTTTTCCCGATAACCGATTGTTAGCACTAGCTTTTTTCGGTTCTCAGAACACACATACCTAGCCGGACGTACGCTACGGTTGGCTTTCTAGGTGCACCTATGTTGCACCTGAAATCCAACCTCAACGGAGGTTAGGAATGCCCAAAATCAAACTCACCAAGACCGCTGTCGACGCCGCAACCGCCCAGGAGCGCGATTACGAACTACGCGATACGACGATACCGGGGTTCCTTGTCAAGGTCACCCCGACCGGTCGCAAGATATTCATGGTCGCCTATGTCGCCCACAACGGACAGCGCCGAAAGCCCGCTATAGGCCGCTACGGTGAGATCACCGTCGAGCAGGCCCGCGGGATCGCCCAAGACTGGCTGGCCGAAGTCCGCCGCGGCGTCGATCCCAGCGCCGAGCGAGCCACTGCCCGGCAGGCGCCTACGGTCAAGGAGCTCTTCGACCGGTTCATCAGCGACTATTCGGAGAGCCGCAATAAGCCATCCACGGTCGAATCGAACCGCGGTTACGGAAGGCGCTACATCATCCCGGTGCTCGGCCAATTGAAGGTGCCCGACGTCACCCGCGCCGACATCTCGAACCTAATGAAGAAGATGTCGAAGAAGCCGACGAACGCGAACCGCGTCCTCGCCGCCGTGCGGAAGATGTTCAACATGGCCGAGGTCTGGGGCATGCGCCCCGACGGGTCGAACCCGTGCCGCCACGTTCCGAAGTACCCGGAACGGGGAAAGACCCGGCTGATCACCGACAGTGAGATGAAGAAGCTCTTTGCCTACCTCGCGCGCGCCGAGGCGGAAGGACTTGAGCATCCCTTCATTCTCCTCGCGATCCGGCTTCAGTTCGAATTCGCCGCGCGGATGTCGGAGATCCTCCAGCTCGAATGGTCGTGGATCGATTACGACAATCGGAGGGTGGTCTGGCCCGACAGCAAGACCGGCGGCATGTCCAAGCCCATGAGCGCCGAAGCGCAACGGCTATTCGAGACGGCGCCGCGTCTTGAGGAATCGCCGTTCGTCTGCCCGTCGGTGTTCGACCCCAACCTGCCGATGTCGAAGCACACCTACTACCAGGGCTGGCGACGCATTCTCGAGCGCGCCGGGCTGCCACATATCGGAACGCACGGCATCCGCCACCGCTCGGCGACCGACATCGCCAACTCCGGCGTGCCGGTGAAGGTCGGCATGGCGCTTACCGCCCACAAGACGGTGACCATGTTCATGAAATACGTCCACACCGAGGATGACCCGGTACGTGCGGCGGCGGAAGCGGTGAACCAGCGGCGGCAGGCCTTGCTTGGCGGCCAAGCGGCGAGCCCGCCTCCCACCCCAACGCCGGCACCGGTCGAGGAAGCGCCTTCGGTAGCACCCGAGGTCGAGGCGGTCGATCCGGTTTTGACGGCGGCCGGCAAGCCCCTCGGCTACGAGGACGGCCAGTATGCCTCCCGCACCAAGCTCGGCAACTATCGGCCGTTCCGTCACCGCTCTGGCGAGAACCGCGCCATCCCTCCCGGCACCAAGCGCGACGAGAACAAGGAGGCGAGCCATGCGTAAGGACGGCAACCCGCAGCGTCGCTGGCCCACGCCGGACATCCTGCGCCGGGCCAGGTTCGTCGAAGACGCCGGACCGATCCGTTTCGTCGACACCGAAGCGGCCGCCCGCTACCTCGCCCTCGAAGCGCACACGCTGGAATGCTACCGCTCGCTGGGCGGCGGACCCGTTTTTCACAAGTTCGGGAAATGGGTCCGCTACGCGGTCGATGATCTCGATACCTGGGCCGAAAGTTGCCGTCGCATGACCACGGCGTCTCCAGCCGCGCCGCGCATCCTTCCCATTGACCGAACATAGCTCCTAGGCTATATCGATATGTGGGAAGTCAAACTACACAATGCCTTCGAAGCGGAGTTTCAGGCCTTCGAGACGGCCGTTCAGGACGCCATGTTGGTGGTCGCCAAGGTGCTTGCCGATTTCGGTCCGCAGCTTGGCCGCCCACATGTCGATACGCTGAAGGGATCGAAACACGCCAATATGAAGGAGTTGCGGTTCGAGGCGGCCGATGGTGAATGGCGGGCAGCTTTCGCCTTCGACCCTGAGAGAAACGCGATCATGCTCGTGGCCGGCGACAAGTCGGGCGGAAGCCAGAAGCGCTTCTACAGGAGCCTGATCGCAAAGGCGGACATACGGTTTTCCGACCACCTGGAAAACCTGAAATCCGGAAAGAAGGAAAAGTGAGATGGCACGGAGCCTGAACGAAATCATTGCCGAGCTGCCGCCGGAGCGCCAGGCCGACATTGAGGCCCGCTATCAGGAGCTCAAGGAGGAAGTCGAAGGCCTTCGGGAGCTGCGCCAGATCGCCGGCAAGGCGCAAGCCGAGATCGCCACCGCGCTCAACATCAAGCAGCCCTCGGTTTCCAAGATCGAGAAGCAAGCCGATATGTATCTCTCGACACTCCGCAGCTATGTGGAGGCTGTCGGCGGCAAGCTGGAACTCATGGTGAAACTGCCGAAACGGCCGGCCATGCGCATTCATCATCTCGGTGACGTCGCACCGGCGGTGCGTACGCCAAAACCAACCCGGGCAGCCAAACAGCGCCATGGATGAGCTTCAGCATTCCATCTATGTCGATCGCTTTCGGCTGGCCTTCCACACCCAACGCGGCACGGCGTTCCAAGACTGGTTCGTTCGGCTCGCGGGCTATGCTTTCGGCGCCGATTTCGAAGAAGTGCGTCCCTATGGTCCCTACGGCGATCTGAAATGCGACGGCCGCCGCGTTAGCACCAAGTCCGTCTTCCAGTGCTATGCCCCCGACGCGATGAAAGAAGCTGAGCTGATCGGCAAGGTCGATGAGGACTTCCACGGCGCACGCGGCCATTGGAACGCCGATATGGCCGAGTGGGTCTTCGTCCATAATGATGGCCGCGGCCTCCCGCCCAACGCGGTCCAGCATATCGATGGCCTGCGCCAGGCGCATGCGCCGCTTGCCATCGAGACATGGTCGGAGCCGGAACTCCTGAAGCTCGCGATGGGCCTCGAACTGGCCGCACTGCAGGCGCTGTTCGGCCCGGCGGCGTCGATCGCCATTGTCGATCGCCTTGTGATGGCCGACCTCGTGCCGATCATCGAAGCGCTGCAGCGTCAGGACCCGAACGCCGGCGATCCGCCGCTCACCCCGCCGTCGTTGGAGAAGCTGGAAAAGAACGCGCTCTCGGAGGAATCCGGGCTCCTGCTGCGGATCGGCCGCCGCAAGTCGAGCCTCGTCGACACCTTCTTTCGCAAGAGCCCTCGGCCGGATCTCGGCGAGCGCATCGCCGAGGCATTCCGCATGCGCTATGCAGAATTGAAGGCCTTGGACCTTCCGGCCGACACGATCTTCAAGCACTTGCAGGACTATGCCGGCATGAATGGCGAACCCAAGCGCCAGGGCGCCGCGCTGGCCGTGCTCGCCTATTTCTTCGATAGCTGCGACATCTTCGAGGATCCTCTCGTCTCTGCGGAGGCGTCATGATCCTGCCAACAAAACATGTCCGTCCGGACCGCGCCCTCATCGGTGTCGGCGCCGAAGTCCTGGAAATCCTGAAGCGACCGATGACCATGTCCCGCCTGTGGGACGAGGTGCGCGGCCGCCGCTCGCAACATGCTCCCAATGCGCCGATCGACTATCAATGGTTCATTCTCGCATTGGACCTGCTCTACACGATCGGGGCGCTCGACTTCGAACGCGGCCTCGTGCGGAGGGTCGCGTCATGATCCGCCGTTTCGGCAGCGACCTGGCCTCCTTCAAGGCCCTGACTTTCAAGCCGGGCCTCAACATCCTGCTGGCCGACAAGAGCGAGGGCGCCAACGACCGCCAGTCTCGCAATGGCGCTGGCAAGACCAGCTTCGTGGAGCTGGTGCATTTCCTGTTCGGCGCCGACGTCCGTAAGGAGAGCATCTTCCGGTCCGAGGTTCTCACCGAATGGACCTTCGATGTGGCGGTCGATGTCGCCGGCGAGGCGATCTCCGCGGCCCGCAGCGGCGCCAAGCCGAGCCGGCTCATGATCAACGGCGCCGTCGAGAACTGGCCGATCGCACCCCAGTTCGACCTGGCGGCCGGACATTTCGAGCTATCGAACGAACAGTGGAAGGCCAATCTCGGCAAGCTCTGGTTCGGTCTGCCGCTCTCGGCCGGTGACGAAAGCGAACGTTTCCAGCCGTCCTTCCGCTCCTTGTTCTCCTATTTCGCGCGCCGTCAGCTCAGCGGCGGATTCCAGCAGCCGATGCAGCATTCGACGATGCAACAGGCATGGGACCAGCAGGTCTCGATCTGTTATCTGCTCGGCCTCGACTGGACCATTCCGGGCAAATTCCAGGAACTGCGCGGGCAGGAGAAGGTCGCCCAGGAATTGCGTAAGGCCGCCAAGAGCGGCGACCTAGGCCGCTATTTCGGCAAGGCCGCCGATCTGCGCACACGCCTCACGATTGCCGAGGCCCGCGCCATTAGGCTGCGCGAACAGCTGGCCTCATTCGAGGTCGTGCCGGAATACAAGGAGCTTGAACGCGAGGCCAACCTCATAACCCGCGAGATCGACGCGCTCAATGTCGACAACGTCATGGACGGTGATTTGCTTCAGCAACTTCGCGCCTCACTGGGCGAAGAAGGCGCGCCCGATCTCGGCGATGTCACTAAGCTCTACGCGGAAGCCGGCGTCGTCTTGCCGGAGATGGTCCGGCGGCGTTTCGATGAGGTGGAACGGTTTCATCGCTCCATCATCGAGAACCGCCGCGCCCACCTGAATGCCGAGATCACCTCCGCCGAAGCGCGTATCGCGGAACGCGACCAGCGCACCGCCGAGCGCGATCGCCGGCGTCGCCAGATTATGAATGTGCTGAGTTCGGGCGGCGCGCTGGAGCATTACACGAACCTGCGCGAGGAGGCCGGCCGCGCCGAGGCCGAGGTAGAAGGTTTGCGCCAGCGCCTCGAAACCGCCGAGCGTATCGAGAGCACCAAAGCCGAACTGGACATTGAGCGGGCCAATCTGACAAAAGCGCTTCGGGACGACCTGCACGAGCGCAACGACATCCTGCGCGAGGCGATCCTGACGTTCGAGTCCTTGTCGGAATCTCTTTACGAGAAGGCCGGAAGCCTCACTATCGCCGAAACAGGCGGCGGCCCGCAGTTCGACGTCCATATCGATGGGCAGCGGAGCAAGGGCATCACCAACATGCAGATCTTCTGCTTCGATCTGATGCTCACCGAGATCAGCCTGAAGCAGGGCCGCGGGCCTGGCTTCCTCCTGCACGACAGTCACCTGTTCGACGGCGTCGACGAGCGTCAGGTCGCCAAAGCCCTGCAGCTTGGCGCCGAGCGCGCCGAGGCCGCCGGTTTCCAGTACGTCGTGACGATGAATTCAGACGTTCTTCCCCAGGAGGGGTTCAAACCCGGCTTCAGGGTCAGGGACCACGTTCTGGAGACCAAACTCACCGACGCGACCGACACCGGTGGGTTGTTCGGGCTTCGTTTTAATTAGGAGCGCCGATGCGATCTGCGCCCTTCACCCGTCCTACCCTTGTCGCGGCCGTTGAATTGCTGGAGCAACACAGCCAGGCGCGGTTCAACCAGATGGTCCTCCGCCTCGGCCTGGAGGACGAGATATCCTCCAGCACCTCCCTCAGCGTCGCCAATAAGTGCGCCCTGCTAGGCCGGATCGTCGTGCAACGGGCCGAGACCGTGCTCGACACGCTCGAAGGCAGCATGACCCTGGGCGAGGCGGTGATCCGGCAAGCCGCGCAGCTGGCCCAGCAAGACCCTACGCACGCTCTGCAAACGGCTTTCGCACGTGGACTTGCGCGCGACGGATACGTTTTGACGTGGGACGACTACGGGCGAAACGCGTCCATCCGCGCGGCATTGCCCGGCGAAATCCAGCTCCCTCAGACGGACGACGAGGTGCATCAGCTTCTCAAATCCTTCAGCTTCACAATCCCTCTCGGTCATCTCGACCAGGCCGTCGAAGCGCATACGCGCGGCGACTGGGCCGCATGCAACAGCCAGCTCCGAACCTTCCTGGAAAGCCTGTTCGACGACATCGCGCGCAACGTGCGACCGCAGGAAGCGGCCGGGCGGCCGAGTTCGGAGAACCGGCGCGCCTTGCTGGCAGACATCGGCTTCCTTGCAGTGGATCGCAACGAGTGGACTCAGGACGGCAAGAACTACGTCAACGGCCTCTTCAAGATGCTCCACACCGAGGGTTCGCATCCGGGCCTCTCGGATGAAGATCACAGCACCTTCCGCCTGCATGTGGTTCTCGTCACCGCCAGGACCTTCCTGCGGCGGCTGGCCTATGGTCAGTGAGGCCGGGAATGGCGTTCTTCTCGCAGGACCAGTTGGAAGCAATCGCCGGCGCGCTTGGCGACACGGAAGAGGGTCTGACCGGGCCAGAGATCGAGCACCTGCTTGCGTCGTGCAAGATTGCCGATCCAGGGCCGATGACGAAGCGCGTCCGCATCTATAACGCCTTCGCGGAGTGCCAGAACACCAAACGAAACCGCACCAACATCCTCGAGTTCATTCGGCGCGCCATGAAGCCGGCGCGCCACAGCCGCGAGCCGCACCGCTACGAGCCTATGCGGGCTCGCCTAAACCTGGCGCTGGCGTTCGCAGGACTTGTGGTCAACGAATCCGGCGAGTTGAAGTCGGCGGACGTCGCCCAGACCCTGCCCGAGGCCCAGCGGCGCGCTCGCGACTTGCGCGCCGACCTTGAAGGGCGCGGCGTACACCCAGACGTCCTGAAGTTCTGCCGGGCCGAGCTTCTGGCCGACAATTACTTTCATGCGGTGCAGGAAGCGGTCAAAAGCGTTGCCGACAAGATGCGCAACCGGACGGGGCTGACCGATGACGGCGCCGTGCTCGTGGATCGCGTTCTCTCCGGCAACCTGCCCCTTCTGGCCGTCAACGCGCTGTCCACGGCCAGCGAACGCAGCGAGCAGAGCGGCTTTGCCAATCTGGTCCGCGGCACGTTCGGCATGTTCCGCAACCCGACTGCCCATGAGGCCCGGATACATTGGGCAATGTCCAAGGAAGACGCGGAAGACCTGCTGTCGATCGTTTCGCTAATTCATCGGCGCCTTGACGCGGCCCACATGCCGGCACGCGCGTGATGATCAGAGGTTCGGGAGCTGTATGGAAGACGACCTAGAACCCGATCGCGTCGGTCGCATCGGCGAGCGTCAGTTCGAAGTGCTCTGCGAACGCGCTGGTCTCTATTGCAACAAAAGCGCCATCGACGTCATGGGCTGGGATTTTATAGTCGAATTCCCGATGGCGTCGGCCGGGCAGCCGTCACTACCCCTCGATCAACGCCCCACCAATGCCGCCCGAGTTCAGTTGAAATCTACGCTTGGCCGAACCGGTAACCGTATCCGCCTCAGCCTGTCGGCCATCGATCGCCTCGCCAAGGACCCTCGTCCGGCGCTCATCATTGTTTTTCGGCTGCGTGGTGATGGAGAACTCCAGTCAACGTATCTCGTCCACCTCATCGGAAACGAGCTCGCTCGCGTTCTCAGACGGTTGAGACTGGCAGAGGCCCGCAAAGCGCACGACATCAATCACACCGATATCAGCTACGACTATGAGAAAGTCGGGGTGCGCTTCGAACCCACTCCGACCGGCTTGTACGCAGCCCTGAGTGCGGCCTGTGGGGATAATCCCGGCGCCTACACAATCGAAAAGCAACGGCAGCTCGCCGATCTTGGCTATGAGAACGGCCGCTTCGAGGCCGAGGCCCTCATCCAGATCGACGGGCCGGAGCATTTCAGCAATCTCCTGCTCGGTCTCGCGCCCTTGAAGCCGCACCGCCTTCGCGTGTTCGACAGCCGGTTCGGCATACGCCTTCCCTATCAAGGCACACTCTTCGACGACATCGAGGAGTTGCACCTCGTCCCTCCGACTCTCGGGCCCTGTGAGATTTCGATCCGCGGGCCCGGCTTCGGGCAAGCCGCACGATTCGACGCTGAGATGTTTATCGGACCGCCGTTGGCGGAACTTGACGGACCAGAGCTTCTTATCCGCTCCTCGAACTTCATCGTCCGCCTGACACCAGCGGGCCTTAAGTTTGAAAGCGTCGGCTCGATCGACGATGTGCAATGTACCCTGGAGCAGTGGGCGGAGTTGCTTCGCGCGCTCACGCTCATGGAGACGGGCCGAGCGACCCTGGCGATTACGGGAAACGACCGAATTCCTCCGATTACGTTCCCAGTCGATCAGCCCATAACAGGACCGTACCTCGATGAACTGCCGCTCCTCTCCTTATTTGCGGACGGGTGGCTGCGCCTTCTCGCGAACGCCGGCATGCGTTCCACCGCCGCCTTTCCGCTCAACGCCTTTTGGGAGGCGAATGAAGCACGGATGGCCGTAGATATCCTGCTTAACCCACGGCCCGAGGCTCGCTTTGAATTCCAATCTCTTGAAATAGAAGAGACGTCTGCTTCACCGGAAGGGCTGTATTTCAACTCCGCGTCGTTTGCAGAAACCACCATAACCTTCAGCGCCAAGGTCTTCTTCACCAAGACCGAAGATCCGGAGTGGCAGTACCGGTCGACTCGCTTCGAAGCTATTGATGTTCGCCGGAAGGTCGACGACCTGGAAGAATACGGGGCGGACCAGGCAGCAGTCTCTGATCTGAAACTGCTCATCGATCCCAGGAACATCACCATTGTGGCGCGCGGCGCGAGCTAATGGCTTGGCCTTGCCCCCTTCCAGCGGCGGGGGCCGTCGCGACCCCCGGGTTCGCGGGCGGGCGCGGCCGCCCGCCGGCGCGCGTCGGGCGCTTGCCCCCTTCAGGCGGCGTGGGCCGTCGCTAGCCGCCGGAGCCGCTAGCATCGGGCTCGAACGGCCGATGCCAAGCTGGAACTTCTGCGCTGCATCGACAAGCTCAAGGGTCCCGGATTGCCCGAACGAGATTTCGAGACGCCGCCGGCGCAGGTCGAACGTGAACGTCACGCCCTCTCGCCGATATGAAACGCGCTGGTGACGATCGTCGTCGTCAACATCTCCGCCTTGCTCGTCCCGAATATCCTCGAGTCGCTCGACCAAGTCGTCGAACGTATCGTCCATACTCTCGAACTCGATCACAAGCTGCTGAAACTCATTCCCGAACAGTTCGTCGATTGCGGCCCGGTGCGCAGCCCAGCCCTGACGCAGCTCCAGACGGCGTTTTATGTAGTATTCGGTTGGATCGGCGGGATTCTGCCCGCTCTCGACGATATATCGAAAAGCGGGCGTATCGAGATCGCCGGCTCCCTGCTCCTCCTCCTTGCGGAGGTCCCTTCGACGGGCTCCGAGCGCGGTGCGAGCGCTCTGATATAGCTCCTGTAGCTCCTCGGCGACCCGCTCGGCCAGCAAGCGATGGCACCAGCTATCGGCCGAATCGCTGAGTTGTGTGGGAACTTTGTGAAAGCCTCGCTGGAATCCGTCGAGCTGCTGGATCGCACCGGTTTCCGTTCCTTCAAGGTACTCACTATTATTGCGGAGCCGGATGCCCGCGAGAGCGGCGTCGGCCGGCACCGCAGGCGGTGGCGGTGCGTAATGGATCCTGAACGAGTTCGAGCCCGATACGATTGCCTGCGGCGTTTGGGTGCCCCGGATCGAGGTTTCGCGCGTAATGAAACGGGGAACTTCCTGGCAAAGGTAGTCCCGCAACCCGCCGTCGGTAAGCCAACGGTCACGGGTCAAGGCACGGTCGGCACGGCCCGACAGGGCCTCTAAGAGAAAATGCGTCCAGATGCCGTGGCCGAGCTTGGCCGCAGGATAAGACTTTTCACCGGGCGAGCAGGACAGAAAGACGCCGAGATACCAACCGCTGTCGAGGAACTCCTCGACTTCCTCGACGTCGAGATTGGCGATGACGTCGCGCGATTCGACGACCTCGCGAAACTGCTCGGCACACGCATCGACAAACACCAAGGCCTGCTTGCACGCACTCTCGGCGAGCGGCTCTAGCAGGTCATCGCGCATCAGAAGCGACGTGCCACCAATGTTGGTGCGGTTGGTGTCGTAAGTGCTAAGGCGGTTGCCGCCTGATCCATGGAAGCCGTGGCCAGCATAATAGAAGATGAAAAGGTCATCCTCCGACAGGTTGCGGATCGTGTAGGAGAGTTGGTCACGAACAGCGACGAGGCTGGCGTCACCATCCTTGATGGTCTCGACGATCACATCGTCGGGCAACATATCCGTGAAAATCTCCCGGACCGCGTCACCGATGGCGTCCGCGTCAGCATGGGCGAAGGCAACCGAGGGCAGCGCATCGCCGCTCGAAGGCCGCCGATAGTTTTCCAGCGCGACGATGATCGCCACGACACGCCCAAACCCTTGCTGGCCCGCGCCTTCCGAGGCCTCATGCTTTTCAGCCCGGTTCAAAGTTTTGTTCCTGGCCATCAGATGTTCTCATCTCCGAGATATTCGCGTTCCAACCTTCGGGCCTCGGCGCGAATCTCATCGAGGTCGTGACCGTCCCGCTGCAGTGCCAAAAGGATGAAAAGCAGCCGTCGCGCTGACGGATTCATTACCCGCTTGCGCGCTTCGCTTGAGCCGGAAGCGCCCCAGGAGCGTACTGTCGCGATCGGAGAGCCGATGAGCCGTGCCAATCTCGCACTCCGGCCGTTTCGATTTCCGCCGTTCAACTCCTGGGCAATCTGCCGTACTGCCGCAGCCTGTTCCACTTGCGCCCCTATAACACTGTTACCCGCACAGAGTTATGTACACGCCCGCCGGTCTTCAAGCGCCCCGAGTCGCATTGCGGGGATTTCAACTCCGGGATGAGCCGGTGGGAGGGTATGAGGTCGGTCAGAGCCACTCCGATGACGGCCAGCACCGAGTTGAAGATGCAGACAATAACGTCCGGCCTTGACTCTCGCGCAGGAAAGCTAGAACAAATAGAGAACATGTTGACGAACCCGTTCCCGGAGGTCAAGAACGAGCTTGCGGCCCGAGCCCGCCATAGAATCATTGCGCGCGCAGATCGAAAAGATCGAAGGCAGAAGCCGGCGTGTGAAATCGGTGCTTCCGTTCGGAATTGCCGAGGTGGACTCACGACTCCCCGGCGAAGGCCTGGCGCTTGGCGCGCTGCACGAGATCGCGGGCGGCGGTAACGGCGCGATCGACGGTGCCGCGGCCGCGCTCTTCGCCGCCGGGATTGCCGCGCGCACCAAGGGCAAGGTGCTGTGGTGCCTCACACGCCCCGATCTGTTCGCTCCGGCGCTGGCCCAGGCCGGCCTCCCGCCAGACCGTGTCATCTATGTCGAGGCCGGCGACGACAAGACCGTGCTGGCCTGCGTCGAAGAAGGTCTGCGCCATGGCGGCCTGACGGCATACGAGATCGTGATGTGACTGGAGTTCAGACGTGTGCTCTTCCGATCTCAGCTTGCAGCCGAAGGCACCGGGTCGATCGGTATCGCGCTGCGCCGCTGGCGCCGGCAGAGCGATGCGTCCGACTTCGGCGCGCCGACCGCCGCCATGACACGCTGGCGCGTCTCCGTCCTACCGTCCGAGACGCTGCCGGTTCCGGGCGTCGGCCGCCATCGCTGGCTTGTCGAACTGATCCGCGCTCGGGCGGGCGAGAGTGCCGATTTCGAACTGGAGGCGTGCGATGACACGGGTTGTCTCGCTCTTCCTGCCCACATGGTCGACAGATCGCGTGCGCAGGAAGGCTGGCGACGCGGCGCCTCCGGCTGAGGCGCCTCTCGTCCTGATTGGCCATGACGGGAGAAGGCGGGTGGTGGTCGCGGCGGACGTTGCGGCCCAAGCCGCCGGCCTGCGCGTCGGAATGCCCGCCACCAAGGCCCAGGTCCTCGTCCCGGGTCTTCTCGTACAGGACGCCGCGCCCGCGGCCGATGCTGAAGCGCTCGACCGCCTCGCGCTCTGGGTCCTGCAACGCTACGCCCCGATCGCCGCCGCCGATCCGCCCGACGGGATCGTCCTCGATACGACCGGTGCCGATCATCTGCATGGCGGCGAACAGGCCATGCTGGCGGGAATGATCGATCGCCTGGCCGGATCGGGCCTCACTGCTCGGGCCGCGGGTGCTGATACCTGGGGAACGGCGCACGCGCTTGCGCGCCACGCTGGCCGGTCGATCCTGATTTCCTTGCCCCGAACAGCCGCGGCCGCGGTCGCGGCGCTGCCGATCGCGGCGCTGCGCCTGCCGCTGGCGCTGGTCGACACCCTGCGGACGGTGGGCTTCGATCGCATCGGCGATTTGCTCGCGCAGCCGCGCGCGCCGCTCACGCTTCGCTTCGGCCCCGAGCTGGGGCGCAGGATCGACCAGGCGCTGGGCCTCGCGCCCGAACTCATCGATCCGATCCGTCCCGAAGATCTGATCGAGGTTCGCCGCAGCTTTCCCGAACCGATCGCCGCAGCCGAGACCATCGCCCGCTATATCGGCAAGTTGGTGGTCCAGCTTTGCGCCGCGCTCGAAGAGCGCGGCCTGGGCGTGCGTCGCCTCGACCTGCTCTGTCACCGCGTCGACAACATCACACAAGCTGTCCGCGTCGGCACGGCCTTGCCCGTGCGCGACGTCAAACGCCTGACGCGGCTTCTCTGCGACAAGATCGAGACCATCGAACCCGGATTCGGCATCGAGATCCTCATGCTGACCGCGACGATCGCTGAACCGATCGACAGCAAGCAAACGGTCACCTCCCTGATCGACGACGCCGTCCCCGACGTTTCCGATCTCGTGGACACACTGGCCAACCGGGTCGGCGGGCGCCGCATCTACCGTGCTGCGCCGGTCGCCAGCGACGTGCCGGAGCGCTCCGTCTGCCGCGTGCCCGCCATGTCGCCCGAAACCGGAGCGACATGGTCCGGCGATTGGCCGCGCCCGCCACGGCTGCTTGATCGCCCGGAACTGATCGAGACCGTCGCGCTGCTTCCCGATCATCCGCCTGTGTCATTCACCTGGCGCGGCGTCCGTCGACGCGTAAAGCGCGCCGACGGACCTGAGCGCCTGTTCGGTGAATGGTGGAAGCGTGATGCAGAGCTGGTCGCCGTGCGCGACTATTTCCGGGTCGAAGATGACGCCGGCGAGCGCTTCTGGATCTACCGCGCCGGCGACGGCGAGGATGCCGCGACCGGCTCGCATCGCTGGTTCCTGCATGGGGTATTCGGATGACCGGCCCCCGCTATGCCGAGCTGCAAGTCACCTCCCATTTCAGCTTCCTGCGGGGCGCGAGCGGATGTGATGAGCTGTTTGCCGCAGCAGCCGCGCTCGGCATCGAGGCGCTGTCCATCGTCGACCGCAACTCCCTGGCCGGCATCGTACGCGCCCATGAGGCTGCCAAGACGACCGGCGTGCGCCTCGTCGTCGGCTGTCGCCTCGACCTCTCCGACGGAATGTCGGTGCTGGTCTATCCGACCGACCGGCCCGCTTATTCGCGGCTGTGCCGTCTGCTGTCGCTCGGCAAAAAGCGCGGCGGCAAGGCGAAGTGTCTTCTCGAATGGACGGATCTGATCGCCTATGGCGATGGTCTGCTGGCCGTCCTCCTGCCGGACCTCGCCGACGACGCATGCGGTTTACGCCTGCGGCGGTTGCGCGACGCCTTCGGCGACCGGGCCTATACGGCGCTATCGCTGCGGCGTCGCCCGAACGACCAGCTCCGGCTCCACGAGCTGTCCAACTTGGCCGCGCAGATGCGCGTGCCGACCATCGTCACCAACGATGTCCTGTTCCACGCACCCGATCGACGCATCCTGCAGGACGTCGTCACCTGCATCCGTCACAACGTCACCATCGACGAACTGGGCGAGCGGCGCGAGCGGCACGCCGATCGCTATCTCAAACCGCCGGAGGAAATGCACCGCCTGTTCGGCCGCTATCCCGAAGCGCTCGCCCGAACCCTTCAGATCGTCGAGCGCTGCCGTTTCTCGCTCGATGAGCTGGCCTATCAGTATCCGGAGGAGCGCGACAATCCTGCGCTCACGCCCCAGCAGACGCTGGCCAAGCTGACTTGGGAGGGTGCCGCCGAACGCTATCCCGAAGGCCTGCCGGACAGTGTCCGCGCAACACTCGAGCACGAACTGCGACTGATCGAGAAGCTGCAATACGCCCCGTACTTCCTCACGGTGAATAGCATCGTGCGGTTCGCCCGCTCAAAGGACATTCTTTGCCAAGGCCGCGGTTCGGCGGCCAATTCGGCCGTCTGCTATGTGCTGGGCATCACCTCGATCGATCCCGGCCGCAATGATCTCTTGTTCGAGCGCTTCGTCAGCGAAGAACGGCGTGAGCCGCCGGATATCGACGTAGACTTCGAACACGAGCGGCGCGAGATCGTCATGCAGTGGGTGTTCGAGACCTATGGCCGCGATCACGCCGCGCTCTGCTCGACCGTCATCCGCTATCGCTCCAAGGGTGCGCTGCGCGACGTCGGCAAGGCGCTCGGCCTCACCGAGGACCTGATCAAGACGCTGTCGTCGCAGGTCTGGGGCTGGTCGGAGGAAGGCGTCGAGCCCAAGCATGTCGAGGAACTAAACCTAAACCTCGGCGATCGAAGGCTTCGCCTGGCGCTCGATCTCGCCCGCCAGCTCATGGGCGCCCCGCGCCATCTCTCCCAGCATCCCGGTGGTTTTGTCCTGACCCACGACCGGCTCGACGAGCTGGTGCCGATCGAGCCCGCTGCCATGGTCGATCGCCAGGTCATCGAATGGGACAAGGACGACATCGATGCGCTGAAGTTCATGAAAGTCGACGTCCTCGCCTTGGGCATGCTGACCTGCATGAAGCGCGGCCTCGATCTCCTGGCCGACCACAAGGGCGTCCATCTCGATCTCGCGACCATCCCGGCGGAGGACCCGCGCACCTATGCGATGATCCGCAAGGCCGACACCCTCGGCACCTTTCAAATCGAGAGCCGCGCGCAGATGTCGATGCTGCCGCGACTCAAGCCCCGGACCTATTACGACCTCGTCGTGCAGGTCGCGATCGTGCGGCCCGGCCCGATCCAGGGCGACATGGTCCATCCATATCTGAGGCGCCGGGAGGGGCTGGAGCCGGTCAACTATCCCAAGCCCGAACTCGAAAAGGTGCTCGGCAAGACGCTCGGCGTGCCGCTGTTTCAGGAACAGGCGATGCGCGTCGCAATCGAATGCGCCGGCTTCACGCCCGGCGAGGCCGACATGCTGCGCAAGTCGATGGCGACCTTCAAATTCACCGGCGGCGTCTCCCACTTTCGCGACAAGCTGATCAACGGCATGATCGATAATGGCTATGAGCGCGAATTTGCCGAACAGACCTTCAAGCAGCTCGAAGGCTTCGGCAGTTACGGATTTCCGGAAAGCCACGCAGCCTCCTTTGCGCTGATTGCCTATGCGTCGGCCTGGCTCAAATGCTGGCATCCCGACATCTTCTGCGCGGCGCTGCTCAACTCCCAGCCAATGGGATTCTATGTCCCGGCCCAGATCGTACGCGACGCCCAGGATCATCGTGTCGAAATCCGTCCCGTCTGTGTCAACGCCTCGCGCTGGGACTGCACCTTAGAGCCGACCGCCGACGATAGCCGGTTCGCCGTCCGGCTCGGTCTGCGCATGGTCAAGGGGCTGGCGAACGCCAACGCCGCCGCCATCGTCGGCGCGCGGGCAGACACGCCCTTTGCTTCAATCGACGACCTGTGGCGCCGCGCAGGCGTGCCGGTCGCCGCCCTCGTGCAGATCGCCGAGGCCGACGGCTTCCGCGCGACACTCGGCCTGGCGCGGCGCGAGGCGCTATGGGCCATCAAGGCGCTACGGGACGAACCCTTGCCGCTCTTTGCGGCCGCCGCCGCACGCGAGCAGCAGCAGCTTGTGCCCGAGATCAGCGAACCCGCCGTCAGCCTCCGTCCGATGACGGCGGGCACCGAAGTCGTGGAGGACTATGGCCATGTCGGCTTGTCCCTGCGCAGCCATCCCGTCGCGTTCCTGCGCACCGATCTGCAGCGCCGACGCATCGTCACTTGCCAGGAGGCGATGGACGCCCGCGACGGCCGTTGGCTCGAGGCCGCCGGGATCGTGTTGGTCCGACAGCGGCCTGGTAGCGCCAAGGGAGTGATGTTCATCACCCTCGAAGACGAAACCGGGATCGCCAATCTCGTCGTCTGGCCGCAGGTCTTCGAGAAGAACCGGCGCATCATCTTGTCGGCGGGCATGTTCGCGGTGCGAGGGCGCATCCAGCGCGAGGGGGAAGTGGTGCATCTCGTGGCTCAGCGCCTGACCGATCTCTCCTCCGATCTCGCTAGTGTCGGCGATCGCGACGCCGCTTTCCCGCTGCCGCATGGACGCGGAGATGAATTCCATCACGGTTCGCCCACACCCGATCCGCGTGGCCTAGCGCCCAAGGGGCTGCGCACGCGGGACATTTACATCCCCGATCTGCATATCGACTCGATCAAGGTGAAGACGCGGGATTTCAGGTAGAGTGTAGAATATCCGTTCGCGAGACTCACGCGGTGGCATAGGAATTCTCGAACGGGGGCGGCATCGAACGACTATGCGTCTCTATCACTTCACTTCGCAAAAATTTGGGCTTCTCGCGCTTAAGCAGCGACGCCTGAAAATCGCTCGGATCAACGAGTTGAACGACCCGTTCGAGTTTCTCGGATGGAACCTCCGCGACAGGCGCGTTCGCGCGTTCATGCGAAACTGGAAGAATGAACGCGATCGAGAGTTCGGTCTCCTGTGCTTTAGCCGCAAGTGGTCAAACCCGTTGCTCTGGGGCCACTACGCTGAAAAGCACCATGGGATAGCGATCGGTTTCGACGTGCCGGACAACAGCGACGCCTATCATCCGGTGAAGTACCGGCGAAAGCGTCTGCCGGCGCCATCCGACCGCGAGCTGACCGGCGCAGATGTCGATGATCTGCTGCTGACCAAGTTCACCGCTTGGGGGTACGAATCTGAGTATCGGTGCTTTTGCCGCCTCGCGGAAAGTATCCACGATGGCAGCCACTATTTCGAGCCCTTCACCGAGGAGCTAAAACCGGTCGAGGTGATTGTCGGCGACCGGTCGACGATCACTCGGGCGGAGCTAGCTGGCGCACTTGGCGACCCCTATGCCGATGTCACTTCTTACAAGGCGCGGCCAGCGTTCGGCAGCTTTCAGGTGATAAGAAACAAGAACGACGCCCTGTGGAAGTGAAGAGACCGATGGCAACGAACAGTGGCAATATCCTTCCGGCCAACCTGACGAGCCTGCATGCCGGAGAGGAGCAGCTTCGCGAAAAGGCTCTGGCGCTGATCGCTGCAGATGAGCGACTTGAGCTGCATTTGGCGATCACCGAGGCGGCGATGGACCTTGCCGACATACTACGGCAGTTCGACACCACCGACGAAGATCTCAAAGTCCTGCAAATCCTCGGCATGCGCTCCTTCAACGCGTTCGGGGCAAGCATCAAGCTCGCGCTGTCAGGATATAGCCAGAACAGTGCGCTCATCCTTCGCGACGTACTCGAGACGGCCTTTCTCCTCAGCTATTTCGCGGGCGATCGAAGTTTGATTGCGCGCTGGCGTCTCGCTGACGAGAAATCCCGCCAGAGAGATTTCGGTCCGGTAAAGGTCCGCGAAGCAATCGACGCCCGGGACGGCTTCACTGGCAAGAAGCGCTACGAGACCTACAAGATGTTTTCCGAACTCGCAGGCCACCCGACGATGAAGTCCGCTTTCATGATGCGGCCGCAGCGCGACGGCGATGCCGTCATCGGTCCCTTCGTAGGATCAACAACCTTGGATGCAGTTGTCTCGGAGATCGGGAAGCTCGCGGTTCAGATCGGCGAGCAGCTCACTCTGTTCTTTCCACCCGCGTGGGATCACGGCCTTGCAAGCCGTCTCGCGTTCGCCATGCTCAAGCAGCGCTGGATCGCGAAATTCTATCCGGCGGCAGCCGCGTCTACCTCGGACTAGACCTTGAGGGGAAAGCCTTCCCCTGCGCCCGAGCCTTCCGTCTCGGCCGACCCCTTCTGCGGGGCCGCTGCCCCGCAACGCCCCGCTGAGAGTGAGAGAATGGACCGGTTTTCCGTGACGGGTTGAAGGTTGGAGAAGAGGTCTCCGACGCCCGTCATGGAGTTTGGTCCCATGAATATGCAGATCCTCAATGCGCGCCGTGACACCAGCGGCGGTTACAAGGTGGATGTGAGCCACGGCGAGCGGGTCGGCCGCGTTTCGTCAGAATGGTTCTCGCGTCCGGCCGATGAGCGCTATCTCTCCTTGTCGGAGTTAGCCCACACGGTCCGCGACCGCACCGAACATAGCCGGACGCGGGTGGTGGAAAGCGCGCTCATCCACGTCGAGGCGAACCGCAACGATTCAGAGCGGCTGGCCCTGATCCTACCGGGCACGGATGCGGCAATCGCGCCGACACATTGGTCCTTCGGCCAGCTCGCCAGCCTGGTCGGCGCGCCCGCCGCCTATTTGCGGCAGCTCCCGGCCGCGCTCGCCGGCATCAACCTGCAATACGGCCTGACCTCCAATCGGGCGGAGCAGATCAAGACGCTCGAAACCGACAATGGCCGGGTCGAGCTACGCGCCGTCACCGGCCCGGACTACGGCCGGATCTTCGACCACGAGCTGGTCGAGGCGGTGCAGCGCATCGCCGGAAATGGCACGGGCGATACCCGCTGGAAGGTGCCGGGCGTGCTCGACTGGTCGACCGGCATCTACAATCCGCGCGTCGACATCACCAAGGATACGACCACGCTCTATGCCTCCGACCGCGACGTCTTCCTCTTCTTGGTCGACGACCTGAATCCGATCGAGGCCGGTCGCCTGCCTGACGGCTCGCCGGATTTATATTTCCGCGGGTTTTACTGCTGGAATTCCGAAGTTGGCGCCAAGACGCTTGGCATGGCGAGCTTCTATCTGCGCGCGGTCTGCCAGAATCGCAATTTGTGGGGCGTGGAAGATTTCGAGGAAATCACCATCCGTCACTCCAAATATGCGGCCAATCGCTTCGCGCACGAGGCGGCCCCGGCGTTGCTGAACTTCGCGAACTCCTCGCCCCTGCCGTTCGTCAACGGCATCAAGGCGGCCCGCGAACGGATCGTCGCCAGGACCGACGAAGACCGCACCGACTTCCTGCGTCGGCGCGGCTTCTCCAAGGCCGAGACCGGCAAGATCATCGACAGGGTTCTGGCCGAGGAAGGCCGCCCGCCGGAGAGCATCTTCGATTTCGTGCAGGGCATCACCGCCGTCGCGCGCGACAAGCCGCATCAGGACGCCCGCCTCGACATGGAGGGCAGGGCCAAGAAGCTGCTCGATCGAGCCGCCTGACTTCCGCGAAGCCGGGGATGCGGTTTTTCCGCCTCTCCGGCTTTGCGCTTCCGTGCCTTTCTGGTTTGCCGGTCCGTGGCGCTGCCCCCTTTAGAGGAAGAGGGCGGCGCTTCGCTTCGTGACGGGTTGGAGGTTGAGAGAGAGTCTCTCGGCCGCCCGTCGCGGAGTAAATCCCGATGGCTACTGCCGTTCAGAAGATCATCCTGTCGTCCTCGCGCGACATTCCCTTCAACAAGCTGGTGCTCAGCCAGTCCAACGTCCGGCGCGTGAAGGCCGGCGTCTCGATCGAGGATCTCGCGGCCTCGATCGCCCGGCGCGGCCTGATCCAGAGCCTCAGCGTCTTCCCCGTCGTTGACGCCGAAGGCGTTGAGACCGGCATGTTCGAGGTGCCCGCCGGCGGCCGCCGCTTCCGCGCACTCGAACTGCTGGTGAAGCAGAAGCGTCTCGCCAAGGTCGCGCCCGTCCCCTGCGTGGTCCGCGATCGCGACGGCGCCATCCTCCCCGAGGAAGTGTCGCTCGCCGAGAATATCGAGCGCGCGCCTCTCCATCCGCTCGATCAGTTCCGCGCCTTCCACGACATGCTGACGAAGGGCATGACCGAGGAGGAGATCGCCGCGGCATTCTTCGTGCCCGTCAACGTGGTCAAGCAGCGGCTGCGCCTCGCAACCGTCTCGCCCACGCTGCACGACGTCTATGCCGACGACGGCATGACGCTGGAGCAGCTCATGGCCTTCACCGTCTCCGAGGACCACGATCGTCAGGCTCAGGTCTGGGACGCGATCAAGGACGCCTGGTCGAAGGAGCCCTATCAGATCCGACGCATGCTGACCGAGACCACGGTGCGCGCCTCCGACAAGCGTGCCGTCTTCCTCGGCATCGAAGCCTATGAGGCGGCTGGCGGCATCGTCATGCGCGACCTGTTCCAAGCCGATGATGGCGGCTGGCTGCAGGACGTCGGTCTTCTCGATCGCCTCGTCGCCGAGAAGCTGAAGGCCGAGGCCGAGGCGATCGCCGCCGAAGGTTGGAAGTGGATCGAGGTCGCGGTCAGTTTCCCCTACGACGCGGTACGCGGCTTGCATGAGGTTCCCGGCGCGCCGATCGATCTGTCGGCCGAGGAACAGGCGACCATCGAGGCGCTCACCGCCGAGCAGGCCAGGCTCGAAGCGGAATATCAGGACGCCGACGAACTGCCCGACGAGGTCGACGAGCGTATGGGCGAGATCGAGACCGCTCTGGCGGCGTTCGACGATCGCCCGGAGCACTTCGACCCGGCCGACATCGCCATCGCCGGCGTCTTCGTCAGCATCGACGCAGACGGAACGCTTTCGGTCGATCGCGGCTTCGTCCGGCCCGAAGACGTGCCGCCGGTCCGTGCCGATGGCGAGGAAGGATCGGAGACGGACACCGAATCCGTGGACGCCGATCGCCCCTCGGTGCAACGCGCCGTCATCACCATCGGCGGCCAACCTGCCGGGTTCGAGGACGACGATGAGGACGACACGATCAAGCCGTTGCCCGAGCGCCTCGTCATCGAGCTGACCGCCTACCGCACCCTCGCGCTGCGCAATGCCGTGGCGGACAACCCGCACATCGCCATGACGGCGCTTCTCCACAAGCTGGTCTCGGACAACTTCATGACCCGCATGTACACGGGCGCCATGGAAGCGGGGGTGAAGCACGTCTTCTTCCCGGTTCAGGACGAGACGCTGAAGGATAGCCCCTCCGCGCGGGCCGTGCAGGAGCGTCACGACGCATGGGCCGCCGACATCCCGAAGGACGACGATGCCCTTTGGGATTGGCTCGCCGGGCTCGACGATGCCAGCCGCATGGCTCTGCTGGCACACTGCGTCAGCTATGGCGTGAATGCGCTCTATGAGCGGCCGAACCCGCACAGCGCTGGCGGCGTGTCGCAGCACACGCTCGACATGAGGCTCGCGCAGGCCGACCGGCTGACGCGGGCGACCGGGCTCGACATGGTGGAGGCCGGCTGGCGCCCGACCTTCGGCAACTACCTCAACCGTGTCACCAAGCCGCGCATCCTCGAAGCCGTTCGCGAAGGCGCCGGCGAACGGGCGGCCCAGCTCATCGACCATCTGAAGAAGGGCGACATGGCCAAGGAGGCCGAGCGTCTCCTGGCCGACAGTGGCTGGCTGCCCGAGCCGCTTCGGCTTGCCGGCGTCGACAGCGATCCCGCAGTGGACGCGGACGATGGCAGCGAACCCGAGGGGGCCGAACTGCCTGACTTCCTCAGCGCTGACGACGAAACGTCGGCCGATGGCGAAGACGACGAACGTCACCTCGTCGCCGCCGAATGAGCGGCTCGCGGGGCGGCTTCGGCCGCTCCGCACCTCTCCCCCAATCGAAGGAGCGCTCGCATGGTGCAATTCAGCCCCGCGCCGACCCGGCGCGTCGTCTTCCAGTATTTCGTGCCGGTCCATGTCGAGGTCGAGGATGGCCTCGTTTCCCGAGTGACCGTCATCGACGAGACGCCCGTCCGCGACCCAACCGTGGTCGACGGCGATCCCGAATACCTCACCCAGGCGGTGGCGGCCGCTGACGGCGGCCAATCCTGGCCGTCCTGGCGGTTCGGCTACTAGCCAACCACGATCCCGATCACACGAGCCCGGCCCAGCGCCGGGCTCTTTTCGTTTCAGGAGCCCGATATGCCCGCCTATCTCACCCGGTTTTCCTGCCTGCTCGATGTCGGCTCGGTCGCCAATGTCGCGCGGGCCTTCGACATCTATACCGCGCTGATGGCCGAGAACGCTCGCGAGGACCCGCCTGCCGAGCCATTCCTGCTCTCGCTGACGCCCGAGCATGGCGCGACGCGCCTCTGGCTTCGCGACCCCGGCACCGCCGATCCGCAGTTGCTGATCACCTTCGTCACGCGCTGCGCCGAGGCGTTCGCGCTCACCGGCACCTGGGGGTTTCAGTGGGCCGGCATCGCGTCGGACCCTGTCGTCGACGGTTTCTCCGGCGGCGCCCATCTGCTCGATCTTTCCACCGGCCGCACGATCGAATGGATGAGCACCAGCCGCTGGTTGGCCGAAGGAGGTGTGCGATGATTCCCGATCACGCGCGCGCCAACTTCCAGACCCTGCTTCGCGCCGCGGAAAGCGGCGATCTGGCGTTGATGGAATGCGCGGACGCAGCAACCGGCGAACCGCGCTATGTCATCTGTGCGGTCGGCCGCCACGATGGCGACTATATGTTCACGCCGTTCGGCCACCTGGCGGACGGCAATCCCTATGACGCTTACCTTCCGCCCGACACGGGCGGCGAAGCGGCTGCCTGAATTCTACCAGACGGCCACTTCCCATTGACCGTTGACACGCGCGAAGCCGACCGGCCGGTTCTGGGGCGTGGCGTTCGCCCGGGTCGTATCCATCGTGAGCTGCGTCATGCACGTCACGCCGGGTCCAACACCGCCCGGCGAACAATCACCGAGCTTGAGCGTCGCATTGGCGAGCGACGTCCCCGTGAAGAGACGATGGCGGCGGACGGCTGCGATCGCCTCTTCTTCTGTCGGCTGCGCCACGCCCGCGACCGCAGCGGCCGACGCGCCGCTGGGCGCGATCACCGGGCGGAGCACGAGGCCCGCCCCAAAGCCCACTACGAGGCAGCCTCCGGCCACCATGCCGATCACACTTCCCTTCATCACCGTCTCCCTTCGGGGCCTCGCTCGGTCGGGCGGACATGCGTCCCCGATCACCCGGGTCGCCGTCCGCCATGTGCTGGATGAAGGAGTGTAGCGCCGCGCAGCCGACCTCGGAAGGTCGAGCGATCACGCGGTCACGCCGCGCGTCAGAGTGAGAGGCTGGCCGGGACGGGTCGAGTCCGGGCGGTCGAGAGAGAGCGCCGCCGGGCTTGTCCCTTCCGCTCTCCCGAGGTTCCTCCCATGAACATTCCGTCTCCCGTGGCCCTTCCAGTCGCGCCCGTCACCCGTGCGTCCCCGATCCTCGCCGTGGCGCTACAGCTTCTCGATCATCTCGAACGCGGCCAGCGCATCGACGCCGCGATCCTCCGTGCAGCGATGGAAGCAGCCTTCGGCGCATCCGACACCAGCGGCGCCTGGGACTGGAAGGCCGCCTATGAGGCATGCGAGGTCGCGACAGTCCTTTTCCTGCGCAAATACGGAAAGGCGCTTTTCCGCAAGACCGCATCTCCGGCTGCACGTCTCTCCGCTCTTGCAAAGATCGCCGGGCTCCTGCCGACGCATACGCGGCGCTCGGAAGAATCGCAGGCGCTCCAGCAATTCTCGACGCCGGCGCCGCTCGGCCTCGCCGCAGTGGCGGCCGCCGCCGTTGCTGCTGGCGACATCGTGCTGGAGCCGTCGGCTGGCACCGGCCTGCTCGCCATCCTGGCCGAGATATCAGGCGGAACGCTCCTCCTCAACGAGCTGGCCGAAACCCGCGCCGATCTGCTCGCTGCGCTGTTTCCGGCTGTCGCCGTCACGCGCTTCGACGCTGCCCAGATCAATGATCATCTCGCGACTGGATCCGTCCCCTCCGTCGTGCTGATGAACCCGCCATTCTCTGCCATGGCAAACGTCTCCAGCCGAGTGGCCGACGCCGCCTACCGCCACGTCGCTTCAGCGCTGGTCCGGCTTGCCGATGGCGGGCGGCTGGTAGCGATCACCGGCGCCAACTTCAGCCCCGACCATCCGGCTTGGGCAGCGGCCTTCGTCCGGCTTCAGGAGCGTGGCCGCGTCGTCTTCACCGCAGCCGTGGACGGCTCGGTCTATGCCAAGCACGGCACGACCATCGACACGCGGCTGACGGTCATCGACAAGCTTCCGGCTGACGATCGTTCGGCGTTTCCCCCTTCGCCCGGCATTGCGCCCGATATCGACACGCTGCTCGGCTGGATCGAGACGCAGGTTCCGCCGCGTCCGACTGCTACCCTCCCGCCACTGGCAACCTCGACGCCCCGCACCGTTCGCGGATACCTCGCGCGCACCACTGCTGCGCGTCCTGCCACGCCCGCGTCCATCGAGCCTGAAGGCGTCGAACTCGCCTATGAGACCGTGGACTGGACGCCCGCCGAAGACGGCCGGATCACCGACGCGATCTATGAAAAATACGGATTGCAGGCGATCCGCATTCCCGGTGCCCAGGCTCATCCGACCAAGTTGGTGCAATCCGTGGCGATGGCCTCGGTCGCGCCGCCCAAGCCGAGCTACCGGCCCCGGCTGCCCGCCAACATCGTTTCGGATGGCCTTCTCTCCGACGCCCAGCTCGAAACCGTCATCTACGCCGGCGAGGCGCATTCCGACTTCCTCGCGGGATCATGGACGCTCGATGAAACCTTCGATGTCGTCTCGGCCGCGCCCGACGATGCGCCGAACGCCGTGCGCTTCCGCCGGGGCTTCATGCTCGGTGACGGCACCGGCGCAGGCAAGGGTCGCCAATCGGCCGGCATCATCCTCGACAACTGGATGCAGGGTCGCCGCAAGGCGGTGTGGATCTCCAAATCCGACAAGCTCCTGGAGGACGCGCAGCGCGACTGGTCGGCGCTCGGCATGGAGCGCCTGCTGGTCACGCCGCTGTCGCGCTTCCCGCAGGGCAAGGACATCACGCTCTCGGAAGCCGTCCTATTCACCACCTACGCCACGCTACGGTCCGACGACCGCGGTGAGAAGCTTTCCCGCGTCAAGCAGATCGTCGAATGGTTGGGCTCCGATTTCGATGGAGTGATCATCTTCGACGAGAGCCACGCCATGCAGAACGCCGCTGGCGGCAAGGGCGAACGCGGCGATGTCGCCGCCTCGCAGCAGGGCCGCGCGGGCCTACGGCTCCAGCACGCCCTGCCGAATGCGCGCGTCGTCTATGTCTCGGCGACCGGCGCGACCACCGTCCACAATCTCGCCTACGCCCAGCGCCTCGGCCTCTGGGGCGGCGAGGACTTCCCGTTTTCGACCCGCGCCGAATTCGTCGAGGCGATCGAGGACGGCGGCGTCGCGGCGATGGAGGTGCTGGCCCGCGACCTGCGATCGCTCGGCCTCTACACGGCCCGGTCGCTCTCCTATGACGACGTCGAATACGAGTTGGTCGAGCATCAGCTCACCCCCGAGCAGACCGGCATCTACGACGCCTATGCCGGGGCCTTCGCCGTCATCCATAACAATCTCAACGCGGCGATGCAGGCCGCCAATATCACCGGCGACGACGGCACGCTGAACCGGCAGGCCAAGTCCGCCGCCCGCTCAGCCTTCGAATCCGCCAAGCAGCGCTTCTTCGGCCATCTGCTGACCTCGATGAAGACGCCGACCCTGATCCGCTCGATCGAGCAGGACCTGGTCGACGGCCATGCCGCCGTGATCCAGATCGTGTCGACCGGCGAAGCCCTGATGGAGCGCCGTCTCGCGGAGATCCCCACCGAGGAATGGAATGACGTCCGGGTGGACATCACCCCGCGCGAGTATGTCCTGGATTACCTCGCCCATTCCTTCCCGGTGCAGCTTTATGAGCCGTTCACCGACAGCGAGGGCAACCTGTCGTCGCGGCCGGTGTTTCGCGACGGCCAGCCGGTCGAGAGCCGCGACGCCGTTGCCCGTCGTGACCGTTTGATCGAGAGGCTCGCTTCGCTGCCACCGGTCCCCGGCGCGCTCGACCAGATCGTCCAGCGCTTCGGCACCTACGTCGTGGCGGAGGTGACGGGCCGCTCGCGCCGAATCGTCCGCAGGACCAGCCCCGGCGGCATCGACCGCCTCGCCGTCGAGAACCGCGCCGCCTCGGCCAATCTGGCCGAAACGCAAGCCTTCATGGACGACCAGAAGCGCATTCTGATCTTCTCCGACGCGGGCGGCACCGGGCGCAGCTACCACGCCGACCTATCGTCGCGGAACCAGCGGCTGCGCGTCCACTATCTGCTGGAGCCGGGCTGGAAGGCCGACGCCGCCATTCAGGGCCTGGGCCGCACCAACCGGACCAACCAGGCGCAACCACCGCTGTTCCGGCCGATCTCGACGGACGTGAAGGCGGAAAAGCTGTTCCTGTCGACCATCGCCCGCCGCCTCGACACCTTGGGCGCCATCACGCGCGGCCAGCGCCAGACTGGCGGCCAAGGCCTGTTCCGGCCCGAGGACAATCTGGAAAGCCACTACGCCCGCGACGCGCTGCGGCAGCTCTACCTGCTGCTGGTGCGCGGCAAAGTCGAGGGGTGCTCGCTCCAGATGTTCGAGGATGCCACCGGCCTGTCGCTGATGGATTCCACCGGCATCAAGGATGAGTTGCCGCCGATCACAACCTTCCTCAACCGCCTGCTGGCGCTGACCATCGAACTTCAGGGCATCCTGTTCACCGCGTTCGAGCGGCTGCTGAACGCCAAGATCGAAGGCGCCATCGCTTCCGGCAGCTACGACGTCGGGCTGGAGACGCTCAAGGCCGAGAGCTTCATCGTCACCGATCGCCGGACCATCCACGTTCATCCCGGCACCGGGGCCGAGGCCCGACTGCTGACCATCACCCAGCGCCAGCGCAACCGTCCCGTGACGCTAGCCGAGGCGCTCGACCATCTCGATGACCCGGGCGCGAGGCTGCTGATCAACGAGCGCTCGGGCCGCGCCGCCGTGCAGATACCGACCACCAGCATCATGCTGGACGATGGCGAGATCGAACGGCGGGTCCGGCTGATCCGGCCGATGGAGGCGCACAACGTCCCCATCAGGATGATGGACGAGACCCATTGGGTGCAGGCGGAGCAGATCGCCTTCACTGCGGCATGGGATGCCGAGGCCGCCGAGGTGCCGGAATATGCCGATAGCACCATCCATGTCGTCAGCGGGCTGTTGCTGCCAATCTGGAAGCGGCTGCCGAACGAGTCGACGCGGGTCTATCGACTCCAGACCGACGGCGGCGAGCGCATCGTCGGCCGTCGCGTCTCCCCCGCATGGGTCGCCAGCGCACTCGCCACCGGAACGTCGACCCTGACGCCGGACGACGCCTTCATGGCGCTGATGGACGGCAAGACCATCCTCGACCTGACCGAGGGTCTTCAGCTTCGCCGCGTCCGGGTCATGGGCGCCAACCGCATCGAGCTGTCGGGCTTCACCGACGCCATGCGCGATCGCCTGCGGGCCTATGGCCTGTTCCATGAGATCATCTCGTGGAAGCTGCGGATGTTCGTGCCGGCCGACACGACCGGCGCCGCGACCCTGACCAAGGTGCTGGAGCGCTACCCGATCGAGCGCATCGGCGAGCGGGAGGCGGCGTGATGGCACGGCAGGACGCCTCCGAACTGGCAATCCGTCTCGGCCGGCAGGCAGAGGCGGTGTGCCGTCATTATCTCTCCGCCGGTCATCGCGAGGGCCGCTACTGGCTGGTCGGCGATGTCCGCAACACGCCCGGCCGCTCGATGTTCGTGCGACTGAAGGGTGGCGAAACCGGTAAGGGCGCCGCCGGGAAATGGACCGACGCCGCCACCGGCGAGCATGGCGATCTCCTCGACCTCATCCGCGAGAGCTGCGGCCTGGTCGACTTCAAGGACGTCGCCGATGAGGCTCGAACCTTTTTGTCGATGCCGCATCCCGAACCGGACCGTCCGCATAGTGGCGAGCGTAAATCACCGGCGCCGACCGGATCACCGGAAGCGTCACGCCGGCTCTTCGCCATGGCGCAGCCGATTTCGGGCACGCTCGTAAAGACGTATCTCCGCACACGCGGAATTACGGATTTGCATGGAACTGAAAGCCTACGCTTCCATCCTCGCTGCTACTACCGGCCTGACGAGCATTCCCCGACCGAGACCTGGCCGGCGATGGTCGCATCGGTCACCGATCTCGCCGGGCATCAGACCGGCGCGCATCGCACCTGGCTCGCACCGAACGGCTCGGGCAAGGCCCCGATCGACACGCCGAGAGGGCGGAGGGGCACCCGCCGGGGCCATGCCGTGCGCCGCGGTGGGGGGGGAGAGGGGATGGCGGCGGGCGAAGGCAGCGAGACGAGCCTGTCGCTCAAGATGGCGCCCCCCACCATGCCGATGGCGGCGGCGCTCTCTGCGGCACATCTCTCGGCCCTCCTGTTCCCCGACACGTTGCGCCGGCTCTACATCGCCCGCGACAATGATCCGGCCGGCGACAGTGCGATGACGACGTTGATCGAACGGGCGAACGCGGCCGGGATCGAGGCGGTCGTGGTGTCTCCGAGCCTGGGTGACTTCAACGAGGATCTCCGCATGGAGGGCCTGGACAGTGTCCGGGCAGCGGCCAGGGTGCAGATCGCGCCTCAGGACGTCGCACGCTTCATGGCGCTGGCGGCATAGGCCGGAAGAAGATTGCAGGCGGCGGGAGCGCCGTCGTCGGCATCGCTCGATGATCCCCAGGTCGGAGAGAACCGCACCCCGGCCTTCGAGAGGGCGATCGGCCAGCAAACGGGCCGGACCCACAATGCCTGCGGCGGACTATTTTCCGGCGCGGCCGAGGGCCGCTTTCCATCGCGAGGCAAAATAGCCCGCCTTCGTCATCCTCCGCTGTGCTCCGGCCCTCCGCTTTGCTGCGGATGCAGGTCCGGCCCGCCCGCCGGCTTTCGTCGCCATGAAGGCCGCGAGGGTCGCGGTCGAACCGACGGAGCATCCCATGAGCAAGCACGACGACTACGAACCGCACCACGCCTCTTCCCCCACCGACCATGTCCTCAGCGAACTTCAGCTTTATGGCTACCGTCCCTTCACGGATGAACCCGATCCCCGACCGCTTCCGGAGGGCGACCATGTCGCCGGCGCCATCGCCGACATCTTCGACGCCCTGATCGTCACCCTGGAAGACACCCGCCTCGAGCCCGACCTCGACGATCTTCTCTGGTCGACCGTCAACCTCTTCCACCGGGCCACCGTCCGGATCGAGCGCGAGCTGGACGACAATGAACAGGCGCAGCGTCGCGGCCAGCGCGAACAGGACGGCAGCGAAGTGAAGGCCGTCGAGCTGGAACGCCTGACGGCCGAGGGCCAGACCATGATCGAACGCCGCAACGCCTTCGAGCTGATGCGCGACCAGGCCGCCGAACACTATGAGCGCCACACCGGCTCGAACTGGCGACCGCGCAGCGGATCGATGGTCAACCATCGCAACCTGACCTCGGCGATGATCGACAGCCGGGACTTCCTCGCCGCCAAGAAACGCGCCGACAATCAGGTGCTGCTGCCCGCAGGTCCGAAGATCGCCTTCACCGGCGGGCTCGACTTCAACGATCATCACCTGATCTGGGATCGGCTCGACAAGGTTCACGCCAAGCATCCCGACATGCTGCTGCTGCACGGCGGCTCGCCGAAGGGCGCCGAGCTCATCGCCTCCAAATGGGCGAGCAACCGCAACGTGCCACAGATCGCCTTCAAGCCGGATTGGACGAAGCACGCGAAGGCAGCTCCGTTCAAGCGCAATGACGCGATGCTCGCCGTCCTGCCGATCGGCGTCCTCCACTTCCCCGGCACCGGCATCCAGGACAACCTTGCCGACAAGGCGAGGAAGCTCGGCATCCCGGTCTGGAAGCACGGCGGAGGCGGCGCGTGAGCGCCGCTTTCTCTCAGCATCGGTGAGATGCAACGTGTTGCTCGAGGCGCGCGCGTTCGGAAGCGAGTCTCGGATTGCCAGTCATGCGCTGGAGTTGTTGGTACTCAGGCAGGGACGACGTGCCGATCTTTGCGTGCAGCTCTGCCACCGCTGACGCAAATGCTTGCGTCGCACTCTGATAGGCCGCAAGCAGCTTCTCTTTTTGTCGCAACTCATTGATCGATACCTCACTCACGATCGCAGCATCTCCCGCCGGAACAGCCGTCGCCGGCTGATGATCTTGCCGGAGACCATGAACACGCCGTCGCCGGTGTAGTGCAGCGTCTCCGGATGCTTCGGCGACTTGGCGACATGCGCCTTCACCACCTCGAAGATGAAGAAGTTGTACTTGTCGACCAGCGCGTCATCGGCGAGGCGACACTCAAAATTGGCGTGGCACTCCGCAATCAGCGGCGCCTTCACGCGCGTCGCCGGCTGCGCCGTCAGGCCGAAATTCTCGAACTTGTCGATCTCAGCGCCCGTCGTGTTGCCGATCCCGACCACGATGTCGGTCGGCGACGTCGTCGGCAGGTTGATCACGCACTCCTGGCTCTTGCGGATCAGGTCGAAGCTGTAGTTCCCGCCGGCGATGACGCAGCCGACGAGTGACGATGTGAACTCCATCACCGTGTGCCAGCCAATCGTCATGATGTTGCGCCTGTCATCAAGCGCGGATGACACCATCACGATCGGCCCCGGCTCCAAGTAACGCCGGACCTGGGACACAGGGAAATCAAGCTTTTCTGGGTGTCTCGCCATCGCCTCCTCCGCATGATCTGGGAGGGTTGCTCGGACCAGTCTGGACGCCGGCGGCGTCCGTCGGGACGGGTTTGCCCTCCCATTCTAGGCCGTCTTCGGCTATAGTTTGGACCGCGCCGTGGTGGTGGTGGAAGGCGCGACCGTCACATCTCTTTTTGTCACGGAGGCGCCACCATGCTTGTCATCGGACTCATCCTCAGCATTTTTGGGATCGGCCTGTTCTGCTGGCTGATCTTCACGCTCGCCGTCTACGCGCTGCCTTTCTTCGTTGGCCTCACCGCCGGCATGGCCGCGTTTCATAGCGGCGCGGGCGTCATCGGCGCACTCCTTGTCGGCATCGTGGTTGGAGCGCTGACGCTGGGCGTCGGTCAGGTCGCCTTCGCCCTTGTGAAGCCGATCCCTCTGCGTGCGGCCATCGCAGCCGCCTTCGCCATTCCCGCCGCGATCGCCGGCTATCACGCCGTGCTCGGCCTGTCCCAGATCGGCGTGCCGTCCTTGCTCTGGCGCGAGGTCTTCGCCTGGATCGGTGCGATCATGATTGGCTGCACGGCCTGGGCGCGCATGACGATTCTCGCCGAACCCCTTCCGCTGCGACCGGGCGGTGCGACGACGGATGCGCCACAGCCGGTTCTCACGGCCGCTACGCACGAAGGCTGAGCCGCGCTGCCGCGTCGAAGACCGTTGCCGACAATCGGGCGTCGTGGGGTCGCGGATTGAGGAGCACGCTGCGGCCAGTCGAAGCGCAAAAACCTGCCGCACCGATCACCCGGCGCCACACGAACAAGGGCGGAGGCGTTCAGTCACGCGTTTCTGCGGCAAGCGACCCCGCCTTTTCCTACGCTGCGGGTTCTTTCTCTACGCCTGCACTGTCCGACATCTTGTGCGGCACAACCGACATCCGCCAGGTCTTCTCCCGAGGATGCTGTTCAAGCACGGACGCACCTGGCCTCGTGATGGCCTGATCTGGCCGAAGACCGGCTGCGCCTCGATCGCCTGAGCCGCAACGCCGTCGGATCGACTTTCTTCCCCTGGGCTAAAGCCCATTCCTCGCGAGGCAAGAAAGTCTCACCGCCGGCATCCTCCGCTGCGCTCCGGCCCGCGAGCGGGTGCGTCGTCGATCGTCCCCGGCCTGTCGATCGCCATCGAGGCCGCGGTGGTCGCGGGCTCGAAAACAGCAAGGAGAAGTGACATGGCTAACATCGGTTCTTTCAAGAAGGTCGGCAGCGACTTCCAGGGCGAGATCGTCACCCTGAGCCTTCAGACCAAGGGCGTCCGCATCGTCGCCGAGACCAACCGCTCCAACGAGAACGCTCCGAGCCACCGGGTCTATGTGGGCCGGGCCGAGATCGGGGCCGCCTGGTCGAAGCGCTCCAACGAGGGCCGCGATTATCTCTCGCTCAAGCTCGACGATCCGAGCTTCAACGCGCCGATCTTCGCCAACCTGTTCGATGACGAGGACGGCGAAGGCTACACCCTCATCTGGTCGCGCCCCAGCAAGCGCAACGGCGACTGAGCCGGATCCTCACCGACGCCCCGCCCGGACCTCCGGGCGGGGCTCTTCCGCGAGACGTTGCCACTCGACCGCCTACGGTCGAACAGCGCACCCTGATCTTCGCGCCGCTAGCGCGTCTGCTACCCTTGCCCTGATTTCGGACGGCGATAACGGCAGCGCAACCGCGATCGAGCCGGGCACCGCATTCATCAAGGACTCCGCCACTGGCGTTCCCAACGCTGGGACAACGAAAAGCGCCACCACCCCCGACATCGCCGCTTCGTGGCCGGTATGGTAGGCTGCCATCTCCGCCCCGCGCTTTACGGAGATGGCGACCACGTCCGGCGCCAGCGCAAGAGCGCGTCCGACTTCCTCCTCGACAACGCCAAGCACTCGGATCCCAGAGGCGCGCAAGGCATCGGCCGCAACCTGGGCGCCCGCTGGCTCGCCGACCACTATCGCAGATATCATGGTTTCGTTCATCGCGCTCGTCCCGCCAGACGTCCCGACCATCTCCTCTTGACTCAGTCTTCGAGCCGCCAACAATCACCTTGCGAATTTGCGCTTCGGCGAAAACGTGCGCCTTATCCGCTCCCGAATCAGTCCGGACGACTCCTCGACGGCCGACCCTCACAGACCGGTAATTCCACGCTATCAGACACGTTGCCTGGGCCGAAAGCGACTATTATAGTCGTTTTCCTGGTGCGCGCAGATCGTCTGTCGGAGGTGATCATGAATGATCACCGGCCGACAAGTGCGGGCGGCGCGAGCCTTGCTGAATTGGAAGCAGGAGATGCTCGCCGAAAAAGCCCTGGTGGCCCTCACCGCCCTCAAACGCCTGGAGTCCGAGCGCGGCCTCCCGACGCATGAGAGCACGCGCGACCAGGTCCGCCGCGCGCTCGAGGCCGCCGGCGTGCTCTTCATCGATTCCGATCGCGGCCACGGTGTGATGGTCCTCAATGAGACGGCGCCCGCGGCGGCTGGAGCAAAAAGGCGTTCCATCTTGAAACGCTAAAACCGGTTTGTGTTAACGTTTAGGAAACGCTATCGCCGAGGAGCCTTGATGCAGTCGCCACCCTTGGACCCGCCAGTGGACGATCTCGCTCCGACCGCCGCCATGCTGACCGGCTACGACGAGCGGCATCTGGTTACGTACCTTCGCCTGCTCGATGCTGACGCCGAGGGCGCCCACTGGGAGAAAGTGGCGAAGATCGTCCTGCACATCGACCCTGCACGCGAACCGGAACGCGCGCGGCAGGCCTGGGAGAGCCATCTCGCACGTGCCCGCTGGATGACGGAGAAGGGCTACCGCCACCTCCTCGAGGGTGGCGCACCGCACTGACTTTGGTTCCGTGCGCCATCGGCAACGCGTGTTGCCGCCGCAGCCTGTTTCGAGGCGCTACTCTAACGTGCATTGTCTCCACGCAGCCGTAACAACGGCTGATGGTGAGAGGAGACGTTGCCCATGGCTCGCACCGATTGGCGATCGGCGAGCGCGTATGAGGAGCTGCGGCCGCTCGACGCGCCTGCCTTCGCCTATGAGTTTCTTCGCCGCAATCCCGAATTCTTGACCGATCACGCCCGGCTGGCGCGCAAGAGCCGGAACCGGACGCTCGATCCCGCCGAGGCGGAAGCGTTCGCCGTGCGCTGGGGGGTGCGATTTCAACCGCAAACTCCGCCCCGCACAACGTGCCACCGTTCTGTGGACGCCCCAAGTGCTCCCGAGCGTGGTGACCCTGACCAAACTCCCCGATGACCTCGCCGATCCCAGACTCGCCCTAGCCACGCGCAGCCTTCAGTCCATTCTCGCTGTCGACGAAGACGATCAGATTGTCGTATTTCGCGGCGCGCGCGTCCGCTTGCATAGACCGGGAAATATCAGCGAGCCACTCGCGGTCCTCCTGCCCCTTGATGGGCTCTTCGACATCCGCGCCGCCGCCGCGCTCCGACTGTGGCGCGGCGCAACTGGCCGAGAACCCGGGCCCGATCTCGGTGTTCTCACGCCCGATCGGCGCAACCGGCTCATTCTCGCCTTGCGCGCGCTCGACGGCCGGCTTGAGCGCGCGACCTATCCCGAAATCGCCACAGCCCTCTTCGACACCGCCCCGATCTCCAAGCGCGACTGGATTTCGCACGAGCTGCGCGATCAGACCGGCCGTCTCGTCCGGCTTGGATTCTCGATGATGCGAGGCGGCTACCGCCGCCTTCTGCTCCACCCCTATCGCCGCCGCGTATAGCCTCCGCGCGCTGCCAATGCGCGTTCATCCCCCTCCGAGATCGCACTATTTCGGACCGGGTCCCTTCCGCCACCGTGGTCGCTGACAGCCGCCGTCATTCGACGGCCGCCCACGCGATCACGGAGATATCCCATGTCCACCAATCTCGCAGGCTTGCCGCCGCGCTACCTGCGCACGCCCGAGGCTGCCCGCTTCGTCGGTCTGTCCATCCGCACGCTCGAGAAACACCGCATCTACGGCACCGGCCCGCGCTACTCCAAGCTCGGCGGGCGTGTCGTCTATCGCGTCGAGGATCTGCAGGCGTGGGTCGACGCCGCCGCCAAGGCGTCGACCTCCGATCCGGGCAAAGTCATCGTGCTGCCGGCCAAGCGCCACACGCCGGCCGAACTCGAACAAGCCCGCCAGCCACGCCGCTGAACGTCTCCGATGTCGGCGCGCCACCGCACACGATCCGAACGCGAGCAGCTCGAATTGTTTCGCGCCCTACCGGGCGATCTCGCGCCACGCGATGCGCAAGACCTCATGGCTTATCCATTCTTCTCGCTCGCCAAGACGCATCGCGTCACACCGATCGACTACCGGATGAACGACATCGCCATCCGCGTCGAAGCCGTGCCTGAGCACGGCATGGCCACCATCTGGGATGCGGACGTTCTGATCTGGGCCGCCAGCCAGATCGTCCAGGCGCGTGACGCCGGCCTGCGCACCTCGCGCCTCATGGCCGCCACGCCGTACGAGATTCTGACGTTCATCGGCCGCGGCGTCAGTGCGCGCGATTATCACCGCCTGAAGGCGGCGCTCGACCGGCTGCAATCCACCACGGTCGCCACATCGCTGCGCCAGACCAGCGAGCGGCGCATGCACCGCTTTTCCTGGATCAACGAATGGACC
>Ga0066256_1000789_pt1 | contig 59201 bp, 61 predicted proteins | sample ThiBio_1000_biof_FD_87107 | JGI IMG/M metagenome (GOLD analysis project Ga0066256, IMG submission 87107) | Wastewater bioreactor microbial communities from Cape Town, South Africa - Thiocy_expt_1000_biof (version 2) | ecosystem: Engineered > Bioreactor > Thiocyanate-remediating >... | reverse complement strand
GCGCCGTGGCCGGGTTTTCGCCTTCCCTGATCGATGTGCCTTCCGGCAGCCAGAGATCGACGAGAATTTCCGGCCGCGACGATTGCGGGAAGAAGTTCTGCGGAATGAACTGGAAGGCCCAGAGGCTGGTAACGAAGGTGACGATCGTCATCGCCAACACGATGATGCGGTGGCGAACGGCCCAGGTGACGGTGGCGCGCAGGCGGCGATAGAAGCCGGTGTCGAAGACATCGTGATGATCGCCGGCATGATGCCGCTGCTTGAGGATCATGTAGCCGAGCCAGGGGGTGAAATAGACCGCCACGAACCAGGAGACGACCAGGGCGATGCCGACGACGTAGAACAGCGTGCGGACATATTCGCCGGCGGTCGACTCGGCAAAGCCGACCGGGATGAAGCCTGCGGTGGTGATCAGCGTACCGGTCAGCATCGGGAAGGCGGTTGAGGAATAGGCAAAACTCGCCGCCTCCAGCTTGACCAGCCCCTCCTCCAGCTTGCGCTCCATCATCTCGACGACGATCATCGCATCGTCGACCAGAAGGCCGAGCGCGATGATCAGCGCGCCGAGCGAGATGCGCTGCAGGTCGATGCCGAGTTCGTACATGATGGCGAAGGTGGCGGCGAGCACCAGCGGGATGGTGATGGCGATCACCAGGCCGGAGCGCCAGCCGATGGAGAGCAGCGACACGACCAGCACGATGACCAGGGCCTCGCCCAGCGCCTTCATGAATTCGCCGACGGCCTCGCGCACCACATCGGGCTGGTTGGAAACCTGGTCGACATGGACGCCGTAAGGGAGTCCTTCCTCGAAACGGGCATAGGTGGCTTCGACCGCCGTACCGACATCGGTCACCTTGAAGCCTTGAGCCATGACGACGCCGATCTGGACGCTGTCGGCACCGTTGAAGCGGAACTTGCGCTGATAGGGATCTTCGAGCCCGGCCGAAACCGTGGCGATATCGCCGAGGCGGGTCACCTGGCCGCCGGCACGCAGGCGCAGTTCGCGGATATCCTCCGCCCTGGTCACGTCGCCCTCGACGGAAATGCGCACCGACCGCGTTCCGGTATCGACCGAGCCGGCGGGATCGACGGCGTTCTGGCCCTTGATGGCGTTCTGGATGTCGAGAAGCGTCAGGCCGCGCTCGGCGAGCGCCTTCGACGAGACGTCGATATAGATCTTCTCCGGCTGGTCGCCGATGATGACGGCCTTTTCGACGCCCGGCGTCGTCAACAGCATGTCGCGCGCCTGGATGGCGAATTTCTTGAGTTCGGGATAAGAGAAGCCCTCGCCGCTCAGCGAGTGCAGGGTGATGAAGGTATCGCCGAACTCGTCGTTGAAATAGGGCCCGAGCAGGCCTTGCGGCAATTCATTCGAGATGTCGCCGACCTTCTTGCGCACCTGGTAGAAGGCGTCCTTCACCTCGGCCGTGTTGGTATCGCCCTTGACCTGCAGGGTGATGATGGCGCTGCCGGCGCGGGTGTAGGAGCGGACCCAGTCGAGATGCGGGGTTTCCTGCAGCTTGCGTTCGATCTTGTTGACGACCTGGTCTTCCATCTCCTGGATCGAGGCGCCGGGCCAGATGGCCTGGACGACCATGACGCGGAAAGTGAAGTCCGGGTCTTCTTTCTGGCCCATGCGCATCAGGCCCATCACGCCGGTGACGATGATCAGGCCGAACAGGAAACGGGCAATGCTCGGATGCTGGATTGCCCACCGCGACAGGTTGAACGGGCGCTTTTCTTCAGTGGTCTTGGCCATCGGCGTGGTTCCGCGTGGGTGGGTGGTTAGCGCAACAGTTCGGTCGCACCGGTCTTGTCGGTCAGGGCGGCTTCGTCATGCGAACCGGCCAGCTTCACCTTGAGGTTTTCGCTCATGAACTGTGTGCCGGCCGCAACGACGGCATCTCCGACCTGCAGGCCTTCGGCGATGCGCACGCCGTCGTCGGTAAAGCCGGCAACCTTGACTTCGCGGCTGCGCACCGTGCCGGTGCTGCGATCGACGATCCAGACCAGCGACTTCTCGCCATCCTTGGCAAGCGCGCTCAGCGGAATCGTCATGACGGCCTCCGCCACCGGCGCCGAGGCATTGACGGTCGCCGTCATTCCGAGCCGCACGCGCGGGTCGTCCGAAAGGCTGACACGGACTGCGAAGGTGCGCGACGCCTGGTCGGCACTGCCGGCGACTTCCCGCACCTTGCCGTCGAGCACCAGGCCGGCATCCGACCAGAAGGTCGCCTTGACCGCCTTGCCCGGCTCGAAATGGGCGATCTCGGTTTCCGGCACGGCGATCTGCACTTCCTTTTCGCCATCGACGGCGACGGTTACGACAGGCGTGCCAGCGGAAACCACCTGGCCGCTATCGGCATTGACGGCGACGACGATGCCGTCGCGGTCGGCAGACAGCGTGGTGTAGTCGATCTGGTTTTTCGCCTGCTCCAGAGCCGATTTGGCGGAATCGCGTGTCGCGACGGCCTGGTTGTAGGTAAGCTGCGCCTGTTCCAGTTGCGATTTAGGCGAAACGTTCTGTCGGAACAGCTTTTCGGCGCGGTCGAGCGACAGTTTTGTCGTCTCCACCTGCCGTTCCGCGGCCTCGAGGCTCGATTGCGCGCTCGATGCCAAAAGGCCGTAATCGACCGCATCGACTCGCGCCAGCGCATCACCCGGCTTGCCACGGTCGCCGACATCGCCGAGCCGTTCGGTGATCTTGCCGGCAACGCGGAAGCCGAGGTTCATCTCGGTGCGTGCCTTGACGGAGCCGGAATAGTCGAGCGCGCGCGTCGTCTCCCGCGTGGAGATCTCCACCACCTTGACCGGACGGATGACTTCTTTCGTCTCGACCTTCTCCTCGGAGCAGGCGGCCAGGGCAAGCATGGAAACGACGGCAAAAGCGGCAGCGGGTCTGATCGTCATGAGGCTTTCGGCGGCGCTCAGGCCACCCTCCTTATACGGAAAACAACGGACTTCGGCGCAACACGCGCCCTTATTTCTTCAAGGCACGAATGGCGTATTCGACAAGTTCTTCGGGCGTGGCGCGATTTTCCTTGGCGAGACACTGGGCCACCATCTGCGGATGGCAGAGCGTCACCGTCGCCGCGCCGAAACAGCGCGACGCCATGTCGGCATCCTGGTCGACGAACTCGCCGGCGGCGATGCCTTCGCGGATGACGTCGGCGATCAGCCGGTGGATGCTGTCGACGTGTTTTTCGATGACATGCCAATCGCGCTCGATGGCGACGATGACCATTTCATGGACCTTCTCTTCGTCCATCATGGTTTCAAGCGTCATCTTGTGCTGGGCGTGCACATAACGGCGCAGGCGCTCGGTGGCGCTGAGCGGCAGCTTCGAGATGTCGTCGGCCATCTGGTAGCTGGCGGCGAGCATGCGGCCGCAGATACCCTGGTGGATCTCCGTCTTCGAGGCGAAGAAGCGATAGATATTGGCCGGGGACATGCCGAGATCCCGGGCGATGTCGGCAACATTGGTCTTGGCGTAGCCGTAATGGCGGAAAAGCCGCTCGGCAGCATCCAGAATGCGCGTGACGTTGTCCTGCCGCGAGATGTCCTGTTCGATGATTTCTGTCATGTTCGGCGTCTTTCGATTTACGACTGACGATTTTCAATTTTCGTCAGTCGTAAATCGAAAGCTGCGCATTGTCAAATAGACGAAGGTCGAAAGCAGATGCCGGACATAAAAACAGGCCCGGATGCGCGATCCGGGCCTGCGATCTGAAAACGGGGAAAAGTCTTATTCTGCAGCAGCTTCGACCGCCAGACGGCGCCGGCCCATCCTTGCCTGGGTGACGATAAAGGCTGCCGCGGCGCAGATGGCGATGCCTGCGACCATCGGCAAGGCTGTGCCGTCGAAGAACAGGCTGGCGATCACCATGGCAACGGCTGCCGTGACGAAATGCAGCGTGCCCATCAGCGCCGAGGCCGTGCCGGCGATGGCGCCGTGCTCTTCCAGCGCCAGCACCGAGGTCGTCGGGATGACGAGGCCGAGGAAACCGTAGCCGACGAACAGGAAACTCGCCAGCACCGGCAACTGGTTCATGCCGAGCCCCATGACGACCAGCATGGCCAGCATCGTCAGCGCATATCCGCAGACGGCGATACGCATGACGCGGACGAGGCCGAAACGCTCGCCGAGATAACCGGTCATCTGCGACACGGTGAAGAATGACACGGCATTCACCGAGAAGGCGATGCTGTATTGCGTCGGCGTCAGGCCGTAGTGCTCGATGAGCACGAAGGGCGAGTTGGCGAGGTAGACGAGGAAGCTCGATATGCCGAGACCGCCGATGAAGGTGAGCGTCAGGAAGTTGCGATCCTTCATCAGCAGGCGATAGGCGGCAAGCGCCGTACCGAAGCCGCTTCCGGCGCGATGTTCCTTCAGCCGCGTTTCTTCAAGCTGCGTGGATAGCAGGATAAGGCCGATGAAGGCGGCGATCATCACGGCCCAGAACACGCCGCGCCAGCCGTAGAACTCGATCACGGCGCTGCCGGTCAGCGGCGCCAGGATCGCGGAGACGATACACCCCAGCACCGCCGGCGCCATCGGCGGGGCGCCCTCCGCGCCGGTACGCATGTCGGGGACGATGGCGGGAGGAATGACCAGGCGGGCCGCCCCGCCGATGCCCTGGAGGAAACGGAAGGCGATCAGCGTTTCGATATCGGTCGCGAGCGCGCAGCCGATGCTGGCCAGCGCAAACAGCCCGATGCCGAAATAGAGCGGCGGCTTGCGACCCCACATGTCGGACAGCGGGCCGTAAAGCAGCTGCGAGATGGCGAAAGGAATGAAGAAGAACAGCAGGCTGAGCTGCACGACGCCATGGTCGGCATTCAGGTCCGCACCGATGGTCGGCAGGGCCGGCAGATACATGTCGATGGCAAAAGGCCCGATGGCCGACAACAGGCCAAGGATCAGCGCCACGCGAAAGAATGAAGTCGTCATGATGATGTCTTTCCGAAAAATGCGACCGGAAGCGAACGCTTCGGCGGCGCAGACGTCTTCAGAGGTGGAATGAATGTGCATCCAGGGTGACCACGCAGCCGGAGGAAAGCTGCGCCCAATCGCGCCGGAACAGAGCGTCCATAAACTTGGACACTGATGTAAAATTAGACAGTATTGTCTAAAACGTCAAGGCGCATTATCTTGGCGGAATGAAAAGACACGATGACAAGCCGATGAAGGCCGGTCGCCCGGCCCAGCGCGGCCAATGCGCCAAGCGCCTCTCCATTCTGGAGGCTGCGGCAGATGTGTTTTGTCGGGAGGGTTTTTCCGGCGCGAGCATAGACGAGATTGCCGCCGAAGCCTGCGTGTCACGGCAGACAATCTACAATCATTACCGCGAAAAGGAAACCCTTTTCACCGCCGTCGTCGAAGACGTCATGGATCGCAGCAATGCGGCGCTGTTTTCGGTGCTCGCCACTTTTCCCGACACCGCCGACAATCTGGAAAACGAGCTTACGGCTTTTGCCGTCCGGCTCAACCAGAGTTGCCTGTGCAATCACGACGGAAAGTTCCTGCGCAAGCTGGTCTATTCCGAGGGCGAGCGCTACCCGCATCTGTTCGAGACATGGCGGCAACATGGGCCGGGCAAGGTGGGCTCGGCGCTTGCGGCGCTGTTTTCAAGGCTGGCGCACAAGGGCGTGCTTGCCATCGACGACCTCGACCTTGCCGCCCGCCAGTTCCTGGCGCTCGTCAATGCCGACCTGCAGATGACCGTGCTTTTCGGCGGGACACCCTCCGACGCCCTTCTGGAACGCACCGCACGCAATGCCGTGCGCACGTTTCTGCGGGCCTATGGTGCGCAGCACCCCGCTCCAGCCAAGGCCTGAGTGCGCGGCCTTTACCGCAAAACGTTCCCCGAAAAAAAATTAGCCCTTGATGTCGGCAGGAAGGCACCATCTCCGTCCTATGTTCACAGGCAAGGAAGAGGAGACGAACATGCCGTATGTCGATGGTTTCATTCTCGCGGTTCCCAAGGCGAACCTCGATCAATACAAGGAAATGGCCCGAGTGGCCGGGAATGTCTGGCGCGAATACGGCGCCCTGTCTTATGTCGAGTGCCTGGCCGACGACGTGCCCTACGGCGAGGTCACCTCGTTTCCGCGGGCGGTTCTCTGCAAGGAAGACGAGATCGTCGTCTTCTCATGGATCACCTATCCCTCAAGAGAAACGCGCGACGAGATCAACAAGAAGGTCATGGCCGATCCGCGCCTGGACAGCGAAAAATGGGAAATGCCCTTCGACGGCAAACGCATGATCTATGGCGGCTTCCAGTCGTTCCTGGACCTTTAAACCGATAGATCAAGGCCCTTCTCCCGCTCGATGTAATCGCGCTGCCGGTCGGTGATGTAGTCACGCACGATCGGCGCCGCATCCCGCGAGCGGGAAAGCTGCATATGAAAGACGAGCTGGCTGCCGGTGCGGAACATCATCTCCGCGCTGATCAGGTAGAATTCCCACATGCGGGCAAACCGCTCGTCGTACAGGGCGACGACCTTGTCGCGGTTCGCCTCGAAACGTTCGCCCCAATGGGCAAGCGTCGTGGCGTAGTGCACGCGCAGAAATTCGAGGTCGGTGACCCAGAGACTGTTCTGCTCCACCACCGAAAACACCTCCGACAAGGCCGGAGAATAGGCGCCGGGGAATATGTATTTGCGCAGCCAGGCACTGGCCATGCCGGGCGGGCTCATATGGCCGATGGAATGCAGCACGGCGACGCCGTCGTCCGGCATCAGCGCATTCAGCTTCTTGAAGAACTCGTCGTAGTGATGCACGCCGACATGTTCGAACATGCCGACGGAAACAATGCGGTCGAAGGGGCCGGTGACGTCGCGATAGTCACGCAATTCGAATGTCACCCGGTCGGACAGGCCGGCCGCCCGCGCCCGCTTGGTTGCCAGCGCCTGCTGCTCCTTCGAGAGCGTCACGCCCAGCACCTCCACATCTTCGAGGGCCGCCAAGTACATCGCCAGGTCACCCCAGCCGCATCCGATATCCAGCACCTTCATGCCCGGCTTGAGGCCAAGCTTGGCCGCCAGCAGCCGCAGCTTGTTGCGTTGCGCCTGTTCCAGCGTTTCGCCCGGCTCGCGGAAATAGGCGCAGGAATAGAGCATGTTCTCGTCGAGGAACAGCTTGTAGAAATCATTGCCGAGATCGTAGTGGTGGGCGACGTTCTGCTGTGCCTGGCCCTTGCGGTTCGACTGCTGGCGTTTGCGGAAACGCATCTTGATCGCCCGCAACACCTTCTGGATCGGATAGGAACCGAGCGACAGGCGGTTGATCGAAAAAAGCTGCAGGAAATCGCGAAGCGTCGAGCCTTCCTCGAAACGCAGCGTGCCGTTCATATAGGCCTCGCCAGCGGCAAGCTCGGAATTGAAGACCAGGCTGCGATACAGTGTCCTGTCGGTCAGCCGCATGGTGACCTCCGGTCCGGGACCTCCCGAAAACACATGCCTCCTGCCATCGGCGTCGATAACATTGAGCCGGCCTTTACGAATGAATGACTTCATCATGTGGGAAAGCGGGAACATGCGACACCCTTCCGGAAACGAAACCCAGCGAAGGCCGGCATCGTAACACCGCAAAATCGAATCGCACGGCTTAAATTCGCATCTGAAAGAATGGGAAAACGGCGAAAAGCCAAAAAACGTAAAAGCCCGGCGCGGGAGGAGGATGCGCCGGGCTCTTAAACCTGGCTGACGACTGGGAGGAGGAGGTGTCATCAGCCCTATCGGGCGGCACTGGGAGGAGGAGTGCGCCGCTTCGATGTTGTGACTATACACGACGATGGATTAAAAAATAGTCACTACATTGCAGTGCAGCATTGCAAATTATGCATGGCTTTTTCTTGGCGCTTGAAAGCGGAAATTTCCATCTTTATTGATTCGGCCATGAGCCTCGAATCCGTTCGCTCCTTTTTCCAGGAGCATGATCCCAGCATTTCCGTCATCGTCACCGAAGCCAGTTCGGCAACGGTTGCACTTGCCGCCGCAGCCCACGGCGTCGAGCCGGCCCAGATCGCCAAGACCATCTGCCTGCGCATCGGCGAACGCACCGTTCTTGTCGTGCTCGGCGGCATGGCGCGGCTCGACAACAAGAAATCCCGTGACGTCCTGGGCGGCAAGCCGCGCATGCTCGATGCCGAAGACGTGGTGAAGGCCACCAGCCACCCGGTCGGCGGCGTCTGCCCCTTCGGTCTGCCGGAACCCCTGCCCGTCTATTGTGACGTCTCCCTGCAGGCTTACGACATCGTCGTGCCCGCAGCAGGCGCGACCAATGCCGCCGTGCGGATCACGCCCCGGCGCATGGCGGAACTGACCGGGGCCGAGTGGGTCGACGTCAGCCAGTAGCCGGCCTGCCTCCAAAACTATCCCTTGTGGTGAAGCACATACAGCTTGCGTGTGTGCTCGTGGATCGTCCATTCGCCCTTCCAGCCAAGCGGCAGGACAAGCAGTTCGCCCGGTCCGACTTCCTGGACACGCCCGTCTGCCCCGTGCAGGGAGACGCGGCCCGAAACGATGTGGCAGATTTCCGAATTGTTGTCGCGCGAGGCAGTGAAGCGGCCCGGCGTGCATTCCCACACGCCGATCTCGACGCGCCCATCCTCCGAAGCCCAGAGATCCTTGGCCGCCTCACGCTGGTCGCCCTCGAAGGAGGTCGGCTTGGGGCTGAGTTCGCCCAGGTCGATATCGGCGAGATGGGCAAAGGTCAGGAAATCGATCATCGTGCATATCCTTGGAAAGAGATCAGTGGCCGGTCAGCCGGTCGGCAAAGGCGGCGAGCCGTGAGCTGTGCGGCAGGCCCGCATCCTCGCGTCGGTCGGCGATACGATAGAGCTGGTACATGGAGTGGACGCCGAGCCAGCGCAGCGGCTCCGGCTCCCATTTGCGCACCGAGCGGTTGACCCAGGGCAGCGCGGTCAGTTCGGTATCGCGGCCGAGGACGAGGTCGCAGAGCGTGCGGCCGGAAAGATTGGACGATCCGACACCGAGCCCGACATAACCGCCGGCCCAGCCGATGCCGGTCTCGCGATCCAGCCCCGCCGTCGTACACCAGTCGCGGGGCACGCCGAGGGTGCCGCACCAGGCATGGTCGATGCGCAGCCCCTGCGTCTGCGGAAACAGCTTGTGGAGAATGGCGCGAAGCTGCGCGATGGTCGCCGCCTGGGTCTGGCCACGCACATCGGTGCGGGAGCCGAAACGATAGGGAACGCCGCGACCGCCCATGGCGATGCGGCCCTCGCGGGTGCGCTGCGCATAACAATAGGCATGCGCCATGTCGCCGAGCAGTTCCCGCCCCTGCCAGCCGATCTCCTGCCAGAGCGCCTCCGGCAACGGCTCGGTGACGATGAGTGCGCTGTTGAGCGGCAGCCAGAGCCGCCGGTGACCGGGGATGCCGGCGGTAAAACCTTCCGTGGCGCGGATGATGATCGGCGCCCGCACGGTACCCCGCGTCGTTTCCACCCGCCCTTTGGAAATCGCCGTCACCGCCGTCTGCTCGTAGATCGGCACGCCCAGCCGCTCGACGGTTGCCGCCAGCCCGCGTACCAGCTTGGCCGGCTGCACCCGGGCGACGCCGTGTTTCATCACCCCGCCAAGCGCATTGTGAACATTGACGGTGCGCCGCGTTTCCTCCGCATCCAGCCAGTCGACGCTCTTGCCGTTCTCCCACGCCGCGAAATTCCGATAGTAGCCCTCGAGGCGTTCGAGCTGTGCCCGGTTGGTCGCCACCTGCAGGTTGCCGGTGCGAACGATATCGGCGTCGATGCCCTCCGCCTCGGTGACGGCGATGACCTCATTGACGGTGCCGGCCATCGCCTTTTCCATGGCGATGACACTGCCGCGCGACGAAGTCGCCATATAGCGCTCGCGAGACCAGCCGAAATCGCCCGAAAGCCATCCGCCGTTGCGGCCGGAGGCACCGTAACCGGCAAACTCCTTCTCGACGACGACGATGCGAAGCGCCGGATCCACCTTTCGAAGATAATAGGCGGTCCAGAGGCCGGTATAGCCAGCCCCGACAATACAGACATCCGCATCGCGATCCCCCGGCAAGGGGGCCCGATACCCCGGCACACCGCCGATATCGGCATACCAGAAGGACACCGCACCATTCACGCCTGCACTCATCGTCCCATCCATCATCCGCCATCCGGCCCGAAGCGCTGCATCGCCTCACATGCCCAGCGGCACGGCAGGCGGTGTCACCATCCTTGATAGGCTTGGTACGCCAGCCGCGGTATTTTTGAAAGGCGCCGCGATCGCTTTCGCATGGACGGTTGTCGGTCTCATGGCGTGGAACGAACCGTTCAGCCGCGTGTCGAGCGTGCGGTCACAGTAGCCGTTGCGCCATGTCTGGCGGCTGTCGCCACGGACATTATCGGCGACCGTCACGAAACTTCGCTGAATGCAGCGTGCACGATCGACGAAGGCCCAAATCTGCGGCGCTTTATCGTGATCCAGAGCGGTCGCCCGCCGGACAGGCGCCGAGGTGCGCCTGACACTTTGCTGACATTGCCTGTCAGCGTCCGTCGGGCAACCTGTGCAACATTGGCGTTGTCTTAAAACATGGAGTGAAAAAATGATGTCACCCAAGCCGAAGTTTGCAATCCTGGTTGCCGTGCTTGTCACATTGCCCGTCGCCGCCCTTGCACAGGCGCGTGCACCGGAAGCCAGAAAAAGCCTGCCGGAGGTCGTCTCGTCTCTCAGTGCCCAGGGGTATAGGATCCGCGAGATCGAGATGGACGACGGATATTACGAAGCCTCGGTGATCGATCCGAAAAATGTCGGGGGCGAGGTGAAGATAGACAGCGTGACAGGCGAGATCATTCGCTTCAAGCCGAAGGACTGAAGCATGCAGCCACCGGGCCTGAAGCGGCGTGCCGGCGGTATCATGACGATGAACGCACGGCGCTCGCCGCCGGAAGCGCCAGGCGCACGCGCAGACCCGGATGCATGTTTTCGAGAGCAATCGTTCCGCCGCTCGTCTGAATGATGCTCTCGCAGATCGCCAGCCCCAGTCCCGCACCGCCGCTCGTCGTGTCGAGACGGTTGCCGCGGCGCAGGACGTGCTGGAGCTGCTCTTCCGGGATACCGGGGCCATCGTCGATGAATTCCGCAACGACGAACTCCGCGTCGCGCCCGGCGCAAACCGTGACCTCGGACTTGCCGTATCGCATCGCGTTTTCCGCCAGGTTGCCCAGAACCTCCGCGAGGTCGTCCGCATCCATGCGCACGAGGAGCGGTCCCTGCAGCTTCATCTTCCAATCGATGCGCTGGCCGTCGGGCGTGCGGCGTGCAACTGCAATCACACCGGCAGCGACCTTTGCCAGATCCGAGCTGGCGCGGTAGCCGCTGACGGCAATCCGCGCGCGGGTCATTTCATGATCGACCAGTCTGCGCATCGCCTTGATGACGGTGTCGAGGTCTTTCGCAATGGCAGCTTGTCCGGCCGCCTCCAGGCGCGAAACATCACCTGTCAGCACCTGAAGCGGTGTCTTGAAGCCGTGCGCAAGCGCGGAAGCGCGTTCTCTGGCGCGCTGCAGCTGATCGTCACGCACTTGCAGGAGAGCGTCCACTTCCGCAGTCAGGGGAAGGACCTCGTCGGGAAAGGCCTCACCCAGGCGATCTACGCTTCCGTTGCGGATCAGGCTTATGCGCCTGCGCAGATCCGCGAGCGGTTGCAGGCCGATAAAAATCTGGATCATGCTCGCAATCAGCAGCACCGCCGCCAGGAGGGCGAGATAAGGGATCATATCGCGGCGATAGGCGGCGGTCGCCTGATCGATCACAGAGCGATCGATGGCGACGGCTGCCTGCACGGGAGTATGACCAAGTCTCGCTTCCGTCGTGATGTCCCTGACGACAGCGATCAGCGAAACACCTGCCGGTCCTGCTATGCTGGCCTTCTGTACTCCCGGCCTGTGGATGTCGGGGAGCGTCAACGCGGTATCCCAGAGTGACCGGGAAAATCGCTGCGTACCCTCGACGTCGATCTGCCAGTACAAGCCGGAAAGCGGCATCCGGAAACGCGGATCGGCGGGAAGCCGGAGAACGTCGATATGGCCGGTCCCAGTTCGGGCGGGGCCGGCGGTGACCTGGTCCAGATGGACCGCGAGTTCGTCCAGGATGCGGCGCTCCACATGGCGCTCAAACAAAAGCGAAAGCCCGAAAAAGGCGAAGATCAACGCCAGCCCGCATGAGACGACGCCCGCAAGCGCAAGCCGCAGCCGGAGGGAACGACGACTCATTTCGCCTCGTCGGGCATGCTGTAGCCGAACCCGCGGCGGGTGGTGATGACGGAGGCTCCCAGTTTCTTCCGAAGCCGCGTGATCAGCGCCTCGAGCGCGTTTGCCTCCCTCGAGAAGTCGTCACCGTAAACGTGGTCCAGCAGCTCGCTCGCCGACACGACACGGTCGCGATGATGCGCGAGATACGAAACGAGGCGATACTCGAATGGTGTCAGGGATTGCGGCAAGCCGCCGAGACTGACGCGCATGCTGCGCGTATCGATCGTCAGATCGCCGATTTCGATCGTCGCCGCGCCGTGGCCGACGGAGCGGCGAATGAGGGCCCTGACCCTGGCGAGAAGCTCTTCGAACTGAAAGGGCTTCGGAAGGTAGTCGTCCGCCCCGGCGTCGATGCCCTCGACGCGCTCCGCCCAACTGCCACGTGCGGTCAGGACAAGAACCGGCATGTGCCGGCCGTTGGCGCGCCATCGCTTGAGGATGGATATGCCGTCCAGTTTGGGCAGGCCGAGGTCGAGCACGACGAGCGCATATTCTTCCGTGTCACCCTTGAACCACGCCGTTTCGCCATCGCGCGCACCGTCCACGGCATAGCCGGAGGAGGTCAGAACGGTGCTGATATCTTCGCTGATACGTTCGTCATCTTCAACGACCAGGACTCGCAATCAACTGTCCTCGCGCCCAAGAATGACCTTCGTCGTCGCATCGATCTCGATCTCGATGATCTGCCCCGACGGCTGGATGATTTCCATCTCGTAGATATACCGCCCGTCGTCGTTTTCAAATTCGATTTCGATGATGTCGCCGGGTATCTCCTTGCGCACCGTGGCGATGATTTCCTCCAGCGGCCTGATCTTTCCGCTCTTCAGCGCCTGCTGCGCCTCGTAGTGTTCGCGTGCATCGTCATCATCACGTGTGGTGTCGCTGAACGCAGTGATGGGAATCAGTGCGATGAGGATCGCCGTCAAACAGGCTGCGATGAGGTGAATGCCGCTTCGAATTGTCATGCGTGCGCTCTAACGGAGTGAGCCTGACGTTTTGCTGACGCCGGCTGTCAGATTACGGGCAGGAAAAGGCTTTTAGAACATTGCCGAGTGGAGGGCGATGCTTTGCCTTCCAAAAACCTCGGCAATGAAGGAGCAGATTATGGCACAACTGAGAGGAACCAGGGCAGCGGATCTCATGAAGGGAACGGCAGCCGCAGACGATATTTCAGGACTTGCCGGCAACGACAGCTTGCACGGCTATGGCGGCAATGACGACCTCGAAGGCGGCGACGGCAACGACTATCTCGATGGCGGCACGGGGCATGACGAACTGGAAGGCGGAGCGGGCGACGACACCCTGATCGGCGGCGCGGGTCATGACGACCTCGAAGGCGGCGCGGGGCGCGATCTTTTCGTGTACGGCAGCGGTCGCGATACGATCGACGATTTCAGCATCTGGGACGACGAGATCAAGCTCGATGCATCGCTGAGAATCGAGTCCTTCGCGGAATTGATGGGCAAGGCGCGGATGGTCGATGATGGCGACGACGTTCTCTTCGATTTCGGCAACGGCAACACCCTTCTGCTCGAGGATACCAACCTGAATGCGCTGAGAGCCGAACATTTCGGCCTCAAGGCAAGCGAGGGTATCGTCAACGGTCCGACGCAAGACAATAATCGATATGTAGGAACTGCAGGCAACGACACGCTTCTCGGCGGGGACGGCAACGACGACCTCGAAGGTGGTGCGGGTAACGATCGTCTCGATGGCGGCGGCGGCCGCAATGAACTCGAAGGGGGCGCCGGCGCCGACACATTCGTATTTTCGAAAGGTATTACGGAGATCGAGGATTTCAAGCCAGGCACGGACCGGGTGGTGATTTCGAAATCTCTCGGGGCTTCGAATTTTTCCGAAATGATGGCCATGGCGCGCAGCATCGATGGCGGTGACGATGTCAGGATCGATTTCGGGGGCGCGACTCTGACGTTCGACGATACGACGCTCAGCCAGTTGAAATCCTCGGATTTCTTCTTCATCTGATTGACGCCATACAGGTATCGGCTGGTATCATTTCAGCCGATACCAATGTTTTCCCGGCAACACGCCCGATCATGCCTCAGGCAGCATTGATCCGCTTGAGATACAGCTTGCCCTCCTCACGTTTCCCTGGAGCGCCTAAAACGGCACTCACATCGTCCTTCGGCAGGGCAAGCACGACGCGGCAAGCGCGAAGGGTAGCTGGTGACGATCAAATGCACGAAAGCCCTGAAAGAGACGCTGGACAGCCTTCCGAAGCGTTCGCCGCTGATCGCGACCACCAAGACCGGAAAAGCCTTCAAGAAGCGCTATCTGGCCGATCTGCGGGACGCGACCTGCAAAGAGGCCGGCATTGCCGATCCGCACTTCCACGACATTCACGGTACGACCGTGACAATACTCTTTCAGGCGGGATGCAATCTCGGAGAGGTCGTCTCTGCGACCAGGCACTCGCTCAAGCGGGCACAGGACATTTTGGACAAGTACCTCGCCCACACCAGCACGATAGCGGACAACGCAATCGCCAAGTTTGAGAACATCTTGGAAACAGAGCTTGCAGAACGGACTGCAAAACAGGAGACGTCGGATGAAGGGAAAAAATGGCGCACCCGAAGAGATTCGAACTCCTGACCCCCAGATTCGTAGTCTGGTGCTCTATCCAGCTGAGCTACGGGTGCGCGGTGCAGATGGTCAATTCCGTCTGCGTGGCGATCCTCTAAAGGCTCCCGTTGGGGAATGCAAGAGCAATTTCGCAAAAAACGTCATTTTATCCCGAACTGTTCGACAAGCGTATGAAATCAAGCGTTTCCGGCTGACGCAAAGATCGGGGTGCGGAGAGGCCCATACTCATGCCCGGGCTAGTTAGTCTTGCGGCGAGACGGGGCGGTTGGGGATCTCGCCGAGAAGCCGCGTGTCCGGGGTTGGTTTTTAGGCAAGGGCTATGATGCCGTCATGCGCCCGCGAAAGCTCGCGGGCGATCGCCAGGCCGAGCCCGGTGTCACCGGAGCGGGCAGAGCCGCGGAAGGCGGCGAACAGGTTTTCGCGCGCCTTCGGCGGGATGCCCGGACCGGTGTCGTCGATATCGATGCTGACGACGCTGCCCAGGCGCTGCGCCGAAACGGTGATTCGGCGAACGACGCCTGATTCGCCAGGGCGATGATTGACCAGGGCCTGGTGCGCATTACGGCAGAGATTGTGGATGATGCGGAAAAGCTGCTCGTTGTCGGCATCGACCGTCAGGTCGGGCGCAATCGTCTCGGCGAACTCGATGCCGGTATCGGCATCGATCGCCAGGATGTCCTTCACCTCCTGCAGCAGAACCACGAAGGCGATCGGCCGGCGGCGGGGCGCCGCCTCCGACGCCTGCCCGTAGGCCAGAACCTCGCTGGTATAGCCGACGGCGCGGTCGATGGTGCGCAGCAGTTTCGGCGCAAAACTTTTGACCAGCGGATCCTCGGCATGCACCAGCCGGTCGGACATCAGCTGCGCCGAAGCCAGGATGTTGCGCATGTCGTGGTTGATCTTCGAGACGGCGAGGCCGAGATCGGCAAGGTTCTTCTGCTGCTTCAGGGTTTTCTGCAGCTGGGTCTGCATGGTGGCGAGATGACGGCCGGCAATCGCCAGTTCGTCCCGCCCCTGCTCGGGGACCATCACCCGTTCTGGATCCTGCGGACTTTCGGAAAAGGCCTGCATGCTGTTGGTCAGCCGCCGGATGGGGCGGATCATGATCCGGTTGATGGTGAAGAAGATCAGCGTCGCGGTGATCAGCGAGATCAGGATCGACAGGACCAGCATGTTGCTGGAATAGTGCAGCATGGCCTTGCGCAGACTGGCATCGGTCATGACGATCTCGATCATCATGTCGCTTTCGCCGACCGGGCCGAAGATGCGGATGGTGCGGTTGCCACCGAACAGCAGCGTTTCCACCGCATCCTTCACCGCCGTCAGCTGGTCCACGTCGGCGATGTTGTACTGGCCGTCCACCTCCGTGGGAATGTCCGATGCCGCCAGCAGCTGCGACGTGCCGTCCTTGCGCAGCACGATCGCCTTGGTGCCGGTGGCCATCAGCGTGTCGTCCTGGACGCTGCGCGGCAATTCGGCCGGCTGCAGGCCGTCGATGACCACGGCGGCGGCGGCGGCCGTGTTGAGCCTGTCTTCCAGCCAGCGCAGGCGCATCGTGGCGATCGACGGCGCAAAGATCAGCACTTCCGCCAGCATCACGAAAATGACGGTCAGCCACAGCAGCTTGCCGGAAAGGCCGGCGAACATGCCGCGCAGCCCGCCCTTGACGCAGGCGCGCGGGACCGGGCTTTCCGGCATATGTTCAGACATCGGCATCTCCGCCATCCCCTGCCGCCTCAGCCCAGACGAGCGAGGAACCGGATCAAAGACCGGAGCCAGGGCTTTTGCATCAGGGGCCTATCATACGAAACCGCCGCGCTTTTTCCAATCTCGGAAAAAGTCGGATAAGGCGGCACATGGGATCGGATGTCCTTCAGGGCAAGCCCCCTGGCCAGCACCAGCGACCAGAAATCGATCAGTTCCGCCGCATTTTCGCCAACGATCGTCACGCCAAGCACTTTTTCTTTCTGATCGACGAGAATGCGGACGAGGCCGGTGGTACGGCGCTCGGCCCGTGCGCGGTCGTTTTCGGCATAGGGCCAGCGCAGCAGGCGGATATCGCCGTGGCGTTTGCGTGCCTCCTCGATGCCGAGGCCGATTTCAGCGATCTCGGGATCGGCCCATACGATGCGGGGGACCCGATGTGGTTCGTCGCGGCGTGACAGGCGAAACAGAAGTTGCGGCAGGATCACGGCGATATGTTGTCGCGCGGCAGCCAGCGAAGCTGCTCGCCCGGTCGCCTCGCCGATGGCATAGACGCGCCGGTTGCGGCTGCGCAGGCCGGGGCCGACGACAATGCCTTGTTCATCCGTTCGGATGCCGGCGGCGGCAAGGTTAAGACCGGCCACCTCGGCGCGCCGGCCCATCGCCACGAGAAGATGGCTGCAGTCGAAAACGACGGGACCGTCCGCGCCGTCGCAATGGACCCGGATCGCCGACGGCGCCCGCTCGACATGCGACAACGCCCTGTCCTCGGCCAGCAGGATGCCTTCGGAGCGCAGCCGGTGCAGCACGATGGCGGCGGGTTCTGGGTCGCAGTCCGGCAGCGCCCTTGCCGTATCGACGATCGTCACCTGCGCGCCCAGCCGCCGGAAGCCCTGGGCGATTTCCACCGCTTCCGCGCCGGCGCCGAGCACCAGCAGCCTCTCCGGCACCGCCTTCACATCCAGGATCGTATCCGTCGTCAGGTACTCGACCGTGGAGAGGCCGGGAATATCCGGAATGACGGGCGCCGATCCACCCACAACCACGAAACGGCGCGGCCGGACGAGATAATTGCCAGCCTCTATGGTACGGCGGTCGGTAAAGCGCGCCGGGGAGCGGAGAACCCAGATGCCCCGCGCCGCCAGCCGCTCGGCGGAGGCATCGGGCGCAGCAGCTGCGACGGCAGCGGCGATGTGCGCCCGCAATGCGGTAAAATCCACGGAGACGGGACCGGTGGCGATGCCGAAAGCGTTGGCGCGTTCGATGGTGCCGACATGGCGCGCAGCGGCGGAAAAGGCCCGCAGAGCGATATCCCGTCCCACGCCCTTTTCGCCCCAGCGCTCGGGTTCGACGAGGACGAGGGAGGCGCGCAAGGCCACAAGCGACGGCCCCAGTTCAACGCCGACGGGGCCGCGCCCGGTCATGCCGCGGCGGGGCGAGGGGGGGTCCGGCATGGTCGCTGAAAATCCAACAGGGAGGGGAAGGCCGGAGCCCGATCTTAGCCGCCGGGGGAACGCCTTCGCAAGCCTTTGCGCCGCCGTAAAATGAAGCCGCCGGAACCGGTGACAAGGACCGGTTCCGGCGGAGATGGTTTCTGGCTGCCGAAACAGCCGCTGCGACGTGGCTCAGAATTCTTCCCAGCTCTGGGCAGCCGCGGCAGACTGGCCGCCGCCGAAAGCGCGGGCAACGGTGCCGGCCATGCGCCGGGCCGGGGAAGCGACAGCGCGATGCTGTTCCCGGTTCGCCAACGCCGGCTGGCGCGCAGATCCGCCGTCGACCCTGAAGCGCACGACCAGGCCGACCAGGCCTTCGGCTTCCGCCGAGAGCTTGTGCGTCGAAGCCGACGTCTCCTCCACCATGGCGGCATTCTGCTGGGTAACCTGGTCCATCTGGTTGATGGCGGTGTTGACTTCCTGCAGACCGGTCGACTGTTCGCGCGCCGAAACGGCAATGCCATGGATGCGGTCGTTTATGCCGTTGACCTGGGCTTCGATCTGCGACAGCGCCTGTCCCGTTGCCTGCACCAGCTTGACGCCGGACTGGACTTCGTCGCCGGACTTGGTGATCAACGCCTTGATGTCCTTCGCGGCGGTGGCGGAGCGTTGCGCCAGTTCGCGGACTTCCTGGGCAACGACGGCAAAACCCTTGCCCGCTTCGCCGGCACGCGCGGCCTCGACGCCGGCATTCAGGGCCAGCAGGTTGGTCTGGAAGGCGATCTCGTCGATGACGTTGATGATCTGGCTGATTTCTTGCGAGGCCTGCTCGATCTTGCCCATCGCGTCAATGGCATTGCGTACGACGGAGGCGGATTGCGCCGCACTCTGCTTCGCCTCGCCGACCAGGGAAGTGGCTTCCTGGGCCCGTTCCGTGGAGTTCTTGACCACGGCGGTGATCTGGTCGAGCGCGGCGGAGGTTTCCTCCAGCGCCGCCGCCTGCTGTTCGGTCCGCTTGGAAAGATCGTCGCTGGCGTGACGCAGTTCGTTGGTGTTGTCGTTGATCGTCGCCGACGTCTCACGCACGGACCGCATGGTCTGGCACAGCGAGGCGAAGGTCGAGTTGACGTTTGCCTGCAGTTCGGCAAAAGCGCCCTGGAAATCGCCGCGCATGCTCTGCGTCAGGTCGCCTTCGGCAAGGCTGGCGATGACCCGGCGCGTCTCGCCGACGCCGGTATCCACCGAGGCCAGCAGCGTGTTGATGTTGCGGGCGAAACGATTGAGGTTTTCGTCGCCGTAATCCTTGTCGATGCGCGGGCTGAAATCGCCGGCGGCAGCGGCCGAAACCACCTGCGACATGCTGGCCTGCAGATCGTCGCTGCGGGCGCGCAGGGCCGCTTCCTGGGCATTCATCCGCTGCACGGCGAGGCCGTTTTCCTTGAACACCTGCAATGCCTTCATGATGTCGGCGATTTCGTCCTTGCGACCGGTCGCGGGGATGTCGACACCAAAATTGCCGTTTGCGACCTGGTCGATCGCATCGGTGGCGTGGCGCAACGGAACGCTCAGGTGATACGTGCCGATGTAGACACCCATGCCGATGCCGATGCCGATGCCGACGACGGTGATGCCGAGGACGACCATGAAGACGAAATGGCGGAATGCCATGATCGCCTGTTCCTGCGCCCTCAGGGCGGCGATGTCTGCCTCGACGACCTTGTCGATCTCCGCCTGGTAGGCCTTGCGATTGGCGCGATTGGCGTCGTTATTGCCTTGCTCGTTGGCCGCCGCCGGCCCGACCTCGACGCCAAGACGTGCCGTTTCCATCCGGAAGACCCGGAATTGCTGGGCGCCGGCGACCAGGCTGTCGAACGAAGCTTTCTGCTCGGCGCCGACGATTGGCCGCCAATCGGCAATGACCTTGTCCATCTTGTCGAGGCTGGAAAGAATGCCATCGGCAAACTTCTTGGCGTCGTCCGGTGACTTGGCACCGTAAATGCCGCGGGAATCCATGACGACGGCGGTCACCAGCCTGTTGAGCTGCTCGCCGCGGAAGGCGCGCTCGGATGCCAGGCTGTATTCCTGGACACGATTGCCGTATTCATTCATCGCAACGAAGGCGGTCGCGCCAATGATCAGCGCCGCCAACCCCATGACGAAAACAAGAAGATTAATTTTGCCGCGGATAGACAAGGAGAAACTCCCAAGGACAGATGCAAGCCAGCGACATGCTGGTTGTCCTCATCATGCATGAAATCTGTTAATCTTAAGTTTCTTCTAAAAATGCACGTTTTACGGTAATCCTAGGCAAACTAATCCGCAGTTTCCGCCTGAAGTGGTCTTTTCTGCGTCAGTTCGGAGCAGGTTCCTGGAATCGATTCCTAAAATTGACATTTCGCAAAAACAGGCAACACAGTGGGATGGTTAACGAGATCTGCGAAATCGCGCATTGCCTCCGCCTGCCCATACATCGGCATGACAGTTTATTGACTCCTACGCCCTTCGTGCCTATAAGGCGCGCACGTTCGGCCATGCTATCCATGCCTCGGGCATGGTAAGGTCGTGCGTTTTCCAGAACGCTCTTGCACACTGCAACATCAAGAAGGGCCGCACTCCGCGGTAGTCAAATAAATGAAGCGTACTTATCAGCCGTCCAAGCTTGTTCGCAAGCGCCGCCACGGTTTCCGTGCCCGCATGGCCACCAATGGCGGTCAGAAGGTTCTCGCAGCTCGTCGCGCTCGCGGCCGCAAGCGTCTTTCGGCTTAATCGCCGGGCTTGCCCGAAAAGAGACGCGGGCGAATGACGCATGATGCACCGAAATCAACTGCCGGGCGGCTGAAAAGCCGGCCGCAGTTTCTTGCTGTCCGGGAAGGGGAAAAGCTTCGGGGGAAATATGTCCTCATCGAAGTGCTCGACCACAAAACTCCCGAACAGGCGCCGCGTGTCGGTTTTACCGTTACGAAGAAGCAAGGCAATGCGGTGGAACGCAACCGCATGCGACGACGCCTCCGGGAAGCCGTGCGGCTTTCCGCCCAGTTTGCAATGAAGCCCGGACATGACTATGTGATCGTCGCCCGGCGGGATGTGCTCGAAACACCGTTCGAGAAACTTGCCGGCGAGCTGACCGACCGCATCGCGAACGGGCCGAAACCGAGGCCGTCCGGAGCGGCACGCCCCAGGAAGGTATGATGGAAAAGAACCGCAATTACTTTATAGCGATTGCCCTGTCCGTGCTGATCGTGCTCGCCTGGCAGTTCCTCTACATGAACCCGCGAATCGAGGCGCAGCGCAAGGCCGAAGAGGCCATGCAGGCGCAACAGGCGGCCCAGCAGAGCCAGCAGACGCAGACGAGCGGTCAGACCGCCGATACGCCGGCCGGCACCGCTTCCGGCACGCTGCCGGGCTCGAGCCAGGCCACCGCGACGGCAAGCCGCGAGGAAGCGCTGGCGAAATCGACCCGTGTCGTGATCGACACCAAGTCGCTCTCCGGCTCCATCAACCTGACGGGTGCCCGCTTCGACGACCTGAAGCTCAAGGCTTACCACGAGACGGTCGATCCGCAGAGCCCGATCATCACGCTGTTCAATCCGGCCGACACGCATGACGGCTATTTCGCCGAACTCGGCTACGTGCCGGATGCGACGTCCGGCACCCTGCCCGGCCCGACCACGACCTGGACGGTTGCCAGCGGCGACAAGTTGACCGAGACGACGCCGGTCACGCTGAGCTACACCAACGAAAAGGGTGTCGCCTTCACCCGCACGATCGCCATCGACGACCGCTACATGTTCACGGTCACCGACAAGATCACCAATGCCGGCAGCGATCCGGTAACGCTGGCCTCCTACGGCCGCGTCACCCGCTACAACAAGCCGACGACGCCCTCCATCTACGTGCTGCACGAAGGTTTCATCGGCGTGCTGGGCGAGCAGGGTCTCAATGAGACCAAATACAGCGCGGTCGGAGAAGCGCCGGTCACCCCGCCGAAGGCCACGGGCGGCTGGCTCGGCATCACCGACAAATATTGGGCGGCCGCGATCATTCCGCCGCAGACCACCGCCTACGAAACGCGCTTCTCACACTTCACCGACGGCCAGCCGCGCTACCAGGCGGACTTCAAGGACGACGCGACAACGCTGTCGGCCGGCCAGTCCGCCGAGGTCAAGAACCTCGTCTTCGCCGGCGCCAAGGAAGTTCCGGTCATCGACCGCTACGAGGCCGAATATTCCATTCCCCGCTTCGACCGCATGATCGACTGGGGCTGGTTCTATTTCATCACCAAGCCGATGTTCAAGATGATGGATTTCTTCTATCGCTACTTCGGCAACTTCGGCATCGCCATCCTGATCACCACCATCGTCGTCAAGGGTCTGTTCTTCCCGCTCGCCAGCAAGCAATACGCTTCGATGGCCAACATGAAGAAGGTCCAGCCGAAGATGGAAGAACTGAAGGCCAAGGTCGGCGACGACCGGATGGGCCTGCAGAAGGCGATGATGGAGCTCTACAAGCAGGAGAAGATCAACCCGGTGGCCGGCTGCTGGCCGATCCTGTTGCAGATCCCCGTCTTCTTCGCGCTCTACAAGGTCATCTACATCACCATCGAAATGCGTCATGCGCCGTTCTTCGGCTGGATCCAGGACCTTTCCGCGCCCGATCCGACGACCGTCTTCAACCTCTTCGGTCTCCTGCCCTATGACGTGCCGCATTTCCTGCATCTCGGCGTCTGGCCGCTGATCATGGGTGTCACCATGTGGCTGCAGATGCGCATGAACCCGACGCCGCCGGATCCGACCCAGGCGATGCTGTTCAACTGGATGCCGGTGATCTTCACCTTCATGCTCGGCAGCTTCCCGGCCGGTCTGGTGATCTACTGGGCCTGGAACAACACCCTGTCGATCCTGCAGCAGTCGCTGATCATGAAGCGCCACGGCGTCAAGATCGAGCTTATCGACAATATCCGCGGGCTGTTCCGACGAAAGCCCGCGACCACGAAATAGCGACCAAAGCCCCGGCATCGTCCGGGGCTTTTTCGTCTCTGCCGACCGTCGATCGACATCGGCTTGTCGCGAAAGCACCGTCCTTATAAGGCGTTGCCGCGTATCAATGGATGGGACTCACGGGGAGGGTGGCGCAATGAGCGAGCAGACGGTTTCTGCCGGACTGCAGACGTCGGTCTATAGCGAACGTCTCGGCGTTGCCCTGGTGTTCGGCTCCGCCTTCTTCTGGAGCTTTGGCGGCGCCATCGCCCGCTTCCTGCATATCGACGACAACTGGACGATCGTCTTCTGGCGTTGCCTGTTCGCCGGGCTTTTCCTCATCGCCTTCATGCTGGTTCGCGACGGGCCGGCCGGCACGGCCAGGCTGTTTCGCAACATGGGGTGGCCGGGGATCACCGTCGGACTCTGCTTCATGATCGCCGCCACCTGCTTCATCATCGCCATCTCGCACACGACCATCGCCAATGTGCTGCTGCTCGGCGCCGGCGTGCCGCTGTTTGCGGCGCTGATCACCTGGATCTGCTTTCGCCAGCGGGTATCGCTGTTTACCTGGTGCGCCATAGCGCTCGTCATCGTCGGCGTTTCGGTGATGGTCTCCGGTTCGTTTACCGGCGCCGTCTCGCCGATCGGCGACGCGCTGGCATTGCTCATCGCCGTCGTCTTTGCGCTGGCCACCGTCATCACCCGCCGCTATCCGCATGTGCGCATGACGCCGGCGACCTGTTTCGGCTGCCTTGCCGCCAGCGCCTTTGCGGCCACCCAGGCGTCGAGCCTTGCCGTGACCACCGGCGAACTGGGATTGCTGTTCGTGTTCGGCGCCTTCAACCTCGGGCTCGGCATGATGCTGTTCGCCATGGGCGCGCGTCTCATTCCGTCGGCGCTGGCTGCCCTGCTCGGCACCGCCGAAACCATGCTCGGCCCGGTCTGGGTGGCGATCATCCACGGCGAGATCCCGGCCCTGCGCACGGTGATCGGCGGACTGCTGATCCTTGTCGCCCTGCTCGGTTATCTCACCGCCGAATTCCATCGCCAATCGAAGCTGAGAGGCTGAACCGGCCGATATGGGTTGACTTTGCCGGCCAAAACGGTGAAGCCGAAGCTGATTTTATAAATTAGACAAGATGGACGCATGGCCGGACAGACCCCAGCAGCAGACAAGCCGATTTTCGGTCGCCCCTGGATTTTCATCCGCGGCGTGCCGTCGATGAAATTCCTGCCGCCGGAAGGGCCGCTGGAAGTGGCTTTTGCCGGCCGCTCGAATGTCGGCAAATCGTCGCTGATCAATGCGCTGGTCGGCCACAAGGGGCTGGCGCGCACGTCGAACACGCCCGGCCGCACCCAGGAACTCAACTATTTCGTGCCCGACGGTTATTCCGGCGAAGGCGACGACCTGCCGCCGATGGCGCTCGTCGACATGCCGGGTTACGGTTATGCCCAGGCGCCGAAGGCCCAGGTCGACGCCTGGACCAAGCTGGTCTTCGACTATCTGCGCGGTCGCGCCACGCTGAAGCGCGTCTATGTGCTGATCGACTCGCGGCACGGCATCAAGAAGAACGACGAGGACGTGCTGACGCTGCTCGACAAGGCGGCCGTTTCCTACCAGATCGTGCTGACCAAGACCGACAAGATCAAGGAAGCCGGCGTGCCGCGGCTGCTCGCCGAAACGCTTGAGAAGATCAAGAAGCGCCCGGCCGCCTATCCCGCCGTCATCGCCACCTCGTCGGAAAAGGCCAAGGGTCTCGACGAATTGCGCCAGGCGATCGCCGACACCGTCGGCCTGCCCTTCTGAGCCCGCGGTATCGAAAGGGCTCCGATCATTCCACCTGCGCCGGACCTTTGGCGATCACCGGCCCCGTCACCTTGCCCGTCGTCGAGCCGCCGAAGGGTTCGACGCTGACTGCCAAAACCACGCCGGCGCCAAGACGCTGGCGCATGTTTTCCGGCACGACGATCTCGCCTTCATCCGTCTGTGGCAGGATGCCCAGCGACTGCGCCGGCTCCTCTCCCTTGATCAGCCAAAGCTCGAGCGATTTCTCCTCGGGCTTGCCGGCGGCAACCGGCGTGACCTGCAACCGGCCGCTCGCCGCATCGTAACGGGCGACCAGGCTGACGGCATTGCCCTCGCCGCTCATCGCCGCCACCAACTGCCGCCCGCGCGAGGGGGCAAACAGGTCGGCGTCCACCAGGGCGAACCCGGTGGCGGCAGCGACCGCCACCAATGTCAGGCCACGCCAGAACACAAGTGAGTTCCATAGGCCGCCCCGCCGGGCGGCCACGGGGTTGCCTGTGACTCGGGTGCGCCTCTCGATACGTGGACGAAGCCGTGCCGGCGGCTGTCCGCTGGCGTCATCATCGTCGCTGAACGTCGAAAGGTTTTCCTGCCAGCGATAGACGATCGCCGCAAAATTGCGGTCCCGCAGCATGCGCGCCTCGACCTTGCGGCGGTCGTCGCTCGACAGCACGCCGAGCACATATTCGCCGGCAAGCACCTCGTCGCGGGAGCGGTCCCCCATGCTGCGGTCGGACGATGTCATCTGTCCAGGCACTCTCTCGATGTCGACAGGCTGCGCCGCCCTGTTCGTATCCTATACCGGGGAACGACCACCTGCACTGCCGGTTCCTGTTCACTCAGCCCGCGGGCTTTTCGATTCCGCTGATATCATAAGCCTCTTCGGTTGCCTCCGCCACCGGCACGGCACTCGAATCACAGCGATCGCCCGATTTCGGACTGGCGGCTCTTTTCCGGCGCCTCAAAGTTTTGCCGCCATTATTCCCTCTGTCACAAAGTTGAGATAAAAGGCCGCGATCAATCGACGAGGATCTCCATGACCGCTTCCGACAGCGAAAAGCAGGCGCAACTTCTGGCCCAGGCGCTGCCCTTCATGCAGCGCTACGAAAACAAGACCATCGTGGTGAAATATGGCGGCCACGCCATGGGCGATTCCGAACTCGGCAAGGCGTTTGCCGCCGATATCGCCCTGCTCAAGCAATCCGGCGTCAACCCGATCGTCGTGCATGGCGGCGGCCCGCAGATCGGTGCGATGCTGTCCAAGATGGGCATCGAATCGAAGTTCGAGGGCGGGTTGCGCGTCACCGACCGGAAGACGGTCGAGATCGTCGAGATGGTGCTGGCCGGTTCGATCAACAAGGAAATCGTTGCGCTGATCAACCAGACCGGCGAGTGGGCGATCGGCCTGTGCGGCAAGGACGGCAACATGGTGTTTGCCGAAAAGGCCAAGAAGACCATCGTCGACCCCGATTCCAACATCGAACGGGTGCTCGATCTCGGTTTCGTCGGCGAAGTGGTCGAGGTCGACCGGACACTGCTCGACCTGCTCGCCAAGTCGGAGATGATCCCGGTCATCGCCCCGGTCGCCCCCGGTCGTGACGGTGCCACCTACAACATCAACGCCGACACGTTTGCCGGTGCCATCGCCGGTGCGCTGAATGCCACGCGCCTGCTGTTCCTCACCGATGTTCCCGGCGTTCTCGACAAGAACAAGGAACTGATCAAGGAACTCACGGTTTCGCAGGCCCGGGCGCTGATCAAGGACGGCACGATCTCCGGCGGCATGATCCCGAAGGTCGAGACCTGCATCGACGCGATCAAGGCCGGCGTGCAGGGCGTCGTCATCCTCAACGGCAAGACCGCCCACTCCGTGCTCCTGGAAATCTTCACCGAGCACGGCGCGGGCACGCTGATCGTTCCCTGATCGGCCTTTCTCTTCGTCAGGCCGGGGCGTAGACGCCGGCGGCCTGACCCTTCAGCCATTCGATCATCGCCCGGTAGGGGAAAGGACCGTAGCTGATGCGGCCGACGCCCGCCTTCGACAGCGTGGCGATGTCGGGCGCACCGGGCTTCATCATGATGTTCACCGGCAGGCTCGACGCGGCGCAGATCTTTTCGATCAGGTGCACATCCGCCAGCCACGGAACGAAGAAGCCGCTGGCTCCCGCCTCTGCATAGGCCTTGCCGCGGGCGATAGCCTCATCGACAAGCCCGGCATGCCTGGCGTCATCGCTTTCCTTCAGGAAAAGATCGGTGCGGGCATTGATGAAGAACGGCAGGCCGCGGCTTTCTGCCAGTGCGCGGATCGCCCGGATACGCGCCGACTGTGCCTCGACATCGTACAATCCCGTTCCACCGACGACCTGATCCTCGAAATTGATGCCGATGGCACCGACGTCGATCAGCTTGCCGACATTGGCGGCAGCGCCTTCGGGGTCTTCCGAATAGGCGCCCTCGAAATCCACCGACAAAGGCAGGTCGCTTGCCGCAACGATCGACTTCGCGGTAGCGACCAGCGCCTCGAGCGGGATTTTCTGGCCGTCGCCGAAACCTTGCGCCGCGGCCACCGACCAGCTGCCGGTCGCCAGCGCCTGCGCTCCGGCGTCTGCCACCGCCTTGGCGCTGCCGGCATCCCAGATGTTGTAGAGCACCAGCGGGTTGCCCTTGCGGTGCAAGTCACCGAATCGTTTCGCCTTGTCTGCCTGTGTCATTCAAAAACCCTCCGCAAACAGCCCGACGGGCCGCATTTGTCCTTCATGGCGCAACAGCCATTTCTTTCGCCACAAGCCGCCGCCATATCCGGTCAGCGAACCGTCCGCGCCGATGCAACGATGGCATGGAATGATGATGGGAATACGGTTGACGTGGTTCGCCTCGCCGACGGCGCGTGCGGCACTCGGCTGGTCGAGCGCGCGGGCGATGTCGCCATAGGAGCAGGTCTCGGCCAGCGGCACGAGCAAAAGCTGCTCCCATACGCGCCGCTCGAACTCCGATCCGTCGTAGAACAGCGGAACGTGAAACTGCGCCGACTTGCCGAGGAAATAATATCGCAACTCGTCCATGGCCTGCGCCAGGGCCGGGCTGTCGCCGTCCATGCGGATGATCGCGCCAAGCTTGCGGCCGATGCGCAGGGCGGGTTCCGGCGGCGCCTCTTCGTCATGGAACTCGATGGCGTGCAGGTGGGTGTCGCTCGCCACCACCAGCAGCGGGCCGATCGGCGTTTCCAGCCATTTGGCAGACAGGTCAGCCTTTGCCATGTTCCGCGCCTCCCTCGCCGACGATGCCGCCTTTCATACCCTGCCTTGTCTGGCGCTTCAATCGGATGAGATCAATGGAACAGCAGGCCGACGATACCGCCGACGATCAGCAGGCAGCCGATGATCTCCATGCGGTTCACCCGTTCATGGAACAGGAAGAAGCACGCCATGAAGGTGAAGACGAGTCCGATCTGGCCGAGGGCGCGCACATAGGCTACCTGCTGCAGCGTCATCGCCGTGAACCAGCAGACCGAGCCGAGCACGCCGGCAAGCCCGACCAGCGAGGAGGAACGCCAGGAGCGCGCCACCTGCACGATTTCGTTCCTGTCCTTCCACAGCATCCAGACCAGCATGAAGACGGTCTGGAAGGTGGTGACGCAGGCAAGCGTGACCGCAGCCGCCATCACCGGGTTCGGCGCCTGCAGCGACAGCGACGCCGAACGATAGGATACCGCCGAAATGCCGAAGACGGCGCCCGACGCGATGCCGATCAGCGCCGTGCGGCCTGTCAGCGCCGTCACCATGTTGCGGAGGGAGAGCGGCAAACGCGCCATGGAAATCAGCATGACGCCGAACACGCCGACGATGATCGAGACGACGGCTCCAGTCGTCAGCCGCTCGCCGAGCAGCACGAAACCGAAAATCGCCGCCTGCACCGGCTCCGTCTTCGAATAGGCGGTGCCGACGGCGAAATTGCGCAGCGAAAACAGATGGACGAGCAGGATGGGGGCGAAGATCTGCGACAGGCCGCCGATGACCGACCAGATCGCAAAGGTCCAGTTCAAGGCCGGAAAAGCGAAGTTGCCGATCAGATGCAGGCCGAGCACATAGACGATGGCGACCGGAAAACCATAGCCGAAACGCACGAAGGAGGCGCCCCGCGTTCCGAGCGATCCCTGCAGGTGCTTCTGCAGGGCCGAGCGCAGATTTTGCAGGAAGGCAGCGGTGATGGTAATCGCGATCCAGGGTTCCATGCTCCGGCGGTACCATGCGTCTTCGGACCCGCCAAGGCCGGTTCGGGCGAAATGCGGAGTAAACGTTTTGTTTGTTTGCCGAGCCGTGGCATAAGGGCGCCATGAGCAAGATCACCACCGCCCCGACCGTTACCGATTTCGACCATGTCCGCGAATGGGTGTTCGATCTCGACAACACGCTGTATCCGCATCACATCAACCTGTTCTCGCAGATCGACCGCAACATGACGGCCTATGTCTCGGCGCTGTTGCAGATGGCACCGGAGGAAGCGCGGGTGCTGCAGAAGCAGTATTACCTCGAGCACGGAACGACGCTGCAGGGGCTGATGATCCACCACAAGGTCGATCCCAACGATTTCCTCGAAAAGGCGCATGCGATCGATTATTCGGCGCTGATGCCGCAGCCGGAGCTGGCAGCGGCGATCAAGGCGCTGCCCGGCCGGAAATTCATCTTCACCAACGGCAGCGTCAGGCATGCGCAGGATACGGCCCGAGCGCTCGGCATTCTCGACAATTTCGACGATATCTTCGACATCGTCGCCGCCGACTTCGTGCCGAAGCCGGCCGGCAGCACCTATGACAAATTCATGGGCCTGCACCGTGTCGACACCGCCCATGCGGCGATGTTCGAGGACCTGCCCCGCAACCTGCAGGTTCCCAAGGCGCTCGGCATGCGCACCGTGCTGCTGGTGCCGCAAAACCTCGAACATGCCTTCGAACGCTGGGAAATCGCCGGTGAGGATGACGATCACATCGACTATGTGACCCAGGACCTGACGGCTTTCCTGACGAAGCTCATCTGAACAACATTACCGAAATTTCATATAGGTTACGAATGTTTAAGTGGGCAGCGCCGGCTGCCCGGCCTATCTTTTCCTCATCGACGAACGAGGAAGGAAAAGAGATGAACGGTAAGAAACTGGTATTGACGGGCCTTTCCGCGGCACTCGTGCTCGGCGTTGCCGCCGAAGCTTTCGCCGCCCCCCGCCATGGCGGCCGCATGTCGCCCGAAGTGGCCTATGTCCGCATGCTCAAGCAGGACGACGCCAACAAGGACGGCCGCATCACGGCGGAAGAAGCCAAGGCCGGCGCCGAAAAGCTCTTTGCCGCCATCGATGCCAACAACGACGGCTCGATCACCCCCGGTGAATTCCGCGCCTATCGCAAGGAGCAGCGCGAACAGCGCCGCGCCGAATGGAAGAAGATGAAGGCGGAGCGCGAAACCGCCCAGAACGACGAAGCCAAGACGCCGGACGGCGACCGCGACGGCATGAAGCCGCGCCACCATGGCAACCGTCATGAGGCAGGCCGCCACGGCAACAAGTGGGGCAAGGGCGCCATGCTCTTCCGCATCGCCGATACCGACGAGAATGGCCAGTTGAGCAAGCAGGAAGCCGCCGACGCCGCCGCCAAGATGTTTGCACGCCTCGACCGCAACAAGGACGGCGTCATCTCGATCGACGATATGCCGAACCGGTAATCCTACCCCCGTTCCCGGTTCGACAAAGCCCGCTCCGACAACCGTCGGGGCGGGTTTTTCCATGCGTGGAAATCAGGCAAGCTCGTAGAAGCTGCCGACGACCTGCCAGGCCTCGTCGGCCGTATCGACGAAATGCAGAAGCTTGACGTCCTCGGGCGCGATCGTACCGAAATCGGCGAGCGCCTCGAAATTGATCATCGTGTGCCAGAACGCCTTGCCGAACAGGATCAGCGGGATCGGCGCCATGCGGCCTGTCTGGATCAGCGTCAGCGCCTCGAACATCTCGTCCAGCGTGCCGAAGCCGCCGGGGAACACGGTGATCGCCTTGGCGCGCATCATGAAATGCATCTTGCGGATGGCGAAATAATGGAAATTGAAGCTGAGCTCCGGCGTCACATAGGCGTTCGGCGCCTGCTCGTGCGGCAGCACGATGTTGAGGCCGATCGAGGGAGCGCCGGCGTCGGCCGCGCCGCGATTGCCCGCCTCCATCACCCCCGGCCCGCCGCCGGTGACGACGACATATTCCTGATAGGAGGATTTCGCCGCGTGTTCGGAGCACAGCCGGGCGAACTTGCGCGCCTCGTCGTAATAGACCGAGGCGGCTTCGAGATTGTGGCGCTGCGTCTCGTTGCGGGCTGCCCAGGCCTGCATGCCGGGCGCGGGAATACGGGCGCCGCCGAACATGACCACGGTCGACTTGATGCCGCGCTCGGCGAGCGACATTTCCACCTTCAGCAGTTCGAGCTGCAGCCGCACCGGGCGCAGTTCCTCGCGGCAGAGAAAATCCTCGTCGGCATAGGCCAGGCGGTAGGCGGGCGATTCCGACTGCGGCGTCTTCGGCACGCCGGCGGCGCGCTGCTTGTCGGTGGAGCTGTCCTTGAGCGGATCCCAGACCCCGTCCTTGCGCCGCAACTTGCCGTTTTTCAACTTCGCCATGTCCAATGCCTTTCACGCGCTGCCGGTGTCTCGGACCAGGCAGCATCTGCCGGAAAAATGATTTCATTTTGCCGGATCATATTGTAGAGCAGGTGGCCAAAATTCGGATTTCGACCCGGCTTCCCCACCCTCCAAGATAGACCGCGAAGTTTAAGGAATTCTCATGACCAGCGCCGATCTCGCCTCGCTCGAAAAGACCGTCGAAACCGCTTTCGACAATCGCGACAGCGTCAACACCTCGACCCGCGGCGAAATCCGGGATGCCGTCGAAAGCGCGCTCAACCTGCTCGACAGCGGCAAGGTGCGCGTCGCCACCCGTGGCGAGGACGGCGCATGGACGGTGCACCAGTGGCTGAAGAAGGCGGTGCTGCTGTCCTTCCGCCTCAACCCGATGGAAATCGTCAAGGGCGGCCCGGGTGAAAGCGTGTGGTGGGACAAGGTGCCGTCGAAATTCGACGGCTGGAGCGCCAACGAATTCGAGAAGGCCGGCTTCCGCGCCGTACCGAACTGCGTCGTGCGCCGTTCCGCCTACATCGCCCCCAACGCCATCCTGATGCCGTCCTTCGTCAACCTCGGCGCCTATGTCGGCGAAGGCACGATGGTCGATACCTGGGCGACGGTCGGCTCCTGCGCCCAGATCGGCAAGCATGTGCACCTGTCCGGCGGCGTCGGCATCGGCGGCGTGCTGGAGCCGATGCAGGCCGGCCCGACGATCATCGAGGACAATTGCTTCATCGGCGCCCGCTCGGAAGTCGTCGAAGGCTGCATCGTCCGCGAAGGCTCGGTGCTCGGCATGGGCGTCTTCATCGGCAAGTCGACCAAGATCGTCGACCGCGCCACCGGCGAGATCAGCTATGGCGAAGTGCCGCCCTATTCCGTCGTCGTCGCCGGCTCGACGCCATCAGACAAGACCATGGCCAACGGCCAGCCGGCGCCCAGCCTCTACTGCGCCGTTATCGTCAAGCGCGTCGATGCCCAGACCCGCTCGAAGACCGGCATCAACGAACTGCTGCGCGATTGATCTTTCCCGAGGGATTTCTCAAAGACCCTCACATTGCCCGGTATCGATCCGGGCCGCCCGCATGTATCCGGACGGCAGCGCCTTCAAGCGCTGCCGTATCACTCGCAACCGATCAGGTGTACCAGATCCCGTCGCTGATCGAGGGGGCTACACCGGCGACATTTTCGGGACTTTCGGAAAAACCGGCAAGAACGTCGGCGCGGGTGAGATCGGCAGCCATGCGGCCGGTCCAGTAGTCGACGCCTGCGGCTTCTCCGGCACGATTGAGCACATTCATGTACAGTTGCTCGACAAATGCCTGGTTGGACATGCTGGCGCCGTAGGTGACCATGAATTCCGTCGACGAGATGAAGTCGTGGGCGACTTCCTTCAAGCTCATCCCGGTATCCATCATCTTGATCCAGTATGAAATGCCGCCGGCATCGGGAGTGCGGTCGAAGGCGGCCTGATAGATGCGGTAGGCCTGACCGGCGGTGCCATCGATATCGAGCGCCAAATAGCCGTCGTTGAAATGGATACGCTCTATGCCGGTCAATGTTTCCACGCTGCCATCCGGCTTGTAGACCGCGACGATGTCCGGCGCCAGGCGCTGGATGGTGTAGGCATCACGCGTGACTTCGTACCGGTGGAAATCGAGAGGCCCGCTACCCGTTGAACCGCCGGAACCGAAAACCGTATCGTCCGGCAGATCCACCAGATTGAGCTTGTCTTCGTTGGCGACCGTGTAACCGAGGTCTTTCAAAATCGCCAGGTCGAGCTTGCCGATCTGCCAGCGGTTTCCCTCGTAATTTCCCCATTCGAACATCAGGCCCGATTGCGCATCGCCTGTTGCCGCATAGTGATCGCGGCTGCCCATCGTCGCGAGCGCCAGATCCTGCCCAAGAAGCGCCTTGGTGTTTGCACCGGTGAAAAAATACTGACCGCCGCGTTCGACCGTCAGCTTGTCGAACGCCGATTTCGACGCTCCATGCTGGGCCGTGGACCAGAACCCCAGCCCGTGAAAGACCTCGTGCACATAGATCGAGAAGAAGTCGTGCGTGCCCGTGGGCACATGCGGATGGACATTGGGATTGGGGTCGGGATCGAAATAGAGCGGATAGCCGTAATTGGTCAGGGCGCCGGAGGTGTTCGGCTCGATATGGGCGCCGACATCGGGCTCGTTGCTTGCCGGATCCCTGCCCGTCAAAGCCTCCTGCATCGCATGCGTCACGCCGTCGCCGGTGAGGTTGCCGACCGCGGGCAGCAACCCGCTTCCTTTCGGAGCAGAAAATTCAACGACGAAATCCAGAGTACCTTTCCAGGCGACGTAATCCGATATGTAGTTGATCGCAGCAACTGCATTCTTGGTAATCAAGTCGAAATACGCACCATAATTTCCGGATTGCCCGGTAATCTTGAACGTATAGCTATTGGCAAAATGACCCGTTGTCGTTGCCATTGTCGGCTCCCCTCCGCACTCGACATTAAAACAAGCCCGCAAGAACATCTCGGTGGCTGCATTAAAAGTATTTCACTAAAACGTCATTGTTTATATTACGTATTCTTGAAATTCGAAAGTCAATATGTATTTCGGAAATTATCCAATCGTCTCGGGAATTGGCACCGGAACCCCGGAGACACCAATGTAGCTCGCCATGCGTTTCCGGCTGTTCTTGAGAAAAGTGGGGTGGCAGGCAACTTGGCAGCTTCCTGGTCGCGCGACCGACTACCCGATGCGACGCTTTTGCGGCCGGATACGCGTGACAGTCCGGCGAGGATCGGGTACACCACCCCGCACTGATATAGGTATGACAAGGCGGCCTCAAAAGGCCCGGCAATGGCTTTAATCTCATGCTCCCGACCGACCCGATCGCCAATCTCCAGACCCTCATCCGCTGCCCCTCCGTGACCCCTGCCGAAGGTGGGGCGCTGAGCGCGCTCGAAACCATGCTGACGCCGCTCGGTTTTGCCGTCGAGCGGGTGACGGCGAAGGACGAGGATACGCCCGACATCGAAAACCTCTACGCCCGGCTCGGCGGCGATGGCCCGCACCTGATGTTCGCCGGTCATACCGACGTGGGGCGGGCGGGCGGGGCGGGCGCCGGGCCCCCCCCCCCTCGCGCGGGGGAGTTGGCGGGGGGCGAGTTGTGCGGCCGCGGCGCCGTGGATGGGAGGGGGGGCCCCGCCTGCTTGGCCGCCGCCGCCGCCCGCCATATCGACAAGAAGGGGGCGCCAAAAGGCTCCGTCTCCTTCCTGATCACCGGCGACGAAGAAGGCCCGGCGATCAACGGCACGATCAAGCTGCTGCAATGGGCCGCCGCCAGGGGCGAACGCTGGGATGCCTGCGTCGTCGGCGAGCCGACCAATCCGGACCGGCTGGGCGACATGATCAAGATCGGCCGGCGCGGCTCGCTGTCCGGCAAGATTACCGTCAACGGCGTGCAGGGCCACGCCGCCTATCCGCATCTCGCCGACAATCCGGTGCGCGGCATCGTGCAATTGACGCAGGCGCTGCTCGATCCGCCCTTCGACCGGGGCACAGCGGATTTCCAGCCGTCGAGCCTCGAAGTGACGAGCATCGACGTCGGCACCCCCGCGACCAATGTCATTCCCGCCAAGGCGACGGCGAGCTTCAACATCCGCTTCAACGACAGCTGGACGGCGGAAACCCTGCAAGCCGAAATCGCCGGCCGCCTGGCACGCGCTGCCGCCGACACAAGGCTGCGGCCCGGCCGCGAACCGGTGGCCTACCAGCTCGCCTGGGCCGAGCGGCCGAGCCACGTCTTCCTCACCCGCAACAACGCCCTGATCGATTCGCTCTCGGGCGCCGTCGAGAAGGTGACGGGCCAGACGCCGAAACTGTCGACGACCGGCGGCACCTCGGATGCACGCTACATCAAGGATTATTGCCCGGTGGTGGAATTCGGGCTGGTGGGCCAGACCATGCACATGGTCGACGAGCGGGTGGCCGTCGCCGACCTCGAGACCCTGACCCGCATCTACGAGACCTTCATCGAGCGCTGGTTCGACAATGCCGTCGTTTAAGGAAATCCAGATCTACCTGAAGGGGCTGCTGCTGCTGATCCGGCTCGATCCGCGCGGCTTCGGCTATCTCGACCTGACCGACCGCGGTGCCATGCGTTCCTTCTGGGCCATCCTCTGGTGCCTGCCGGCAACGGCGATCAGCTGGCTCTGGTGGCACTCCGCTTTCCTGCGCGCCTATCCGCCGGGAACGCGGACCGGCCTGCCCTTCTGCATGCGGCTGGCCATGGTCGAGATCGCCAACTGGATCGTGCCGCTGGTGCTGGCCGGGTTCCTGTGCCTGCTCTTCGGCCTCGGCCGGCGTTTCCACGCCATCGTCGTGGTATCGAACTGGCTGGCCGTGCCGCTGGCCTATGTCTATGCGCTGATCATCCTGATGGTGCTGGTGCTGCCGGGAATGGAAGGGCTTGCCTCGCTGCTCTGGCTCGGCCTGCTGGTGACGCTGGTCTTCGCGCTGGTGCGGCTGATGCGGATGATCTGCGGCCAGCAGCCGCTGATGATCACCACGCTCATTCTCGTGCTGCTGGTGCCGACCATGCTGCTCTCCGACCTCCTGCAGCAATATCTCGGCGTCTATCCCGCCTGATCCATGCCGGCGGAGATCACCACCTCGCCGTCTTCCTTGGTGAACGGGCCGGTATCGGCATTGGCGAGGATCTCCAGAACCCTCTCCGAGGGGCGACACAGGCGCACGCCTCTTTCCGTCACCACGATCGGCCGGTTGATGAGGATCGGATGCGCCATCATCGCATCCAGAAGCGCGCCGTCCGTCAGGCCCGGATTGCCGAGGCCGAGTTGCGCATACGGCGTGCCCTTTTCCCGCAGCAGCTCGCGCGGCGACATGTCGAGGGCGATCAGCAGCGCCACCAGCTCCTCCCGCGACGGCGGGGAAACGAGGTATTCGACGATCTCCGGCTCCTCGCCAGACTGGCGGATCATCGCCAGCGTGTTGCGCGAGGTGCCGCAGTCCGGGTTATGATAGATCCGCACCGTCATCGGTCTGTCCTTGGTTGCCGCGCCGTTCGGGAATGACGGCGGGATAATCGACCTGCAAAAAATACAGCCCTTCCGGCGGCGCAACCGGGCCGCAGGCCGTGCGGTCGCGCGCCTCCAGCGCCAGGCGCACATCCTGCGGCGTCATCCTGCCTTCGCCGGCAAGCTTGAGGGTGCCGGCAAAGGAGCGGATCTGGTTGTGCAGGAAACTCTGCGCCGAAGCGCGGATCTCGATGAGCTGGCCGTCACGCGTCACGTCCAGCCGGTCGAGGGTGCGCACCGGGCTCCTGGCCTGGCAATGTGCGGAGCGGAATGTGGTGAAATCATGATGGCCGACCAGCATCTGCGCCGCCGCATGCATCGCCGCATGGTCGAGCGGTTTCGGCACCCACCAGGCGCGTCCGGCCTCCAGCGCCAGCGGCGCCGGCCGGGAGATGATGCGATAGAGGTAATGCCGCTTCACTGCCGAAAAACGTGCGTCAAAATAATCCGGAACGGCGTCGGCATCGACGATCGAGACCCGCTCGCCCGCCATGCCGAGATGGGCGTTCAGGGCGTTGCGCAGCTTGTAGGGCAGCCAGCTGCGCGCCAGGTCGAGATGAACCACCTGACCCAACGCATGCACGCCGGAATCGGTTCGGCCGGCGCCGCGGATCGATACCGTCTCGCCGGTCAGCGACAGCACGGCGGCCTCCAGCGCGCCTTGCACGGAGGGGCCGTTCTCCTGCCGCTGCCAGCCGACATAAGGCGTGCCGTCATATTCGACGATCAGGCGAAATCGTGGCATCAGCCGAGCCTCGTGCCCACGGGCAAGGGCGTGCCGCGCAGGAAATCCGCTGCCGAAAGCGGCTTGCCGCCGGCTTTCTGCAACCTGGCCAGCTTCACCGCGCCTTCGCCGCAGGCGACCGTCAAGTCCTCGCCCGTGACCGTGCCGGCCGCACCGGTGCCCTCACCCATTTCGCTCGCCAGAACCTTGATGCGTTCCGGCTTGCCGCCGATCTCGGCTTCGAACCACGCGCCCGGGAAGGGTGCGAGCCCGCGAATATGGTTGTGCACGTCGCGGGCGGGCCGTGAAAAGTCGATGCGCGTTTCCGCCTTGTCGATCTTGGCGGCGTAGAGCACGCCGTCCGCCGGCTGCGGCGTCAGCGGCAGGTCGCCCATCTCCAGCTTGACCATGGCCTCGGCGATCGCCTTGGCGCCGACAAACATCAGCCGGTCATGCAACTCGCCGGCCGTCATGTTCTCCTCGATGGCCACTTCGCGGGTCAGGGCAACGGGGCCGGTATCCAGCCCCTTGTCCATCTTCATCACCATCATGCCGGTCTTTTCGTCGCCGGCCATGATCGCCCGCTGGATAGGGGCGGCGCCGCGCCAGCGCGGCAGCAGCGAGGCGTGGCCGTTGTAGCAGCCCCCGCGCGTGCCGCCGAGGATCCCCTCCGGCAGCAGCAGGCCGTAAGCGACGACGACGGCGACATCCGCATCGAGATCGCGAAATTTCTTTCGCTCTTCCGGGACCTTGAAATTGAGCGGCGTGAACACCGGGATGCCGAGCAGTTCGGCAGCCTGGTGCACCGGCGACTTCTGCAGGTCCATCCCGCGGCGCCCGCCCGGCCGGGGCGGCTGGCTGTAGACGGCCACGACCCGATGGCCGGCATCGACCAGCAGGCGCAAAGTGGGAACGGAAAATTCCGGCGTGCCCATGAAGATGATGCGAAGAGACATGCTATCCCCCCTGTTGACGATCAGCCGCCTTCAAACGGGTTTACGAGCCGAAGATCAAGCCCCTGGAAGTCTTTTGTGTTGCGCGTCGCCAGCGTGGCGTCGTTGACGAGGCAGATTGCGGCGATCATCGCATCCTGGACGGAGATGGGGCGGCCCTGCACCTGACGCTCCGCCCGCACGCGCCCCGTTCTGAGCGCTGAAAGATGATCGAAGCCCAGGATCCTGCCATGAAAACTGACGAGCAGCTGTGAGAGAATTTGCAGGTATCGATCCGAACGCGTCTGCCTCCAGAAACGTTCGGCTCCGAACGATTGCTCCATGACGACCACGTCACACAGATAAAGACCCGTATGGGCATGATGCCGCATCCACATCGCGACCTCGGGGATGACCCGCGGCTTCACAAGTTCGGAAACGACATTCGTGTCGAGCACGATCACTCGATATCCGCGAGCGGGCGGCCGAAATCACGTTTCCGCTCCGCTTCGACCTCCTCCATGATACGTGCATATTCTTCGGCTTCGGCCGGATCGATATCGGCCAGGATGGGGCGCAGGGCGTCCCATGCAGACAGTTCCGGCTGCGGCTCCGGCCGCTTGCCCGCCATCGCCTCGCCGATCAGGGCCTTGGCTTCGTCGGACAGGCTGCGGCCGTTGGTCTGCGCCAGCTCGATGATGCCGCGCTTCAATGCCTCGTCGATGTTGCGGATCAGCAGGTCGCCCATCGCCACCTCCTCAGGATATCGGCGATATCATAAGCAGTCGGCGATCGGTTTTCAACAATCGCCCGTCAGACGGCCTTGCCCTTGGCGGCCTTGGTGAACTTCTTCACCACCATTTCCCGCTTCAGCCGCGAGATATGGTCGATGAACAGCACGCCGTTGAGATGATCGATCTCGTGCTGCAGGCAGGTGGCGAGCAGGCCGTCGGCCTTGACGGTCTTCTCCTTGCCGTCACGGTCGAGATATTGGACCTCGATCTCCGCCGGACGCTCCACCTCCGCATAATAATCAGGAATGGAAAGGCAGCCTTCCTCATAGACCGAACGCACATCGGAGGAGGACAGGATCTGCGGATTGATGAAGACCTGCGGCTGCTTGTCCTCGCCTTCCTTGGCAAGGTCGATCACCAGCAGGCGCCGCGGCACGCCGATCTGGATGGCGGCAAGACCGATGCCTGGCGCATCGTACATGGTTTCCAGCATGTCGTCCGCAAGCTGCGTCAGTTCGGCATCGACGCGCTCCACCGGCGCGGAAACCTGTCGGAGAAGGGGATCGGGCAGGATGATGAGGGGCTTGATCGTCATGCGCCCTCCATAACCCATCTTGTTTCGCGAGGGAATTCTTCGCACGCGGCATCGTGGCGTTTTTTTGACGGTGCCGCCGCTGTCCCCGTTCTTCATCAGTGGATTCAGGAAATGTTCACGATTTGATCTTTTCAATGGCTTTTGTTCTGGTAGGATCTTGGAATGGAGAGAACCCTGTTTTCGCACCCTGTTTTCGAAATCGTCACTTCGAGCGGCACGATCCCTGTCAGCCCGCTGGTGCTCGTTTCGGTCCTGCTCGTCATCGCGGCCGTGCTGGTCCTCCTGTTTCGGCGCCGTGGCGGCGCCGATGCCGAGGCGCACGCCTTCGAAACGGAAACCCGGCTGGCCGAACTCCTGCGCATCCAGTCGGAGATGCAGGGACGCATGGCGGCGATGGCCGAGGTCTTCGGCTCGCGGCAATCCGAGCTGAACCAGGCGATCAGCCAGCGGCTGGACGGCATGAGCCACCGGATCGGCGCGACGCTGACGGAGCAGTCGAAACACACGCATGAAAACCTGCGCCGCCTGCAGGAACGCCTGGCAGTGATCGACGCGGCGCAGAACAATATCCAGTCGCTGGCCAAGGACGTCGTCGGGCTGCAGGCGATCCTGTCCGACAAGCAGACCCGCGGCGCCTTCGGCCAGTCGCGCATGGAAACCATCATCGCCGACGGGCTGGCGCAGGGCGCCTACGCCTTCCAGCCGACGCTGTCCAACGGCGCGCGGCCGGACTGCACCATCCGCATGCCGAACGGCGTGCCGCCACTCGTCGTCGACGCCAAATTTCCGCTGGAGGCATGGAATGCCGCCCGCAAGGCGCAGACACCGGAAGCCGCCAAGGCGGCGGCGCAGCAATTCCGCCGCGATCTCGACGTCCATATACGCGACATCGCCGAAAAATACCTGATCGCCGGCGAAACCCAGGACATCGCCTTCCTGTTCGTGCCATCGGAATCGATCTTTGCCGGCATTCACGAGCACCATGAGGCGATCGTGCAGAAGGCCCACCGGCTGCGGGTGGTGATCGTTTCGCCGTCGCTGCTGATGCTTTCCATCCAGGTCATCCAGTCGGTGCTGAAGGACCAGCGGATGCGCGAACAGGCGCATGTCATCCAGGGCGAAGTGGCGCACCTGCTCGACGACCTGCTGCGCCTCGACGAGCGGGTGGTGAAACTGCAGTCGCATTTTTCGGCGGCCCAGAAGGATGTGGAGATGATCGCGACGTCGAGCGGCAAGATCGCCAGGCGCGGCGCCAAGATCGGTGCGCTCGATTTCACCGAGCCTGCCGAGGAACCCAGCCGCGCCGCCGAAACAGAAGGGCCGGTGCGTGCCGTCGAAAGTCGGACCGGCTTTCTGAAGCTCAGGGTGGTTGACGAGGATTGATGCGGTCGGGCAGTGTCGCGCCAAACCATCGGGAAACGGGAAGCGACTTCACATGATTACGGTCTTCGGCTCCATCAACATGGACCTCATCGCCACGACGGAACGGCTGCCGAAGCCGGGTGAAACCGTGGCGGGCAACGGCTTTTCCACCGCCGCCGGCGGCAAGGGTGCCAACCAGGCGCTGGCCGCCCGGCGCGCCGGTTCGGTCGTGCGCATGGTCGGCGCCGTCGGGCGGGATGAATTTGCCGCGCCGGCGCTGGCGCTGCTCAAGGAGGCGGGCACGGATCTTTCGGGAGCCAAACCCGTCGACGGTCCGACCGGCATTGCCCTGATCCTCGTCGGCGGCGACGGCGAAAACGTCATTGCCGTCGTGCCCGGCGCCAACGGCACGCTGACGACCGCGGATGCCGATGCCGCGCTGGCTCCGATGAAGGCCGGCGACATCCTGATGCTGCAGTTCGAAATTCCGGTCCCGGCGGTCGAGCATGCTCTTTTGAAGGCACGGGAAAAGGGCGTCGTCACCGTCCTCAACATCGCCCCGCTGATTGCCGAGGCGCCCCGGCTCGGGCGCCTGGCCGACATCGTCATCGCCAACGAAACGGAATTCGAGCGCCTGGCCGGAGAAGACGGCATGGACGATGCGCGGCGAGAGATCGCGATGCAGGCCCTGCATGCGCAAACGGGTCAGACGCTGATCGTCACGCTCGGCGCCGATGGTGTGATCGCCATCCGCGACGGCGCCGTTTCCCGCAGTGCCGGCCTGGTCATCGATCCGGTCGATACCGTCGGCGCCGGCGATACCTTCTGCGGTTATTTCGCCGCCGGGCTGGATGCCGGGCTGGATTTTGCCACCGCCCTGCGCAGAGCCGCGGTCGCAGGTTCGCTTGCCTGCCTGAAACCGGGCGCCCAGCCGTCCATTCCTGTCAGCGACGAGGTCAGCCGCCGACTGTAACGATTCCGGATGCCGTAAAAGCCATGAAATTGCTGCAATGCAAGGAAAACGGGTAGATTTTTAGTCAAATTTAACCGGTTATTTCGTAGGGTTGGGCTTATACGCCGCGACGAACCGTCTCACCTGACGGAGCGAGGGCGGCGCGCCCCATGATAGGGCAGTTCCCCATTCATCCCCCGGCGCCGGATCGGCTCCGGCCTTCCCTGCTTTGAGGCGACAATGTCTATTTTCCAAGTGAAGTCACTTGCGGCCAAGCTGATGGCGGTCAGCGGCTTGGCCATCGCACTGGTCCTGCTGGTTTCCAACCTCCTGCTGATCTCGCAATCGCGCGAGCGTGTGCAGACATTGACCATGGCCCAGGCGGATGCGGAAGCCAAGGCGATCGCCAACCAGATCGCCGCCAAGGTCGGCGAACTGTCGGGTGCAGCCCGCTCGATGGCCGGCGTCGTCGGCCGCGCCCACGAGGGCAAGGCACTGGAGCGGCAGGGCGTCATCAATATCCTGAAGGCGAATGTCGAAAAGAACGCCTTTGCCTTCGGCAGCTGGTTCTGCGAAGAGCCCACCGCCTTCGACGGCCGCAAGGACGAGGTCGCCAACAACACGGAGCTGGGCGCCAACAAGAACGGCATCTTTGCTCCGTACTGGACCAAGACGGCATCCGGCGGCTTCGAGTTCTCGACGTTCAACGACGATTACACCGCACCCTGGTATGCGACCTCGGCGAAATCCATGAAGGGCGGCATGACCCCGCCCTACAAGGCGCAGGAGATCACCGTCCCCACCGCCATGACCTCCATCAGCTATCCGGTCATATCGGACGGCAAGCTGATCGGCGTTTCCGGCATCGATATTTCGCTCGCAGCACTTTATGACGACCTCAAGGTCCTGCATCCCTTCGGCTCCGGCCGCGTCATGCTGCTGTCGCAGAACGCCCAATGGATCGTCGCGCCGACGATCGAGATGGTCATGACCGATTATGCCGATGCCGGCGGCGACGCGATCAAGAGCGCCCTTGCCACCAGCAAAGGCAGCGTGATCGAAGGACTCAAGAATACCGACGGCGAAGATTTCAGCCGCGTCGTCTATCCGTTCGCACTGCCCGATCTCAACACCAGCTGGGTCGTGATCGTCGACGTGCCGCACTCCGCCATTGCCGCTCCGGTACAGGCGCAGACCTACATGATGGTGATCGGCGGTATCCTCGTGCTGGCAGCCGTGCTGCTGGCGCTGTATTTCGCCACCCGCTCCTTCATCCAGCTGCCGCTCAAGGCGCTGCTGCGCGATGTCACCCGTCTCAGCGAAAACAGGTATGACGAACCGGTCACCGGCCAGGATCGCGCCGATGAAATCGGCCTCGTCGCCAAGTCGCTGGAAGGCTTCCGCCACGCGCTTGCCAATACCCAGCGGCTGCAGGCCGATGCGGAAATGCAACGCAGCGCCGCCGAAAACGAGCGCCAGCGCTCCGAGACGGAACGCAATGGTGCAGCCTCGCTGCAGCGCCACATCGTGTCGACCGTGGGTGAGGGCCTGGCGCAGCTGTCGAACGGCAACCTCGCCTACCGTATCGAGGAGGATTTCCCCGGCGACTACGCAGCGCTGAAGCGCGATTTCAACGCCGCACTCTCCAGCATCGAAGAAACGATCAACACGCTGAACAGCACGGTGCACAGCATCGGCGGCGGCACCGGCGAAATCAGCCGCAGCGCCTCCGACCTTGCCCGCCGCACCGAGCAGCAGGCTGCCAGCTTGGAAGAAACCGCAGCGGCGCTCAACGAGCTGACCGCACAGGTAAACTCCAGTGCCGACAACGCCCGCTCCGCCGCCGTCAGCGTCAACACCGCCTGTGAGGACGCCGAGCGGTCCGGTGAAGTGGTGCAGAAGGCCATCGCTTCGATGCGGGGCATCGAGCAGTCGTCTCAGGAAGTCTCGCGCATCATCGGCGTCATCGACGAGATCGCCTTCCAGACCAACCTTCTCGCCCTCAATGCCGGCGTCGAAGCCGCCCGCGCCGGGGAAGCCGGCAAGGGTTTCGCCGTCGTCGCCCAGGAAGTCCGCGAACTCGCCCAGCGCTCGGCCAACGCCGCCAAGGAGATCAAGACCCTGATCAACGCCTCGGCCGGCCAGGTGCAGGACGGTGTCGCCCTCGTCGGCCACGCCGGCAACGCGCTGGACAAGATCGCCGGGCAGGTCATGGAGATCAACGGCCTGATCCGGCAGATTTCCGCCTCCGCCAGCGAGCAGGCTGTCGGGCTGAAGGAAATCAACTCGGCGATGAACCAGATGGACCAGGTGACGCAGCAGAATGCCGCGATGGTGGAAGAACAGACCGCCGCCAGCATGACGCTGAAGGAAGAGGCCGACGTGCTGAAGTCGCTCGTCGCCCGCTTCCGCACCGGCGGCGTCAATCACGCCGCCGCCCTGCGCCAGACCGCCCAGGACATGCGTGCTCCGGCCCGCGCCCCCACGGCAGCCGCACGGGCTCCCGCCCGCCGCAGCGTGCCACAGAGCCAGGGCTCGGCCGCCCTCGCCGCCAGGGACGACTGGGAAGAATTCTGAGAGGCGAATTCGACCGCTGAATGACAAGGCCGCCGGATACGCTCCGGCGGCCTTTTTCGTTCGAGCAGGGAAAAGCCTGCCGGCGTCAGAGACGGGCAAACCGTTCGGTCAGCAGGGCGAAGAAACCGTCGGCATCCACCTGGCGCATGACCTTGGCATTGTGCTTGCGATCGGTCACCTGCCACCAGTCGACGACGGTCATGCCCACCGTCAGCGGCGATTGCAGCTCGATCTCGACATTGCAGTCCCGCCCGCCGAACAGCTCCGGCTTCAGCAGATAGGCGATGACGGTCGGATCGTGCAGCGGCCCGCCGTCGGAACCGTACTTCTCGACGTCGAACCGCTCGAAGAACTCCAGCATTTCCACCATGGCGATGGCCGGCCGGCTGCCGATGGCGCGCATGCGCTCGACGCGGCTTTTCAGCGTCAGCAACTGGTGCGTGACATCGAGCGGCATCATGACGATCGGGATGCCGGAAGCGAAGACGGCGGCAGCCGCTTCGGGATCGACATAGATATTGAACTCGGCGGCGGGCGTGATGTTGCCGCCTTCGAAGAAACCGCCACCCATCATCACCAGTTCGCGAACGCGCGGCGCGATATCCGGCGCCTTCTCCAGGGCGAGTGCGATATTGGTCAGCGGGCCGAGGGTGCACAGCGTCACGCTGCCTTCCGGCTCGCGCCGAACGGTTTCAATGATGAAATCGACGGCATGGCCGCTTTCGAGCGCCATCATCGGCTCGGCCAGTTCCGGGCCGTCGAGACCGGTCTTGCCGTGCACGTGCTCGGCGGTGACCAGCGGCCGGCTGACCGGCTTGTCGGCGCCGGCGAAAATCTTGATGTCGCGGCGGTCGCAGAGTTCACAGATGATGCGGGCGTTGCGCGCCGTCAGCGCCAGCGGCACGTTGCCGGCAACGGTGGTGATGCCGAGCACCTCCAGCTCATCGGCGCTGCCGAGCGCCAGAAAGATGGCGGCGGCATCGTCCTGCCCCGGATCCGTGTCGATGATGATCTTGCGTGGCGCCATGTCTTGTTCCCCAGAAAATGTGACAAGGGTTGATGGGCGTCCGCCACCCGATTTGTCAAGCTGTGCCTGTCATGGTTTTGCCGGCTTTTCCGGCCGTGGCGCCGGAGGGTTCTTGCGCTTGGACGGCCCGGCTCCCATATTAAGGCGCGCTGGATGCTTCAGGAGAAGGTCCGGCGAAGTCGCTTGACCTCGCAAGGACTATGAAATGAGCCGGATAACACCCTTCGCCAGCCCCCTGCTGCTGGGCTTCGACACGATGGAAAAGACGCTGGAGCGCATCGCCAAGGCGAGCGACGGCTATCCCCCCTACAATATCGAGCGCATCCGCGCCAATGTCGCCGCCGAGGCGCCCGAAAGGCTGAGGATAACGCTCGCCGTTGCCGGTTTCTCCGAAGAGGAACTGGATGTGACGGTGGAGGAAAACCAGCTGGTGATTCGCGGCCGTCAGGCAGATCCCGGCGAAAGGGACTATCTTTATCGCGGAATCGCCGCCCGGCAGTTCCAGCGCATGTTCGTTCTGGCCGAGGGAATGCATGTTCTTGGCGCCACCTTGAGGAACGGCCTGCTTTCCGTCGACCTTGTTCGCCCCGAACCCGAGCGCATGGTGAAGAAAATTAACATTTCGGTCTCACAGTAGGACAACGGCAATGCTGCCGTGACTCCCTCAGTTGTGGAGAACTGCGAATGTTGATGAAAGAAGCCACCGCGCGTCTGACCCTTTCCGAACTCGCCCATCTGGGCGCCGGTGAAGTCGGTTATATCCGCAAGATGCGTTACGACGAGATCAATCGGTGCTTTCCCGAAGCCCCCGAAATCGATCCCAGCCTGGACCTCTGGGCGCTTTTCGGCGCCGACGGCACGCCGCTCTTGCTGACCGACAACCGCTCCAGCACCTTTTTCAAGGCTGCCGAAGACGAGCTCAGAACCGTCAGTCTTCACTGAAAACGGGCTTCACTGAAAACGGACGGGATCAGACCCGTCTGAACGTCAGATAGGCGGAAGACCGCCCCTCGCGCTTGGCCTTGGCTTCGTATCGTGTGCCGGGCCAGCCCGCGAAAGGGGTCAACCAGTCCGCGGCGTTTTTCGCCGTCCATTCGAAGCCGCCATGGTCGCGGCATTTGAGCAGCGTCCAGTTGACATAGGTGTCGATGTCGGATGCGAAGCAGAACAGGCCGCCGGGCTTCAGGACCCGATGGAAGCGATCGAGGTTGACCCTCGAGACGAAGCGGCGCTTCCAGTGTTTTTTCTTCGGCCACGGATCGGGATACAAGAGGTCGATCTGGTCGACCGATGCGGCCGGCAGCCAGTCCAGCACCTGCGTGGCATCCTCGTCATAGACCCGCACATTGCCCAGGCCCAGTTCGCCGACGCGCGACAGCAGCTTCGCCATGGAATTGACGAAGGGCTCGACACCGATGAAACCGGTCGAGGGCACTTCGCCGGCGCGGTGCAGCAGGTGCTCGCCGCCGCCGAAACCGATCTCCAGCCGGATACGCCCGACCGGCGATGAAAAGAGCTGCGCCAGATCTTCCGGCGCAGGCTCGTCAAGGTCGATCTTCAGAGAGGAAAGCCCCGCCTTGAGTGCTTCCGCCTGCTGGCTTCGCAGGGCCTTGCCCTTGCGTCGTCCAAAAAAGGCTTCCGTGGCGCGGGCGCGGCGTTCCGTCTCCGTCATGGGATCGATCAGTCCTTCACTGCTTCTTTCAATGCCTTGGCAAGGTCGACCTTTTCCCAGGAGAAAGAGCCGTCGCGGCCGGCCTTGCGGCCGAAATGGCCATAGGCCGAGGTCTTGGCATAAATTGGCTTGTTGAGGTCGAGGTGGCGGCGGATGCCCGACGGCGACAGGTCCATGACCTTGCGGATGGCGTCTTCCACCTGGTCTTCCCTCACCTTGCCGGTGCCGTGCAGGTCGACATAGACCGACAGCGGCTGGGCGACGCCGATGGCGTAGGAAAGCTGGATGGTGCAACGGTCGGCGAGGCCGGCGGCAACGACGTTCTTGGCGAGATAACGGGCGGCGTAGGCGGCCGAACGGTCGACCTTGGTCGTGTCCTTGCCGGAGAAGGCGCCGCCGCCGTGCGGGGCTGCGCCGCCGTAGGTGTCGACGATGATCTTGCGGCCGGTGAGGCCGGCGTCACCATCGGGGCCGCCGATGACGAACTTGCCGGTGGGATTGATGTACCAGTTGCAATCGTCGGCGATCTTGAGATCGGCCAGCGCTTCGCGGATGTAGGGTTCGACGACCGAGCGGACCTTGGCCGAATCCCAGCTTTCGTCGAGATGCTGGGTGGAGAGCACGATGGAGGTCGCTTCGGCCGGCTTGCCGTCGACGTAACGCACGGTCACCTGGCTCTTGGCGTCCGGGCCGAGCTTGCCGACATCGCCCTCGCCCTTCTTGCGGGCGGCGGCGAGCAGCGCCAGGATGCGGTGCGAATAATAGATCGGCGCCGGCATCAGTTCCGGGGTTTCGCGGCAGGCGTAACCGAACATGATGCCCTGGTCGCCGGCACCCTCGTCGCCCTGCTTGTCGGCGGCGCTGTCGACGCCCTGGGCGATGTCGGCCGACTGCGAATGCAGGAGCACGTCGATCTTGGCGGTCTTCCAGTGGAAACCGGCCTGTTCGTAGCCGATGTCGCGGATGGCCTTGCGCGCCGCGGACTTGAACTTGGAGGGGTTGATGACGCTGTTGCCGTCCTTGTCGGCCTTGAGCAGGCTCGGCGGCAGGCGGACTTCACCGGCGATCACCACGCGGTTGGTGGTTGCCAGCGTTTCGCAGGCGATACGGACGCTCCACGGATCGACACCGGTCTTGGCAGCTTCACGGTAGACCAGATCGACGATCTCGTCGGAAATACGGTCACAAACCTTGTCCGGGTGACCTTCGGCAACAGACTCACTGGTGAACAGATAATTAGCGCGCATGCGGGATTCCCCTCAAAGAATAGGCCTTGCAGTTGTTAGTCAGTTCGACGTCGAAAGACAAGAACAGAAGGACATAAATATATCTTTATATGCGCTGAAATTTAGCAAAAAACCGCATAAAAACGCAAACAGCGGCCAAAATTGACCGCTGCGCGTCGTGACAGAAATTCGGCTTATTCGGAATCGGCTTCCGCGGCCAGGGTCTTGACCAGATCGACGAGCTTGCGGCGGATCTTCGGGTCGGCGATCTTGACGAAAGCGCGATTGAGCTGCAGCCCTTCCGAGGAGGACAGGAAATCGACCACGTAGTTCGGGCTCGACGCTTCCGCCAAGCCGCCCGGAGACGTCTGCTGCTCGCCGGGAGCATCCTCGAAGAAGAAGGCGACCGGCACGTTGAGGATGCTGGAAATGTTCTGCAGACGGCTCGCACCGACGCGGTTCGTGCCCTTTTCATATTTCTGGATCTGCTGGAAGGTGATGCCCAGGCTTTCACCCAGCTTCTCCTGGCTCATGCCCAGCATCGTGCGCCGGAGACGAATCCTGCTCCCGACATGGATATCAATCGGGTTCGGCTTCTTTTTATTCTCGATCATTAGATTTTCCTAAAAAAGTTCCCACGGCCAAAACTCCGGTCGCCCCTCCCAGGAGGCCCTAACGCCCGTCGCACATAGAATACAATCGCCTGCAGCACGCGATATCGATACCGGTCGCCGGCACTATGCAATTCTAGGGGTTTTTGGTCAATTCACTGCCCTTGATAAAACCTTGACGCGAGATTCCTGCAATCAAGGTAGCACCAAAGATTATCAACCAAAAGTTATTCTTTCGCGAACCGGCATCGAAAGAACTCGCCACCTTGCCACCCATGGTAGCTTCAATTGTGGCTTTTTGATTGAAGTCCAATCCGGCGACGATATGCCCCCGGGCATCGATGACGGCGGAAATTCCGCTGTTGGCGCTGCGAATCAACGGCACCCCTTCTTCCACCGCCCTGATCCGGGCCTGCTGGAAATGCTGGTAGGGACCGGGCGTATCACCGAACCAGGCGTCGTTGGTGACATTGAGGATGGCGCTGGCCTTGCCGATCTCGGGGGTGATTTCTTCCGGGAAGATCGCCTCGTAGCAGATCAGCGGGTAAAAACTGAGGCCGTCCGGCAGCGTCAGCAGCCTGCGACGCGCGGCCGCCGAAAAACCGCCGGGCATGTCCGCGATCGCCTTGTCGACGCCGAGACTGCGCCACAGATCCTCGAAGGGCAGGTATTCGCCGAAGGGAACCAGGTGCACCTTGTCGGATGCGCTGACGATCTGGCCCTTGTCATCGATGGCATAGACGGAATTGTAATAGCGTGGCTCGAGGCCCGGACCCATGTCTTCGGCGCGCACGGCGCCGGCAATCAGCACCTGTCCGTCCTGCAGCGTATCGGCAATCCGGGTCAGCGCGTCCTCGTTTTCGGTGAGAATGAACGGCACGGAGGTTTCCGGCCAGACGATGATATCGGGGCGCTTCTCGCCCTCCTTGAGCGGCGAGACCGACAGGGCCAGGTGCTCCTCGAAGATCGAATCGCGTTCGGTATCGTCGATCTTCTTCGCCTGGTCGATCATCGGCTGCACCAGGCGCACGGTGACCGCCGGCTCCGGGTTCTGCGGCTCCGGCTGGTTCAGCACATAGGCACCGTAACCGAGATGGGCGATAAACAGCAGGGCCGCAAGGCCGATGCCCGGCACAAGGCCGCGCCGCGTTCCCAAAAGCGCCGGCGCCGCAAAGACGAACACCGCCAGCGTCGAGACGCCGAAAAGCCCGATGACATGCACAGACTGCATCATCAGCGGCACCGGCATCGCGCCATAACCCACCGCATTCCAGGGAAAACCGGTGGCCAGGAAGCTGCGCAGCCATTCGGCCAGGCCGAAACCGAGCGCCAGCGCCGCGATGCGCCCCATGCCGTCCGACCAGAGGATCCGGGCGATGACGGCGGCCAGGCCGTAATAGAGCGCCAGGAAGGCGGGCAGGCCGAACACGGCGAGCGGCAGCGCCCAGGCAAACTCCTCCGCGTCGATCATCAGCGCATGGCCGAGCCACCAGAGGCCGGCGACAAAATAGCCGAAGCCGAACAGCCAGCCGTTCCAGAGGGCCGAGCGAAGACGGCTGAAGATACTGCCCGCCGGATTGCCCGTCGCGCCGTCGATCAGCCAGACGAGCAGGGTGAAAGACACGAAGAGGGCGGCAAAGACATTGAATGGCGGCAATGCCAGCACGCCGAATGCCCCCGCCGCCAATGCCAGAAGGGCGCGCCTGACGCCCCAGAGAAGCATGATCCTGCCTGCCAGCCGCTGCACACTCTACCCCGAATTTGATTGTCCCGAATCAGTTCGCAGGCAGTCTTTCAAAATCCGGAGCTTTTGTCGTGAGGGCTGACGTCAATCCCGGATCTCTCAGAGCTCCGGGGGACGCGGTGTCGCCGCATGCGGATCGGCAATCGACGGCGGCGTGTCGAGGATGCCGCCGATGCCCTCCTCCTCGCCGACCTTTTCACGACGGCGCGCGGCGGCGCGTTTGCGGGTGATGCGGACGCGCTTGATGCGGCGCGGATCGGCATCCATGATGTGGAACTCGAAGCCGGGCACCGCCTGCACCACCTCGCCACGAACCGGGATGCGGCCGAGTTCGGAAAAGATCAATCCGCCAAGCGTATCGACATCCTCGATCTGCTCGTGAACGTCGAAATCCGATCCGATCGCCTCGGCGATCTCTTCCAGTTCGATGCGGGCATCGGCAAGGAAAACGTCGTCGGAAAGGCGCGTGAAGCGCGCCTGCTCGTCGTCGTGCTCGTCCTCGATGTCGCCGACCACCATTTCGACGATGTCCTCGTGCGAGACGAGGCCGTCGGTGCCGCCGTATTCGTCGATGACCAGGGCCATCTGGGTGCGGTTGGCCTGCATGCGCTGCAGCAGTTCCGACGCCAGCATCGACGGCGGCACGAAGAGGATCTTGCGGATGATGCCTGCTTCCGCCACCGGCTTATCGAGATCGACGCGGCCGAGATCGAAAGCCGCCCTGGGTGTGCGTGCCGGCTTTTCGGCCTTCTCGGTCCCCGGAGGGACGGCGCTGGCCACAGGACGGCCCGAACGGCGCTTGTTACGCGCCTGCTTAGCGACGTAGGACATCAGGTCGCGGATATGCACCATGCCGCGCGGGTCGTCGAGCGTATCGGCATAGACCGGCATGCGTGAACGGCCGGATTCCTCGAAGAGGATCATCAGTTCGCCGATGGTGATCGTTTGGTCCACCGCCTCGATATCGGCCCGCGGCACCATGACGTCCTCGACGCGCACTTCGCGGAAGCGCAGGATATTGTGCAGCATCGCCCGCTCCTCGGGCGAAAACACGTCGTTGCTGACCGCGTCGGTCATCAACGCATCGGCGATGTCCTCGCGCAATCGCGAAGCCTGCGCCGGACGCAGCAGGCGCGCCGCACGCGCCCAGAAGGAGGTGGTTGTTTTCTGGCTCGTTTCCGCTCGCTGCGGACTGTGGCCTTCGTCAGACGAGGAGGCGTCCCCGTCATCTTTGGCCTCTCGGGCCGGTCTTATCGAAAAATCGCTCATCGTTCCAAACTGTCAAACCGGGTCCTGACCCGCATAGGGGTCAGATAGGCCCAGAGACGCCAAAATGCGAGTCTCCAGGGCTTCCATTGCTTCTGCTTCTTCCGTCTCCAGGTGGTCGTACCCGAAGAGATGCAGGAAACCGTGCACCAGCAGATGCGTCAGATGTTCCTCGAAACTCTTCTCCAGGTCAACTGCTTCCCGCTCGACGGTTTCACGGGCGACGACGATGTCGCCCAGCATCGGCCCCGGCCTGCCGCCGGGAACCAGCGGAAAAGCCGGGAAAGACAAGACGTTGGTCGGTTTGTCCTTGTCCCGCCATTCCGCATTGATGTCGCGGATGGCCGCATCATTGGTGAAGACGAGCGAGACTTCCGGCGGCATTTTCGGGAAGGGCTGCATCTCTTCCCGCGCCAAAAACTGCGCCGCAGCCCCCAGAACGCGGGCGCACAGCGCTTCCAGCACGGCCTCATCAGGCCATGACTGGTCTTCGATGCTGATCTGAATGTCGAGTTCGGGCATGGTGTCTGGAGCCGGCATCACCGCTCCATCTGCTCGCTCTCTTCGACGACGGCATATTCCGCGTCGTAGGCCTTGACGATACGCGCCACCAGCGGATGGCGCACGACATCGACGTCCTTGAAGCGGATCACCGAGACGCCCTCGACACCCTTGAGGATCTGCAGCGCTTCGACCAGGCCCGACTTGACGCCGCGCGGCAGGTCGATCTGGCTCGGATCGCCGGTGATGATCATCCGGCTGTTTTCGCCGAGACGCGTCAGGAACATCTTCATCTGCATCGACGTGGTGTTCTGCGCCTCGTCGAGGATGACTGCCGCATTCGCCAGCGTGCGGCCGCGCATGAAGGCGAGCGGCGCGATTTCGATGACGCCGGCGGTAATCGCCCGCTCCACCTTGTCGCCGGGCATCATGTCGTAGAGCGCGTCGTAGAGCGGCCGGAGATAAGGATCGACCTTTTCCTTCATGTCGCCCGGCAGGAAGCCAAGACGCTCGCCAGCCTCCACGGCGGAACGCGACAGGATGATCTTTTCGACCGCGCCGCGCTCCAGCAACTGCGCGGCCTGGGCGACCGCCAGATAGGTCTTGCCGGTGCCGGCCGGGCCGACGCCGAACACCAGCTCAAGCCGCTCCAGCGCCCGCATATAGGCATCCTGCGTCGGCGTGCGGGCGGAAATGGTCTTCTTGCGCGTCGAAATCTGCGCCATGGTGAGCTTGGCCTTGCGCTCCATCGTCGGCAGCGTCAGCTGGTCGTCGGCGGCCTGCGCCATGCGGATGGCGCCCTCGACATCGGACAATTCGACGGAGCCGCCATTCTGCAGCCGGTCATAGAGGAAATCGAGCGCCCGGCGCGCATGGTTGGTGGCGAGCACGTCGCCGGAAATGGCGACGGAGTTGCCGCGGGCGGTAGCGGTGATCTGGAGTTTCGCTTCCAGGAGCTTCAGATTCTGGTCGAACTGACCGAAGAGCTCGCTGGCAAGCCGGTTGTTCTCGAACGTCAGGACGAAGTGATTGGCGTCTGTCGCGGGCGGGCGGGACTGGCGCGATGAAGAAGTAACCAATTCGTGTCCGTTCAAGCGGTACGGCTCCTTTGATCTCGGTTCCTGAAAGGTAGTCCTCGCCCGGCCGTTTGTGAAGGTGTTGCAGCGCAATCCCCTCATATTTCGCCGTTGCGAGGCCCTTTCACCCCGCGACCAGTTCGGAAAACAGACTGTTCGGACCGGTCCCGGTGATTCGTACCTTGATAATGTCACCGATTTGCGATGCTTTTGCATCAACATTCACAGACTGCAGCCAGGGCGAACGACCGATGAGCTGTCCCGGCATGCGGCCGGGCTTTTCGAGCAGGATGTCGATCTCCTTGCCGACGCAGCCTTCGTTGAAGGCGCGCTGCTGTTCGAAAAGCAATGCCTGCAGCCGCTCCAGCCGTTCAGTCTTGACCTCGTCCGGCACCTGGTCGCCGAGTTCGGCGCCGGGTGTGCCGGGACGCGTCGAATATTTGAACGAGAAGGCCTGAGCGTAGTGCACGGCCTTGATCAGCGCCATGGTCGCTTCGAAATCGGCGTCGGTCTCCCCCGGGAAACCAACGATAAAATCACCCGACATGGCGATATCGGGCCGTACGGCGCGGATGCGCTCGATCAGCGTCAGGTATTCCGCCGCGGTATGCCTGCGGTTCATGGCCTTGAGGATGCGGTCGGAACCGGCCTGAACCGGCAAATGCAGGTAAGGCATCAGCACGCGCAGGTCGCGATGCGCCTCGATCAGCCGGTCGTCCATGTCGCGCGGGTGGCTGGTGGTGTAGCGCAGCCGGGCGATGCCGGGAACGTTCGCCAGTTCGTAGAGCAGATCGCCGAGCGTCAGGCTTTCGCCGTTGCGGCCCTGGCCGTGCCAGGCATTGACGTTCTGGCCGAGCAGGGTGATTTCGCGCACGCCGCCATCCGCCAGCTTCTTCGCCTCGTCGAGGATCTGCGCAAGCGGCCGCGACACTTCCGAACCGCGCGTATAAGGCACGACGCAGAAGGTGCAGAACTTGTCGCAGCCTTCCTGAACGGTGAGAAAAGCCGTGACCCCGCGGGCGCGGATCTTCGCCCTGTCGGTCGCCGGCAGGTGCTCGAACTTGTCCTCGACGGCATAATCCGTCTCCACCACGCGGTCGCCGGCGCGAGCGCGCTTCAGCGCCTCCGGCAGGCGGTGATAGGTCTGCGGCCCGATGACGACATCCACCGCCGGCGCCCGGCGCAGGATCTCCTCGCCTTCGGCCTGGGCGACGCAGCCGGCGACGCCGATCATGAACTCCCGGCCTTCGGCCGCACGCTCCTTCTTCATGTCGCGCAGGCGCCCGAGGGCGGAATAGACCTTTTCCGCCGCCTTCTCGCGGATATGACAGGTGTTGAGCAGCACCAGGTCGGCATCCTGCATGTCTTCGGTCTGCACATAGCCATCGCGGGCGAGTGCATCGGCCATGCGGCCGGAATCGTAGACGTTCATCTGACAGCCGTAGGTCTTGACGAAAACCTTGCGGCTGTTGCTGCCGTCACGGACGGGAAGGTCCGGGGCGTCGAGGGAGGCGATATCCTGGGTCATGGCCGCTATTTAGTGGCTTTTCAGCCAAGTGAAAACGAAAAAATGCCCAAGAACCCGCGGATCTGCGGCGTCACGCGCCCGGACGGCCGCGCAACGAGGCGGAGAGCATACGGCGGATGCGTTTTTCGACGGCAGCCGAGACATGCTTGCGGTTGCTTTCGGCCGTGTAGTCGATGCTCTCGCCAAAGCTGACATCGACCTCGATCGCCGCAGCCTTCATCAGGTCGAGAAGATGCGGCACCAGTTCGACATCGCCCGGCCAGGCCGAAATCGGCCGGGAATAACGGCCCATCGGCATGCCGTGAATGCCGGTATAGGCAATGGCGACGGGCTGCACATGCACCATGCCGGTCGGAGAACCGGGCACGGCGGAGGCAGCCGCACCGAAAAGCGAGGATTTCACCTCGAGCAGCCGGTTGCCGTCCGAGGTCGTGCCTTCCGGAAACAGCACGACGATTTCCCCGCCCGCCATGCGGTCGCCGATTTCCCTGGCTTGATCGCCGGTGCGGCGCTTGTCCTCGCGCACGACGAAGACGCTCTGCTGCCAGCGCGCCAGGGTGCCGAAGACCGGCCAGGACTTCACCTCGGACTTGGCGATGAAAACAACGTCGGCGATCGACGAGAGCACCAGAATGTCCTGCCAGGAGGCATGGTTGGCGGCGAGCATCAGCGGCCGGCGACGGTCGATCCGGCCATGGACCCGCACGCGGATGCCGAGCACCCAGCAGGCGACCTTGTGCCAGATCCGTGGAATGCGGCGGCTGACCCTCCAGCCGAAACGGATGGCGAGGAGATGGACCGGCAGCAGCACCAGCGTGACAAGGCCGAGCACGAGGAGCGAAAACCCGATCCGCAGCCAGTTGATCAAGCCCGATTCCCGCATCCAGGCACCACGACCGTCACCGGTCGTCCTTCTTCAGCGGCACGCCGTAGAGTTCCAGCCGGTGATCGACGAGCTTGAAACCATGCTCGCGGGCGATACGCTCCTGCAGCGCCTCGATCTCCGGCGAGCGGAATTCGATGACGACGCCGGTCTTGAGGTCGATCAGGTGATCGTGATGTTCTTCCGGCACCGTCTCGTAGCGCGAGCGGCCGTCACGGAAATCGTGCCGGGCGATGATGCCGGCATCCTCGAACAGCTTGACCGTGCGGTAGACCGTCGAGATCGAAATCTTCGCGTCCACCTGCACCGAGCGGCGGTACAGTTCCTCGACATCGGGATGATCTTCGGATTCTTCGAGAATCCGGGCAATCACCCGGCGCTGGTCGGTCATGCGCATGCCACGTTCGGCGCAAAGCTCTTCGAGCGATTTTGAAACGTCTGTCATGGCCTGGAGCCTTGCCTTATCCATCGATCCGAACACAGGCAGGGTTTTTCCGGTGAAGCGGATCACCTCGAAAGCCCTATCTCTTTGTTTTTACGCAATTCCGGACGCAGGATCGCTCCGCGTTCCTGCTTGGATTGCTCTAGCGAAGATCGCGCTTCATGACAAGCGCCGTTGTCCGCACACCGTTCTTGTCGGTGTAGTAGGCCGGCCGTTCGCCGACCTTCTGGAAACCCAGCTTGCGGTAGAGGCCAAGGGCTGCATGATTGCCATCGTCGACTTCGAGGAAAAGGCTCTCGCCGCCGCGGGCGCGCACCTCGCGGATCGCCGCCTGCATCAGCCGCCAGCCGAGGCCGAAACGGGCAGCCTTGAGATGGACGGCGATGGTCAGGATTTCCGCCTCGCCGGCCACCTCGCGGGTCAAGACGAAGCCGGCCAGCGGCGGCCTGAAGAAGCCGTTGAGCTGGCGCGCCACGAAACCGAAGACGTTCGGCTGCATCAGCAGGCTGTGGAATTCCCCGTCGTTCCACGGCCGCGGAAAACGCTCGCCATGCAACGTCGAGACGAGGCGACAATCCTCGCTTTCCATCTGGACAATTTCGAATTCGGGCTTGCGGGTGAGATAGGCTTCCAGCACGTCGTCTTACACTCGGGAAAGGGCAAATCCCGACTGCGGCTTGGCATCGGGAGCGCGGAGATAGAGCGGCCTTGGTCTTTCCGCCCCTGCGGGTATCTCTGCCGCGAGTCGCGCCACAAGAGCAATAGGAAAATTGTCCGGCTCTCCGCCCGCTGCCTCACCCCGAAGCAATGACGCGCCGGAACCGGTGGCGTCCGCGCCGTATTTTCCAGGCAGGACGGCGGCATCGGCGATCGCCAGTTCCGCAGCATCGGTCAGCGGACGGCCATCCGGCGCAAACACCTGGGCATAGACTTCGCCCCGCTTGGCATCCATGGCAACGACCACGTTTCGGCCAGGCGCCGCCTGCCGATGCCGGGCGGCAAGGGCGGCCAGCGTCGTCACACCGACAGCCTCGATGCCGAGCGAGAGGGCAAAGCCGCGCGCCGCGGCCACGCCGACCCGAATGCCGGTGAAGGAGCCCGGACCGATGGTCACGGCGACGCGCTGCAACTGCTGCAGATCGAGGCCGGCGGCGGCCAGGGCATTATCGACGATCGCCATCAGGCGCTCGGCATGCCCCTTGCCGATGGTTTCGACCACCTCGGCCAGAACCGTGCCGGCCGTGCTGTCATAGATGGCGGCGGAGCAATTCACCCCCGCCGTATCGAGGGCGAGCACGATCATCCGCGCCGTTCCGGCAGAAGCGGCATCAGACGGCTTCCACTTCCCGGACTTCCGGCACGAAATGGCGCAGCAGGTTCTGGACGCCGTGCTTCAGCGTCGCCGTCGAGGACGGGCAGCCGGCACAGGAACCCTTCATGTTGAGGAAAACGGTGCCGTCGCGGAAGCCGCGGAAGGTGATGTCGCCGCCATCCTGGGCGACGGCCGGGCGGACCCGCGTTTCCAGAAGCTCCTTGATGGTCTCGACGATGGTCTCGTCGCCGTCGTCGAAGAACTCCTCGCCGTCGGCGAGATCGGCAGCGGCCTGCGCACCGGCACCCATGACCGGCGCGCCGGACATGAAGTGTTCCATGATCGTGCCGAGGATCGCCGGCTTCAGGTGCTGCCACTCGGCGCCGTCCTTGCTGACGGTGATGAAATCATAACCGAAGAACACGCCGGTGACGCCCGGAACGGCAAACAGCCGGGTTGCCAGCGGCGAGGCCACCGCATCGTTCGGATTGCGGAAATCCGCCGTGCCCTCGTCCATCACCACCTTGCCGGGCAGGAACTTGAGCGTCGAAGGATTTGGGGTCGCTTCGGTCTGAATGAACATTTTTCTCTCCATGCGGACCGGTTCAAGGCGCGGCCGCCGTGTTTTATGTGAAGCACGATCGTTTCGGCCTCGTTTCGCTCCGACCGGATCGTGCTCTAGAATTCTTCAAAAATAAGCCGTTCGGCATTTGGCTTCAAGCCCGCATCCGGCATTTGTGACCGGCCTGCGTCAGCAAAGCGCGTCGATTTCCTCGTTTGTCAGCGAATCCGGCAGGATCGTCACCGGGATGGGGAAAGCCGAACCGCGGCCGGCAACCGACGAGACCAGCGGTCCCGGCCCTTCCTTGGCCGAACCGGCGGCGAGCACGAGGATGGCGATATCCCTGTCTTCCTCGATCAGGCCGACAATCTGCACCGCGGCGCTACCTTCGCGGATGACCATTTCCGGCTCGATGCCGATGGTTTCGCGCACGGTCTGCGCCGCCTTGGCAAGGGTGGCTTCCGCTTCCTCGCGCGCCTCGGCGCGCATGATCTCCTCGACACCCAGCCATTGCTGGAAATCGCCCTCCGGGATCACGTAGAGGAGGATGAGACCGCCATTGGAATTCTTGGCGCGGCGCCCGGCATAATGCACCGCGCGCTGACATTCGGGCGTGCCGTCGATGACGGCCATGAACTTGCGCCTGTGACCTTCCAGACGCGAAAGACGTGTAGATACCATGCTGCAAACTTTGCCACCGGACGGGGGCGGATTGCAATATCCGATTTGGGCAGACGCCGGCGGCCTGCCCAACCGGTTCGGACATTACTGCAGGAAGCCGATGATGTCGCGTACTTCCTTCATGGTTTTTTCGGCGCGGGCGCGGGCACGCTCGCCGCCGTCGCGCAGGATGGCGTCGATATGCGAGGTATCGTCCATCAGGCGGCGCATCTCGCCGGTGATCGGCGACAGCACGTTGACCGCGAGG
>Ga0066256_1000783_pt1 | contig 59497 bp, 58 predicted proteins | sample ThiBio_1000_biof_FD_87107 | JGI IMG/M metagenome (GOLD analysis project Ga0066256, IMG submission 87107) | Wastewater bioreactor microbial communities from Cape Town, South Africa - Thiocy_expt_1000_biof (version 2) | ecosystem: Engineered > Bioreactor > Thiocyanate-remediating >... | reverse complement strand
GACAGCCAGGCGGAGGTCGATCGCATCTGGTCGGCCTTCCTCGACAATGGCGGCACGGCCGAACAATGCGGCTGGCTGCGCGACCGCTGGGGCCTCTGCTGGCAGATCGTTCCGCGCGGCCTTTCCGATATGATCTCCAGCCCGGACCGCGACGCCGCGCAACGGGCGGCGCAGGCCATGCTGACGATGATCAAGCTGGACCTGCCCGCCATCGAGAAGGCCTTTCGCGGCCAGACCTGAAGTTTATCGCCGCACCAGCCGCAGCCGGCCGTCGTCCTGGACGGCGACGCCGACCCCGGTGTAGTCGGGAATCGTTAGATGTGCGGTTTTCACCGGCGTATGGTGGGTGGCGGTGATGACAACGACGTCGCCCCCGGCACGTTCCCCTGCGAGAATGCCGGCCGGCGCATCCTCGAAGATCAGGCATTCGCTCGCCGCGACGCCAAGCTTCTTCGCGCCGAGCAGAAAACAATCCGGATTGGGCTTGCCGTTGACGATGTCCTCGCCGGTGACGATGGCGGGCGGCGGCGCAATGCCGGCGGCGGTCATGCGCCGCCGCGCCAGTTCCGCTGTCGCCGAGGTGACGATCGCCCAACGATCCGCGGGAATCGAATTCAGGAACGTCACGACGCCATCGATCTGGACGATGCCCTCGACATCCTCGCGCTCGGCCGTTTCGACCCAATCGACTTCCCTGGCGATATCGATGCCTGGAAGACCGAGACGGGTGATGGTATCCACCGGCCGCACGCCATGGATGGTCGGCAGGAAGGCTGCCACATCGAGGCCATGCCGGCGCGCCCAGGCGCCCCAGACACGCTCGGCCGCGACGATGGAATTCAAAAGCGTGCCGTCCATATCGAACAGGAAAGCCGCATAGGTTTTATCAAAGATGGATTGTTGCAAGATCGGGTCTTCCGCTTTGTGAATGGCTCAGCGCTGCAGGATATCGGCCAGTTCGGCATAGACCTCTTGATTGCCAGCGACCAGCCAGTTGCCCTTCGTCAAACCTTCATTGGCGAGAAAATCATTGGTTTTCAAGCCGGCGGCGTGGATGACCGCGATGGCGCCGAGGCAATCCCAGGAATTGATATGCTGTTCGGCATAGCCCAGCAGCCTGCCGGCCGCGACATAGCACAGGCCGAGCGCCCCCGATCCGTCGCGATAAAACATGCCGCCGCGCTCGATGAAGCGCGAAAAGGGCGGCAGGAATTCCGAAGCCGGCAGGCGGGTGGAGTAACCGAAGCAGACGATACCCTCGCGAATGGAACGGCCGGGGTGGGCGCCGACCGGCGCGCCGTTCAACGTCGCCGGAAAACCGATGCCGCCGGCAAACAATTCGTCACGCTCCGGCGCATAGACCATGCCGAATTGCAATTCGCCATACTGCACGAAGGCGATGGAGACGCACCAGCTCGACAGGCCGGAAACGAACGGCTGGGTGCCGTCGATCGGATCGACGACCCAGATGCCCTGCTCCGGCGCGAAGGCGGATTGCCCGGTCTCCTCGCCAAGGAAGGCATCCTCGGGAAAATGCTTTTCCAGCCGTTCACGGATCAGCAGTTCGGTGTTGAGATCGGCCTCGCTGACCACATCCTGCAGGCCCTTGCTCTTGATCGTCAGGGCATTGCGGTTGCGAAAATAGCTGCGCGCCAGATCGCCGGCATCGCGGATGAGATCGAGCGCGAAGGCATAGCGGGCGGAAAGGGCGGAATTTTCAATCATGTCGAAAAAATCTTTCAAGGCGGGAGGAAGGATCAGGTCCAGAGGCGCGCGGCGCCACGCACGCCGCTGGAATCACCGTGCAAGGCGCGGCGGATCGGGGTGTGGAAGACGGTGGAGAAGGTGCGCCGCGCCAGCGCCGGCGGCAGGTCGTCATAGAGCTCCTCGACATTCGACATGCCGCCGCCCATCACCAGAATATCGGGATCGAGTGTGTTGACCACTGTCGCCAGTCCGCGCGCTACGCGATCAACATAGCGCTCCCAGAGCATCCGCGCCAGCCGGTCGCCAGCGCGCATCTTCTCGACGACCTGCCATGCCTTCAACTCCTCGCTTGTATGGCGGGCATATTCGGCCTCGAAGGCGCGGCCGGAGACCCAGGTTTCCATGCAGCCATGCCGGCCGCAATAGCAGGGGCGGCCGGGAATTTCGGTGGTATCGGGAAAGGGCAGCGGATTGTGGCCCCATTCGCCGCCGCTGTTGTTCGGCCCGTGATGGGCGCGACCGTTGATCGCAATGCCGGCGCCGGCGCCCGAACCGAGAATGACGGCGAAGACGAGGTTATAGCCGGCCCCTGCGCCATCGGCGGCTTCCGAGGCGGCGAAACAATCGGCGTCGTTTTCGACGCGAATATCGCGGCGGATTGCATTCCGAAGATCCTTCTCCACCGGCTGGCCGAGCAGCCAGGTGGAGCTTGCGCCCTTGCCGAGCCGGCTGACCGGCTCCAGGCTGCCGGGAATACCGATGCCGATCGAGCCGATGCGGCCGGTCGCCGCCTCCAGTTCGCCGATCAGATCGACGATCATGCGGATGCAGCCGGCATAGTCGTGGCGCGGCGTATCGCGGCGCAGGCGCCCCAGCTCGCGTCCGTCCCGCTCCATCGCGATGGCCTCGATCTTTGTGCCGCCCCAATCGATTCCGATCAGCATGTCTTTCCCCCTCACATGTCCAGCGCGCCGAGCGCGTGCATCGCCTCGCGCAGCGTCGCATCCGCCGATACCAGGCGGAAAATCGCATAGAGCCGTTCATAGACCGCGACAGCCTCAGGCCTTGGCATGTAACAGGTAAATTCCCGCGCGCCAAAACGGGCGGCCCCCTCCCGGAAATCGGCAACGATCCCTGCGGCCACCGCGCCATGGATGGCGGCGCCGACGCAAGTTGTATTGCGGATCGCCGGCACCTCCACCGGGCGGGCGAAGACATCGGCGATCATCTGCACAAGGAAGGGATTGCGCTCGGCAAGGCCGCTGGTCATCAGGACGCGCTCGATGCGCAAGCCGCCCGACAGCATCAGGTCGAAGACATGGCGGGCGCCGAAGCAGAGGCTTTCCATCAGGGCGCGGTAGATTTCGGCCGGTGTCGTCTTGCGCGTCAGGCCGAGCAGCAGGCCGGACAAGGCGGCATCGCCATGCGGCACGCGATTGCCGTTCCACCAGTCGAGCGCCAGCAGCCGTCCCTCCCCCGGACGCGAGGCTTCCGCCTCGGCATTCAGGCGCGCAAAACCGGCGGCGAGATCACCATCGTCGGCAAATTGGCGCACAAACCAGCCGAGGCAATCGCCGAAGGAAGGCTGGCCGGCCTCGTAACACCACACGCCCGGCAGCGAGCTGTCCCGCGCCACGCCCTCGATGCCCTGCGGCAGCGGCTGGAAATTTTCGCTGAGCATCAGATAGGCGGCCGAGGTGCCGAGCGCACCGACAAACGTGCCGCCACCGACCGCGCCGACGGCCGGCAGAACCACATGCGAATCGATGACGGCGACAGCCACGGTGCAGGGGCCGAGAATACCGGTCTCCGCCAGCCAGGCCGGCGACAACAGGCCCGCCGCCTGCCCAACCGGCAAAGGCGGCGCCAACCGTTCGCCAAGGCCTTCGACGAGATCGTCTGGATAGCCCGTTTCAGGGGAATATTGCGCCTTGTAGGTGGCGAAGCCGTAGCTGCGCGCCTCATGGCCGGTCAGTTGCCAGACCATCCAGTCGCCGCCTTCGATGAAGCGGGCGGTCTCGCCCCAGAGCGCGGGTGCCTCGGCGCGCATCTGCGCCGCCTTGGCGATCAGCCATTCGCCGGAAATGCGTCCGCCGAAATGGGCGAAACGCTCGGCATGGGCGGCACTCAGCGCTTCCGCATGGACTTGCGCGGCCTGGTGCTTGTAGAGTTTGACATAGGCGTGCGGCGCGCCGGGGTGCAACACCGAGAGCGGCGTGCTTTCCGCCGTCACCGGCAAGGGCGAACTGGCCGTGAAATCGAGGCCAATCGACAGGATGCGTCGCCCCTTGCCCAGCGCCGTCAGGATCGTTCGCGCCGAGGCGACATAATCGGCAGCATCCTGCAGCGACCAGGCCGGCGGTAAGGGCGTGCCATTCGGCAGGCACGCATCCATGATGCCATGCGCGTAGGCATCGATATGGATTGCCACCTCGGCGCCGGTCGCGGCGTCGAGCAGGATGCCGCGCGCCGATTCCGAGCCGAAATCCAGCCCGACGATATAGCTTGGCTGTCCGTCGTTCATACCGCCCCTCGAATGCAGGATTGCACCCGCTGGAAGACCAGCGGATGCGGCATCCTTACCAGCAGGTATAGCCGCCGTCGACCGGCAGGATGGCGCCGGTGATCAGGCTGGCGGCCTCGCTGGCGAGGAACAGCACGGCGGCGGCGACTTCGTCGGCCTGGCCCATTCGGCCCATCGGCGTATCGCGCAGCCAGCCCTCGATGCGGTCCCTGTTGGCGGGATTGGCATTCACCATCGGCGTTTCGATATAGGTCGGCGCGACGGCGTTGACGCGGACATTGTATTGCGCCCATTCCGCCGCCATCGAGCGGGTCATGTGATGTACCGCCGCCTTGGAGACGTTATAAGGCGTCTGGGGCTGCGGCCGGTTGGCGATGGTGCCGGACATGGAGCCGAGATTGACGATGGCCCCGCGCTTCGCCTTGACCATATGGCTGCCGAAAGCGCGCGAGCACCAGAAGACGCCGTTGATGTTGACGTTCATCATCCGCAGCCATTGCTCGTCGGTGACGGCTTCCGAGGGCGTACCGCTCTCTCCGATGCCGGCATTGTTGACGAGGATGGTGGCCGGTGTGCCGCGTGCGGCGAGATGATCGGCGACCTCTGTCATGCGGGCGGAATCGGTGACGTCGCCGACGATCAGCTCGGCCTTGAAGCCCTTGGCAAGCAGGCTATCCAGCCCCTCCTTGCCCATCTCTTCCTTCGGCTCGATGATGACGACATGGGCGCCGGCTTCCGCCAGCGCCAAGGCCGTCTGCAGGCCGATGCTACGGCCGCCACCGGTGACGACGGCCACTTCCCCTTCGGCCTGGAACCGCTTCTGAAACGACATATGATGATCTCCTAAAAGCCTCAGATATCCTGGCTGGCCGGCAGGATGACGATATCACGGATATTGACGTTGCGCGGCCGCGTCAGCATGAACATCAGGGCCTCGGCGACTTCCGAGGGCTCGATCAGGCTGCCGTTGGCCTTGGCCTTTTCGAGGTTCTCCTTCGGCCAGTCCTTCAGAAGACCGGTGATGACGGGCCCCGGCGCAATCGAGCTGACGCGGATGCCATGCTTGATGAGCTGGCGACGCAGCGTATAGACCAGCGTCAGCACCGCATGCTTGGAGGCGGAATAGACCGGCTCCCAGGCGATATGCTCATGGCCGGCGACCGAGGTGGTGACGACGATATCGCCGGTCTTGCGCTCGATCATATGCGGCAGCACCGAATGCACTGTGCGATAGACGGCATTGACGTTGAGGTTCAGCATTCGGTCGAAATCGTCCGGATTGCCGTCGACCAGATCGCCGCCGATATAGCTTCCGGCATTCGCATGGAAGACGTCGAGACGGCCGGTGCGGGCGAGGATGGCCGGCATCATCGCATCCATGCTCTTCGTATCGAGCAGATCGACGACCAGCGGAATTGCCTTTTCCCCCAGCCCCGCCGCGATCGCCTGCAACTGCGCCTCGTCGCGGTCGATGAAAAACCCCGTCGCGCCCGCCTCGACGCAGGCCTTGCCGCAGGCAAGGCCGATGCCGGCCGCCGCCCCGGTAATGGCCACCACCTTGCCGTCAAGCGATTCCGCCATGATCTTTCCTCCTCGTTTGCAATGATGTTTTCGGATGTCAGCGGGTCACATAGCCGCCATCGGCGACCAGGACCGTGCCGGTGCAATAACCCGATGCCGGTGAGCACAGGAACAGGATGGCATTGGCCATCTCCTCCGGCTTGCCGTAACGCCCCATCGGGGTGCCCGCCGTCCAGACGCGGTTCCACTCCTCGTTGGTCAGGCGCACGTCGGTCATGTCGGTTTCGATATAGCCGGGCGCGAGCGCATTGACGCGGATGCCGAATTCGGCGAATTCGCTGGCCATGCTCTTGGTCATCATGTGAACGGCCGCTTTCGAGGCGTTATAAGCCGCCTGGATCTGCGGGATATTGCTGATCAGGCCGGAGATCGAGCCGACATTGAGGATGACGCCGGAGCCTTGCGCCTTCATCGGCGCCACCGCCTCGCGTGAGAAGCGGAAGACCTGGACGATGTTGGTCGAGATCATGCGTTCGAGCCGCGCATCGTCGAAATCGGGCGTCGCGCCGTGATCGGCGATGCCGGCATTGTTCACGAGAGTGTCGGGGGGGCAATTTCTGTCGGGCGGCGACTGGATCAGTCGCTGAGGCGTTGCCGGATCGGTCGCATCGGCGGCAATGAAGACGTAGTCGGCGCGGGCCTCTTTCAGCAAGCGGTCGGCTTCCAGGTTTTCCCGCCGGGCGGCGAGCACCAGTTTCGCTCCCGCCTCGGCGAATTGCAGGGCGGTCGCAAGGCCGATGCCGCGGTTGCCGCCGGTGATCAATGCGGTTTTGCCATCCAGTCTGAAATCGCTGAGCGCCATGAATTCCTCCCGAAAACTCTTGTGGTCACTGTTGCTTGTCGCCGCCGTGGCAGGCGGCGTGATAATCCTCGACGACCCGCTCGACCGCCTCTTGCGCGACCGCCGCCGGATCGAGCCGCTGCCCGGCGAGATCGAGCCGCGACGGCAGATGCTGGCGCAGCAGCGTCACGGGCACGACCTGCCCGGAAAGCGCCTGGAACAGCCGCTCGACGGCGGCCTGGACTGGCGGTTGCGCGCAATAATAGCGGCGGCGGTCCGAATAGGAGTAGTGCCGCTGCAGCCGCTGCTCGGCCGGCGGGCCACCATAATGGCGGTTCCAGTCCGCCGGTTCGGACATCATGGCCGTTTCCAGCGCGTGATACAGCGGCCGCTCGCCATACCCCTCGACCAGATCGCTTGCGATGAGATCGAGCGCGTAGAGCGCCTCGCGCAGCGCAAAGGTCAGTTCCGGCCCAACCTTGAGGATCGAAAACCCGTCCTCGACCAGCGCTCTCAGCGGCCGCCGCCCCTGATAGTCGGTCGAATGCGCCTCGAAGACGAATTGCGGCTCCCGCGCCAGCACCTCGGACAGCGAGGCGGCCTTGGCGCGATCATAGAGGATAACGTTCCCGTTGCCGAATTCGACACCCGGCTGCACCACCAGCGCGATGACGCGCGCGAAGGCATCGGTGAGCCCGGCCGCCTCGAACACCCGGCGATGGACATCGATGGTCTTTTTCGCTGCCGCCGCGCCGGTCGGCTCGATCGCGCTCAGCACATGATCGGCGCCACCCGGCGGCGGCACTTCGGTGCCGATGATATAGACCGGCGGCGTCACGCCATGTTTTCGGGCCGCTTTCTCAGCGGCGGCGGCAAGGCGGGCGGCGCGATGGGCCGTGGTTTCGTCATCCAGCCCGTCTGGCTCGCCGGCGCAGCCCATGGAGGCGTCGAGATGGATCTTGGTGAAGCCGGCGGCGACATAGGCAGTCACCATCGCCTCCGCCTCGCGCATCGCGCTTTCCTCATCCTGTTTACGCCAGGGATTGGGGCCGAGATGATCTCCGCCGAGCAAAATCCTTTCACGCGGAAGATCTTCGTCAGCGGCAATCGCATGGACGAGCGCGGCGAAATCTGCGGGCAGCATGCCGGTATAGCCGCCGCGATGATTGACCTGGTTGCAGGTCGCCTCGATCAGCACCGCCGTACCCGCGCGCACCGCATGGGCGATGGCGGCGCGCAGCACCAGCGGGTGGGCCGAGCAGATGGCGGCAATGCCCCGTTTAGGGCGCCCCTGCCGAAATTGGCCGGCAAGAGCGCCCAGGGAGGAACCGGTCATGTGCGCCTCCGCGTCGAGGCGATGAAGGCGTCGAGTTCGGCAATCGTCCCCGCGCCCTCCATCGGCCCCTGCGCCGTGACGTTGCGGGCGCCGGCGGCATTGGCATATTCCAGCGCCTCGTCCGGGGCCATGCCGAGCCGGCGGCAGGCGACATAGGCGCCGCCGAAACAATCGCCGGCCCCGGTCGGGTCGGTCTCGGTGACGGCGAAGCCGGCGCAATCGAAGCGGCTTCCATCGGCGCGGAACACGCTTGCGCCCCGCTCGCCGCGCTTCATGGCGATCTCGCTCACACCTCTGGAAAACAGCGCCTCAACCGCCGCCGTCTCATCGCCTTCGACGCCGGCGGCGAGGAACAGTTCGTTGCCGGAGGGCAGAAGCAGGTCGGCGCCGGCAATCGCCCGCGCGAAGCGTTCGGCCGTCTGGCCATGTTGCAGCAATTCCTTGCGCATGTTCGGATCGACCGAGACGCTGCCGCCGCGCGAGCGGATAACCCCCACCGCCTCCTCCAGCATGTCGGCGACGACTGGAATGGCGAAGGCGGTGCCCATGATATGGATATGGCCGGCGCGCGCGATCAGCGCCCGCGCCTGCGGCGTCAGCGACAACCGCGCCGCCGCCGACTTGCCGATGTTGAAGACGAAATCGCGCGACCCGTCCGCGCGGTAGCGCACGAAGGCGCTGCCGGTCGGATAGTCCCGATCGATGGCGATGGCCGAGACGTCGACGCCGTCGCGCGCCAGCCGCTCGATATTCATGCGGCCGAAATCGTCGTCTCCGACGCAGGCGACGATGCCGGCCGACCCTCCCGCCCGCGCGCACTGGTCGATGAAGATCGCCGGCGCGCCGCTGGCATAGGGACCGGTCAGTCCGATCGGCTCGAGAAAACCTTTGCCCCGCTCGACCGCCATGATCTCGACGAGGATCTCCCCGATCGTGATCGTCGGTCCCAGCGCGTCAGGGCTCAGCCCGCGCCCGGCGAATGATTGGTCTGCGCCCATCCGTTCACTTCTGAAAAAAGCAGCCCTCGCAACAAGCCCACGCCCAGCGCCGCCGAATACGGCGACGGCAGCCTCGACATCAGCTCAAACGACCGGGTTATCCTCCGAATACCGATCATGCTAAACATAATTGTATCCTTAAGCAACATATTATCTAGAAACATTTCGAGAAGCGTGAGAAAATCGGTTCCGCAACGCACAACTTCGCCATTGCACAGCAACATTCCATGCTGCTTTGCACATGACACAACAAATTGAAAAGGCGATCAGTCTTCTTCGCTGAAGCGATTGCTTTCCAGCGACAGGTAGCGCTGGTGCAACATGCAGGCGGCGCCGAAGGCGGGGCCGAAATTCGCTTCGGCATTCAACTGCACGTTCGGCAGCGGGAAATTCATATCCTGCGCCGCCTGCATATGGGCGGCAAGGCGGGCGGCGACCAATGGGTAGAGCTGCGCCACCGAGCCGCCGAGCACGATGCGGTCGGCATCGATGACACGACAGGTCTGGACCAGCGCGTAAGCCAGCGCCTTGGCCCAGTTTTCGGCAATCGACACCGCCTCGGGCACACGATCGCGCACATCGGCCAGAAAATCCTCAAACGTCGCCTCGCGCCGGCCGGTGACCGTGCGATATTCGGAAAGAATATTGGTCAGGCCAACGATCTGCTCGAGGTTGCGGCCCTTGGCCGGTGCGCCCTCCACCTGCATATGGCCGATTTCGCCGGCCAGTCCATGGCCGCCGCGAAACAGAATGCCGTCGACGAGAATGCCGCTGCCGACGCCGCTTTCCATGACCACGAACAGCGTCACGCCGGCATGAATGGGCCTATCGCCGTAGCCGGCGCCGATGGCGAAGGCATTGGCGTCGTTCTCGACCATCAGCGGTATCTGGAACGGCAGGCTCTGGCGCACCAGTTCGATCAGGTTGACGTTCTTCCAGCCGAGCAGCGGCGCCGAGTGGATGGTGCCGTTGAGATTGAGCTGCGACGGGGTCGAGATGCCGATGCCTTCGCAGCGCTCCAGCCGGTCGGGCGAAAGATCGGAACAGGCGAGCGCAATCGCATGCCGCACTGCCTCCTCGACACCGTGCGCCGGGCCGTCGAACGGCTCCGACCGGGTGCGGATGATGGCGGCGCGCAGGTCGATTTCGGTGGCGGTGATATGCTCGACGCCGATCTCGATACCGAGGAAAAACACCGCATCCGGCACCAGTTCCAGCATGACGCCGGGGCGGCCGGCGCGGGAATAGGTCTGGCGCGCCGCCTTCTCCTCGTTGACCTCGCGCACCAGCCCGGCCGCCGTCAGTTCGGCGATGATATGCCCGGAGGAGGACCGGTTGAGATTGAGGATACGGGCGAGATCGGCTCTGCTGAGCCGGTCCGCCCGGTGCAACGCCCGCAACGCCGCAATCTCGTTTGTCTGGCGGATTTTTCGGGGCGAGCTTGCGAGAAGGGTCAATTCTTTCACGGTCGGGGTTCCGCGTCCGGCTGGCATGTCGCCCGCGACGGCTGCGATACCGTCGCGGCCGCTGCCGGCGTATTTCTGTTACGGTCGGTTTACAGCCCTTTCCGCAACAGGCCAATCCTCTTCTTCAGGGCCGCGCATTGGTGGCGCGGCGACGCTTGGCCTCGGCCATCTTGAGGTCGATAAACTGTTTTGCGTGCTCGGCCAGCGGCTTGTTGTCGGTCCAGGTGTCGCGCCAGATGGCGCAGGCGACCGTCAGCCCCTCGTCGACCACAGCGCTGGAAAAGGATTCGAAGGTGATGTCCCTGCTGTAATCGATATCCAGCAGCGCGTCGAACATCAGGTCGAAATTGATGGTCCCGTCGCCAAGATAGCCGCGATTGCTTTCGCCGATGTGGAAATAGCCAAGCTTGTCGCCGGCAAGGCGGATGGCGGCGGCCGGATTGGCCTCCTCGATGTTCATGTGGAAGGTATCGAGATGCAGGCGCACGCTCTCCGAACCGGTTTGCCTGATGAAGTCGACGCCTTGCGCCGTGGTGTTGAGAAGGTTGGTCTCGAAGCGGTTGACGACCTCCAGCACCAGGTCGACGCCGGCTTTTTGGGCGATGTCGCCGGCCTTGGCGATGGCGGCGATGCTGTTCTTGCGGCCGCGATCGGTCGGCACGCGCGCATACTTCGTGTGGGCGGAATAGAGGATGCCGCCAAGCTTGGAGCCGCCGATATCGCGCACCGCCTGCACCGCATCGGCCAGGATCGCCTCACCGCGCTTCACCGCATCGCCGTCCTCGCTCGATACGTCGCCGGACGGCGGTAGGCCCATGGTCACGGCGATATCGAGATCGAGCGATTTTGCCCGCTGACCGAGGCGGTCGAGATTGAACTTTTCCGGTTTGAGATAGGCGAGTTCGATCAGGCGATAGCCGCAGGCGGCCGATTTTTCCATGGCCGCGATCAAGGAGTCCTCGGTCGCCCCGTCCGTCCAGACGAATGAATGAATGCCGAGCCTTGCCATGCTTACCTCCCCAAAAACCATATTTGATGCCAAAAGCAACAAAATACGTTTGATCTGGATTGTCAAGATTATCGGAACCGAATGCCTGGGAAATTCCCACCTCGCCATTCTCGTCCCCACCGATGCCGCAACGCAGCAGAAAAACGGGGATTAAACCGATAATATCGCGCAGATGGTGCGAAGATCATATTAATTACAACTGAAAAGCGAATACCGGCCACCTGTCCGGCGGCACTACAAATTCAAGCCGAAATTTATGCACTGGCAATATTTGAAAGTTTGCACAACAAATATTGCCAGATGGCGATATATCGGTTAGAGAGAATGCAGGACATCCGGCCGAGAGGGGCCGCGGGATGTCTGGCGGCCCGCGATTTTAGAGGAGAACGCGGGACAGCCGTCTCAATCTTTATCTTTATCCCTGGGAGGAAAGTGATGAACGTAAGATTGAAATTCGGCGCAGCAGCGCTGATCGCCGGCCTGATGGCCAGCACCGTGCCGGCCTTTGCCGACTTCTGGTCGGATGCCGGGGCGAAATTCAAGGGCGTCACCCTGCATGGCGTCACCGAAAGCACGCCGCCGTCCAACTACATCAAGGATGTTCTCGCGCCCGAATTCGAAAAGAAGACCGGCATCAAGGTTGAGATCGAAACCACGTCCTGGGACCAGATGTACGACAAGGCGATCAAGGACATGGAAGCCAAGACCGGCATCTATGACATGGTCTATATCGAGCAGGACATCATCTACGCCTATCTTGCCCGCAACTTCCTGGTCGACATCACCAAGTCGCTGAAAGACGATCCGTCCCTGAAGGCGCCGGATTACGACGAGTCGCATTTCACCACCTTCGCCAACTACTTCAAGGGCGAGAACGGCGACCTGTTCGGCGTTCCGATGGAAGCCTTCATCAAAATCTATCTCTACCGCAAGGATCTGTTCGACGATCCGAAGATCAAGGAAGCTTTCAAGGCCAAGACCGGCAAGGATCTGGCGCCGGCCAAGACGCATGAGGACTATACCCAGATCGCCGAATTCTTCACCGAATACGGCAAGGCCAATGGCATGGATCTCTGGGGCACCACCGCCCAGGCCCATACCGGCCACCCGGCATCCTGGTACGAATTCTTCGAATCCGTCGCGCCGACCTTCGGCGTCTACAACTGGGGCATCGACGCCAAGAACAATTATGCCGCTTCCGTCGCCAATGGCGGCACGATGAACAGCGACAAGTCGAAGGCAGCGCTGAAATACTGGCTGCACCTGCGTGACATCGCCCCGCCGGAATCGGCCGCCAGCACCTGGACGGAAGTTGCCAGCACCTTTGCCGCCGGCCGCGCCGCCCAAGGCCTGGTCTACGGCGAAAACGCCGCCTGGATCGCGTCGGACGCGGACAAATCCAAGGTAGTCAACAACGTCGGCGTGGCCCTGCCGCCCGTCTCTGACGGCGTCATGGCCGAGGCCGAATCCGGCAAGGGCTATATCGGCTATTACGACGGCGGCGGCTTCGGCCTGCCGGTAACCTCGAAGAACAAGGAAGCCGCCCTGCTCTTCCTGCAATATATCGGCCAGGATTCGGTCCAGAGCGGCTGGGCCGTCGCCGCGCCGCGCATCACCAACACCGCGACCTATGAGGATCCCGGCGTCAAGGACATGGATGCCAAGCTCGGCGGCTACTACACCATGCTGAAGAACGACGGCAAACTGTTCGCCGGCGCGCCGCCCTATCCGTTCCATGCCCAGGTGCGTGAAGCCACCGCGCCGATCTTCTACAGAATCCTGACCGGCGAAGTCGGCCCGGACGAAGGCCTGGACCAGATGGCGGACACGGCCGAAAAGGAACTGAAGAACCTCGGCTACCGCAAATAACCTCCCACCGCCGGGGGCGCCGCATATGGCGGCGCCCCCTTGCCCGCTCCGGAAGTGACGTCGGCCGTTCGCCGGTGCCGCTTCCGTTCGCATGCAGCAGATTCAAATGGATACGGTATCGTTTGCGTCGGCGATGACGCTTCGAGCCGTCGGGGGAGTCTTCATCATGGGATCGAACAGAACAGGCTGGCTCCTGCTGGCCCCGACGCTGATCATTCTCGGCGGTTTCGGTATCGTGCCCTTCATCTACGTTCTCTGGGTCTCCTTCCATCAGTGGAACCCGTTCGGCGCCAATCCGGCGATGATCTACAACGGCGCGGATAACTTCCGGAGACTGGTCTTCGACACCGAATTCCTGCAATCGGTCTGGTTCACGATGCAGTTCGGCTTTTTCGCCGTCGTCAGCGAGATCGTCATCGGCTATCTTCTGGCGCAGTTGCTGATGCGGGACTTTCCGGGAAAATCCATCTTCCGCACCATTCATACCCTGCCGCTGATCGTCGCGCCGATCGTGGTCGGCTCGGTCTGGCGGCTGATGACCACGCCGAGCATCGGCATCATTCCCTATTACCTGAACCACTGGTTCGGTTATCAGATGAACATCGGCTCCAGCGCCACCGCGGCCTTCGTCACCACTGTCGTCATGGACATCTGGCACTGGACGCCGCTGGTGACGCTGACGCTGCTCGCGGCCATCGTCGGTCTTCCCAAGGACCCCTTCGAGCAGGCGCAGATCGACGGCGCCAACCGCTGGCAGATCTTCTGGCACATTACGCTGCCGATGATCCGCCCGGCCATCCTCGCCACCGTCTTTATCCGTCTGATGGACGCATTGCGCACCGTCGACGAAATCTGGATGCTGACCGGCGGCGGACCGGGTGCGGCCACCCGTTACGTCGGCCTGCATATCTGGAAGATCGTCTTCCCGAAAACCGATTACGGCTACGGTTCGGCGATCTCGGTCATCGTCCTGTATCTGACGCTGGTGATGTGCTGGCTGCTCTATGTCGGCCTCGTCGCCCCGCGCGTGAAGAGGAGCACGTGATGCAGAAGAACAATCCCGTCCTGATGACGCTGCTCTGGATTCTCCTGAGCCTTGCGACGCTGTTCCCGATCTACTGGCTGTTCGTCATCTCGGTCAAACCGGCCGTCGACCTGTTCACGACGCCGAGCATCATTCTCGAGAAAGTCTATTGGGCCAATTATGCCAAGGTGCTGACCGACACGACGCTGCGGCGCTACATGATCAATTCGCTGATCATTTCCAGCGGCAATGCGCTGCTCGTCACGACACTGGCCTTCATGGCCTGCTACGCGCTGTCGCGTTACAATCTCGCAGGCAAGGAGAACATCTTCTTCTGGACGATCACCAACCGCATGGCGCCGGCGGCCGTCTTCCTGCTGCCCTTCTTCCTGCTGTTCACCCAGGTCTTCGCCATCGGCGACTACAAGCTCTACGATACGCGCATCGGCATGATCCTGCTCTATTGCACGTTCAACCTGCCTTTCGCCATCTGGACGCTCAGGCCGACCATCGACGGCATCCCGCGCGAGTTGGACGAGGCGGCGACGGTCGACGGCGCCTCCACCTGGCAGGTCATTCGCGAAGTGGTGTTTCCGCTGGCGCGTCCGGGCCTGGCGGTCACGCTGATCCTCACCTGGGTCTTCGCCTGGAACGAATTCCTGCTGGCGGCGACGCTGACGAGCTTCAACGCCCGCACGATCACCACCGGCCTTTCCGAATACGTGACCACCACCGGCACCGAATGGGGCACGATGGCATCCATCGCCATCATCACCCTCATCCCGGCGCTCATCGTCTTCACGGTCGTGCAGCGGCACATCATCGCCGGCCTGACCTTCGGCGCGGTGAAGGAGTAGTCTCATGGAGCACAATATCGAAGAAGAAACCCCGGTACCGCGTGGTCCCAAGCATGGCTTCCTGCCAATCGTCACCAACTGGTTCGACCGGCTGTTCATCGGCATCTACCTGTTCGTGGCGCTGGAGCTTCTGTGGATGCGCTTCCTGGAGCAATCCATTCCGCTCACCGTCTGCCATGTGCTGGCGATCGCGCTCGGCGCGCTGATCGTCTGGAAAGGGTGACCCGGATGAAGGCTCTCGTCCTCGAAGAAAAACTGAAGCTTTCATTGCGCGACTTCCCCATCGAGCAGGAAGACGTCATGGGGCCGCATGATGTGCGCATCAAGCTGCACACCGTCGGCATCTGCGGCTCGGACGTGCATTATTACACGCATGGCGGCGCCGGCATCTTTCAGGTGAAGGCGCCGATGATCCTCGGCCACGAAGCCTCCGGCACCGTGATCGAAACCGGAGCCAAGGTGACGACGCTGAAGGTCGGCGACCGCGTCTGCATGGAGCCCGGCATTCCCGACCCGATGAGCCGGGCGACCCGCCTCGGCCTCTACAATGTCGATCCCGCCGTCCGCTTCTGGGCGACGCCGCCGGTGCATGGCGTGCTTCGCCCCACCGTCGTTCACCCGGAAGCCTTCACCTTCAAACTGCCGGATACCGTCTCCTTTGCGGAGGCGGCGATGGTCGAACCTCTGGCGGTCGGCGTGCATGCGGCGACCAAGGCGCAGGTGCGGCCGGGTGATATCGCGCTGGTGATCGGCGCCGGTCCCATCGGCCTGGTCACGGCGCTGTCGGCGCTGGCGGCCGGCTGCGCCCGCGTCTTCGTCAGCGATGTCGACGACAGCAAGCTGGAGATCGCCGCCCGCCTCGGGCCGATCACGCCGATCAACGTCGCGCGCAGCGACCTGACGCAGGAGATCCGCGAGGCGACGGATGGCTGGGGCGTGGAAATCGTCTTCGAATGCTCCGGTAGTCCCAAGGCGGCGGGGGGCGTGTTCGATCCGCTCTGCCCTGCCGGCCGGGTGGTGTTCATCGGCTCGCAGATCCACGACATCGCTTACAATGTCGGCAAGGCCATGGTGCGCGAGGCGCGGGTGGAGCATGTGTTCCGCTATGCCCATGTCTTTCCGCGTTGCGTGGCCATGCTCGCCTCCGGCGCGATCGACGTCAAACCGTTGATCACCCGCACCTTCGGTTTCGACGACAGCGTCGATGCCTTCGAAATCGCCGCATCCGCGCCAAAGGGCGAAGTGAAGATGCAGATTGCGCTGCCGCAGTAAGGGGAACGACCATGGCAGAAGTCACCATCAAGAACATCGTCAAGCGTTACGGCGAGCTTGAAGTCATCCATGGCGTCAACGTCGATATCGCGGATGGCGAATTCGTCGTCCTCGTCGGCCCGTCCGGCTGCGGAAAATCGACACTGCTGCGCATGATCGCCGGTCTGGAGCCCATTTCCGGCGGCGATCTCAGCATCGGCAAACGCATCGTCAACACCATGCCGCCCAAGGATCGCGACATCGCCATGGTGTTCCAGTCCTACGCGCTTTATCCGCACAAGACGGTGGCGGAAAACATGGGCTTTTCGCTAAAGATCAAAGGCGCGCCGAAAGCCGAGATCGACGCGAAAGTGCGCCAGGCGGCCGGGGTTCTCGACCTGACGAAACTGCTCGACCGTTATCCGCGGCAATTGTCGGGCGGCCAGCGCCAGCGTGTGGCCATGGGCCGCGCCATCGTGCGCAATCCGCAGGTCTTCCTGTTCGACGAGCCGTTGTCCAACCTCGACGCCAAGCTGCGCGTCGCCATGCGCGTCGAGATCAAGGAGCTGCATCAGCGCCTGAAGACCACCACCATCTATGTCACTCATGACCAGATCGAGGCCATGACCATGGCAGACAAGATCGTCGTCATGAAGGACGGCTATGTCGAACAGATCGGCGCGCCGCTGGATCTCTATGACAACCCCGCCAACGTCTTCGTCGCCGGCTTCATCGGCTCGCCCTCGATGAATTTCTTGCGCGGGCGCATCCGTTCCGAGGGAGGCGTGCAGCGCTTCGTCTCCGATCACGGCTCGGTGCTGCCGGTCAAGCCTATCGAGGTCGAGGACGGGCGCCCGGTGATCTACGGCGTGCGCCCGGAGCATATCGGCCTAGGCGCCGAAGGCCTCGCCGTCAAGGTTGCGGTGGTCGAGCCGACGGGCGCGGAAACCCAGCTCTTCGCCCGGGCCGGCGAGGACACCATCGACGCCCTGCTGCGCGACCGCGTCGGCGTGCGCGCCGGTGAGGCGGTCAACTTCGTTATCGATCCGCAAAAGGCGCATGTCTTCGACCAGCAGACGACGAAGCGCCTGAGCTGAGGCGAAGCCTCTTCGAAAGAGGTTGCGGGCCACACCCCGCATCCTTCAGACCATCAAAAAAGCCTGACCGCGCATGACGCGGAGGCTTATGTGAGGTTTATCATTATCCTGAGAATGCGAGGTGCTGTCCTCGCATTCTTATGTTTCCATCGTGATGCAATTCCCCCTTCCCGGAATCGCTCCCCATGTTGCCAACCACGCGCGATCCGTGGGAAAAGCGGACAATGAACACAGACGCCACACGCTGCCTGGTTTTCGATCTCGGCGCCGGTTCCGGCCGCGCCATGCTGGTCGAGTTTACCGGCGATTCCCTCGCCGTCCGTGAATTGCACCGTTTCTCCGGTTACGAGGTGCGGCTGGACGACGGCCCGGCATGGGATGTCGAGGCAATCCGAGCCGGTTTGCGCGAAGGCCTGCGCCGGGCGGCGGACGGCCCTGCCATCCGCTCGCTCGCCGTCGATAGCTGGGGCGTGGATTTCGCGCTTGTCGACCAAAGCGGCCGGTTGGTCGACCAGCCGCGCACCTATCGTCACCCGCGCGGGCAGCGCGGCATGAACGCGCTCGAGGCACATCACGCCCGCATCGCCACCCGTACCGGTGTGCAAATCCTGCCAATCATCACGCCTTTTCATCTTCAGGACTGGGCGAAACATCATCCGACCCTGCTCGACGCAACCGAGCGTTTCCTGATGACCTCGGACTTCTATGCTTTCGACCTTTCCGGGATCGCGGCCTGCGAGAACACGCTGGCGCGCACCTCCGGGCTGGTGAACGTCCATTCGGGCGATTGGGATGCGGAGGTGCTGCATCTTGCCGGCCTGCCGGGCCGGATGTTTCCGCACATCGTGCCCTCAGGGACGCCACTCGGCCGCTTGAAGCCGGAGTTGGCGACCGGACCGGCGCTGGAAAACACTGAGGTGATCGCTGCCGCCGGCCATGACACCGCCTGCGCCGCCTTTGCACTGGCCCCGCGAGCGGGCGAGGCTTTTGCCGTCTGCGGCTCTTGGATCCTCGTCGGCGTCGAGGTGCCGGAAGGACATCTGCCCGAAGCCGCCATCGGGCTCGGCCTTGGACTGGAAGGCGGCATCGGCGGGCGGGGCCTCCTCACCCCCCGCCCGCCCCGCCCGTTCCTGATGCGCCCCCCGCGCGATAGCTGGAAGGCACGCAGCGGCGGGGGGGTGGGTTTCTCCCCCCCCCGGCGGCGGGCCCGCGAGGCCGATCCGGCAACGCCGGCCATCGACGTCACCCACGGCCTGTTCTTCGATCCGCAGGACATGGTCGGCGCGATGCAGGATTTTAATCCCATGCTGAAGGGCCGCCCCATCGGCGATCTCGCCCGCGCGCTCTATCTCGGGCTGGCTCGGGCCGTCACAAATAGCATCGCCGAACTCTCGCAATTTTCCGAAAAACCCATCGAGGCCATCCGGGTCGGGGGCGGTGGCGGGCAGGACGCGGCTTGGCGGCATTTCCTGGAAGCCGCGAGCGGCTGCCATGTGCAGGCCGGGCTGGTGGAGGCGAGCGTCGTCGGCAATGCGCTGATCCAGCTCGTCGGCCTCAAGGCGCTGCCCTCCTTTGAGGCGGCGCAGGCGCTCGCCCGCCGCGCCACCGATAGCGGAGCCTGGCGCGCATGAGCCTGCTTCCGGAAGAACGCGCCGAAGCCATCCTGCGGGTGCTCTCCCGTGACGGCCGGTTGCTGGTGGAAGCCGCCTCCCGCGAACTCAACGTGTCAGGCGAAACCATCCGCCGCGATCTCAAGCGGCTGGAAACCGCAGGCTTGCTGAAACGCAGCCACGGCGGCGCCGTGCCGGTGCCGCCGCGCCAGGCCGAGGATTTGTCCTATCCGGCCCGCTCGGTGCTGAACATCAGCGCCAAGCGCCGCATCGCCAGCGCCGCCGCGCGCCACATCGCCGACAATCAGGCGCTGATGGTCGACAGTTCCTCCACCGCGCTGGAAGTGGTGCGGGCGCTGAAGGGCCGCAAGGGCCTGACCATCGTCACCAATTCGGTGGCGCTGCTCACCGATCCCGCCTCGCTGCCGCACCGGCTGATCTCGGTCGGCGGCGAGCGCCATCCCGAGGTCATGACCTTTCACGGGCCCTTGGCGGTGGAGGCCGCGCGGCGTTTCCACGCCGATCTCGCCATCATTTCCGTCAAGGCGCTGTCGAAACGCTCCGGCCTGATGGTCGCCAATGCCGAGGAGGCCGAACTCAAGCGCATCTTCCTCGAAAATGCCGAGCGCAGCCTGCTGCTGGTCGATGGCGACAAGTTCGACGGCTCCGGCCTCGTCTCCGTCGCCCCGCTGGAGGCCGTCTCCGCCCTGATCACCGACCGCGAGCCCTCAGGCGAATGGCGAACGCTGATCGAAAAGGCCGGCGTGGCGCTGGAAATCGCCTCATGACTATATATGTTGTTTTGTGTTGATTTCTGTTGATTTGAGAATCCGTCTGTGAGATCGTGCCTTCAACGAGGAGGCACGCATGCAAGACACGAAAGACCTGCGCGAATTCATCTGCGATATCGGCCGCCGCGCCTGGCAGAAGGGCATGGGGGCTGCCAATGACGGCAACATCTCCATCCTGCTCGACGACGACACAGTGCTCTGCACCCCGACCGGCGTCTCCAAGGGTTTCATGACCCCCGACATGATCTGCCGCATCGACCGCGCCGGCCATTCCGTCGATGGCGGCGCGTGGAAACCCTCCACCGAAACCAAGATGCATCTCTGCGTCTATGACAACCGGCCGGATGCCCGCGCCGTCGTCCATGCGCACCCGCTTTATGCGACGGTGCATGCCATCTGCGGCAAGCCAATCACCCAGCAGATCATGCCGGAATCGACCATGTTCCTCGGCGAGGTGCCGCTTTCGCCCTATGCGCTACCGTCGTCGGAGGATCTGTCGAAGGCGATTGCGCCCTATCTCGAAAGACACGACGCCATCCTGCTCGAAAACCACGGGGCGCTGACCTGTGGCCACGACCTGCAATCGGCCTGGTTCAAGATGGAGGCGCTCGATTATTACGCCAAGGTCGTCTATCTCGCCGCCGGCTATGGCGGCGCCCATGAATTCGACCAGAGCGAGGTGGAGCGTCTGGTCGAGCTGAAGCGCACCCGCTTCCCCTCGCCCGGCCGGCACCCCTTTATCCCCTAAGCATTCCCGGGAGGAAAACCATGTATACGCAAAAACTGCGCCTCGACGGGCGCGTGGCGGTCGTCACCGGCGGCGGGCGCGGCATCGGGCTGGCGATCTCAGAAGCGCTGGCCGAATTCGGCGCGCGCGTCATCATCGCCGATATCGATCTCGACATTGCCCGCGCCGGCCAGCAGCGGCTCGCCAATCTCGGCCATGAGGCCGATATCCGTGCGGTCGACGTCACCAAGCCGCAGGAGGTCGAGGAACTGGCCGCCGCCCTCGTCGCTGAATACGGCAAGGTCGATATCCTCGTCGCCAATGCCGGCATCGCCCGCTCAGGGACAGCGGCGGAGGATGTCACGGACGAGCACTGGCTGCATGTCAACGACGTCAATTACAACGGCGTCTTCTGGTGTAACCGCGCCTTCGGCCGCCACATGCTGAAGGCCGGGCGCGGCGCCATTGTCAATATCGGCTCGATGTCCGGCTATATCTCCAACCGGCCGCAGAAGCAGACCTATTACAACGCCTCCAAGGCCGCCGTGCATCAGATGACCTCGTCGCTGGCCGCCGAATGGGCCGATCGCGGCGTGCGCATCAATGCCGTCGCGCCGACCTATATCGAAACGGAAATGACCAGTTACCGCCATGACAATGACGGCATGATCGAGGTCTGGCTGCGCGACACGCCGATGCATCGCATGGGCAAGCCGGACGAGATCGCCTCCGTGGTGCATTTCCTCGCCAGCGATGCGTCGAGCCTGATGACAGGCGAAACCGTGCTGGTCGATGGCGGCTTCACCTGCTGGTGAGGTTTTCGGCGCCGAAGACGATCTCCTGATCGACGCTGAGCAGGCGCTTGTGCAACAGGCAGGCGGCCCCGATGGCCGGGCCGCCATGTCCCAGCTCCGAAAGCACGATCTCCGGCAGCGGTTGGCCGTTCAGCACATGCCGCGCCATGGCCGCCGCCACCGCCTCGCGACAATGGCCATAGAGCGCCGCGACCGGCCCCCCGAGCACGATCCGGCCGGGATCGAGGATATTGGCAAGCGCCGCCAGCCCAAGGCCGAGATAATGTGCCCAATCCGCAAGCGTCACCTGCGCCGCCCCTTCCCCCGTTTCCAATAATCCAAGAAATTCAGCAATATCGCCGGCACCGCCACCGTAAAAACGATGCCGTGCCAGCACCGCCTCGCGGCCAACAAAGGTTTCCAGCGAACCGGGCAAGGTCGCCATATCGACGAAACCCTCCTGCCCGACGAGGATATGGCCGAACTCGCCGGCATAGCCGCCATGGCCGCGCAGGGTCTCGCCGCCGGCGAGGATCGCGCCGCCGAGGCCGGCATCGAGGAAGACGTAAAGCTCCATCGGGCCGGGCCGGGCCGGCTGGCGATAGACCTCGGCCATGGCGAAGGCATTGGCATCGTTCTCCGCCGTCAGCAGCGGCGGCTGCGGCAGGTGTGCGGCGATCATCGGCAGGATGGCAACGTCGCGCCCGCCGGGCAGCGGCGCGCCCCTCACCCCGCCCTCCCGGGCGACCGGGCCCGGGGCGGCGACGCAGATGCCGTGCAGCCGGTCATAGCCGCCGAGCGCCTTGCAAAGGCAGTCGACCTGATCCGCGACGCGCGCGGCCAATCTTTCCGGCGCCGTCTCCGCCGCCGCAAAAGTCTCGTGCCGTTCCGCCACGACGCAGGCTGCGAAATCCAGTGCCACGACGCTCAACCGCCCGATACCAAGCTCGACGCCGATGAACAGCCCATGCTCGCCGCGCAGCCGCACCAGCGTTCCCGGCCGGCCGGCGCGGTTGTCGCGGGCATCCTGCGCCTCGTCCTCGATGACGAGGCCTTCTGTCGTCAGCGTATTGATGATGCTGCTGGCGGTCGAGCGCGTCAGGCCGAGCTGCCGGGCAAGATCGGCGCGGCTCATTCCGCCCCGGCGCAGCAGGGCTTCCAGCGCACGGATCTCGTTGATGTGCCGGACGGCGCGCGGCATCGACATGGCCTGGTCTCCCCTTGCTTCCCGCATTGACAAATGCACGAGTTCATGTTTGTTTTCAAACCAAACAAATTAGAAATCGACGGGCGAAAACCTTCAAGCCGTCGAAACAGGGACGAAACATGCCGAAGAAAGACGAAAGACGGCTGCGGGTCGGGGTTCTCGGCGCCGGCCAGATCGCGCAGGCCGCGCATTTCGAAAGCTGCACCAAGGCGGTCAATGCCGATCTCCACGCCATCTGCGACATTGCCGACGAAATGGGGGCGCGGTGGGAGGGCCCCCGGGGCCCGCCGTAGCCTAACGCCGATTTATGCGGGGGGCTGGCCGCCCCCGATCTGGCTCCCGACATTATCGCTGCGGCGGTTGCCTTTCATGTCCCCGCCTCGATCAAGGCGCTGGAAGCCGGCAAGCATGTGCTCTGCGAGAAGCCGGTCGGCGTCACCGTCGAGGAATGCCTTGATCTGAAGGCTGCGGTGCAAAGATCCGGCAAGACGTTGCAGGTCGGCCACATGAAGCGGTTCGACGCCGGGCTGCAGGCCGCCAAGAGCTTCATTCGCGACGAGATGGGCGAGATGGTGGCGCTCAAGGCATGGTATTGCGACAATACCCATCGTTATCCGATGACCGACGCGGTACAGCCGCTGATCGTCACCAGCGCCAATGCCCGCAAGCCGTCCGTCAATCCAAAGGCGGATCTGCGTCGCTATTACATGCTGGCGCATGGCTGCCATCTGATCGATACCGCGCGCTATCTCGCCGGCGAGATTGTCTCCGTGCGCGCCCGGCTGTCGGAGCGGGCCGGCATGTGGTGCTGGTTCGTGGATGTCGAATACGCCTCCGGCGCGCTCGGCCATCTCGACCTGACGGTCGCCGTGCGCATGGATTGGCACGAGGGTTTCCAGATCTACGGCCGGAATGGCAGCGTCATCGGCAAGACCTACAATCCCTGGTATTACAAATCCAGCGATGTCGATATCTTTCGCGAGGCGGATGGCGCGACGCATCGCGTGCTCGGCGCCGACGGCCATTTCTACCGCCGCCAGCTCGAAGCCTTCGCCCGCACCATCCTCGACGGCGCGCCGATGCAGGGGGCGGACGTTCAGGACGGCCTCGCCTCGGTGCGCGCCATGGTCGCAATCGCCCGCTCCGTCGAAAGCGGACGCGCGGTGGCGCTGGCGGATGTCGGCGGGGGCGTGTGATGCGGCTCGGCATCTTTGCCAAAACCTTTCCCGGCAGCGATCCGGCCCCGGTGCTCTCGGCGGTAAAGGCGGCCGGTTTTTCTGCCGCGCAATACAACATGGCCTGTTCCGGGCTCGACGCCATGCCGGAGCACATCGCCCCGGAAGCGGCGCTCGCCGTGGCAGATGCTGCGCGGCAAAGCGGCGTCGAGATCGTCGCCGTCTCCGGCACCTACAACATGATCCATCCCGATCCGGCGCAGCGCGAGGCCGGGCACCGCCGGCTGGATGTGATCGCCGCGCAGGCGCGCAACATGGGGACGCGCCTCGTGACGCTCTGCACCGGCACGCGCGACCCGGACGACCAGTGGCGGCACCACCCGGACAATGCAACGCCCGAAGCTTGGCGCGACCTGCTGCGCGCGATGGAAACCGCCATCACCATCGCCGAGCGCCATGACGTCGATCTCGGCATCGAGCCGGAGGTCGCCAATGTCATCGACAGCGCCGCCAAGGCACGGCGGCTGATCGATGCGCTGCAAAGCCCGCGCCTGAAAATCGTCCTCGACCCGGCCAACCTGTTCGAAACCGCAGGCCCGGCCAAGCAGCGCGACCTCGTCTCGCAGGCCGTCGATCTTCTCGCCGACCGGCTGGCCATAACCCATGCCAAGGACCGCGACGCGGGCGGTCGTTTCGTCGCAGCCGGCAAGGGCGTGCTGGATTACGACCATTATATCGCCTGCCTGAAGCGGGCCGGCTTTTCGGGAAACCTCGTCACCCATGGCCTCGACGCCGCCGAAGCGCCCGCCGTTGCCCGTTTCCTGCGCGAAAAACTGGCCGGAGAGGCATCATGACGACATTCGAAACCACCGATGGCGTGACGCTCGCCGTCGATGCCGATGCGGGCGACGGGCCGGTCATGCTCTTCCAGCACGGGCTGTGCGGCAATGCCGGGCAGGCCCGCGAGGCCTTTCCCGCCGAGACGCGTTTTCGCCGCATGACCGTCGAGATGCGCGGCCATGGACGCTCGCAGGCGGGCGATCCCGGCCGCTTTTCCATCGCGCAGTTCACCGACGATCTCATAGCCTTCATCGAGACCCGGCTTGAGGCGCCGGTGGTGATCGGCGGCATTTCCATGGGGGCGGCGCTCTCCCTGCGCCTTGCTGTCCTGCGCCCCGATCTGGTGCGCGGCCTGATCCTCATCCGCCCCGCCTGGGCATTTGCGGCCGCGCCGGAAAATCTGATTCCGAATATCGAAGTCGGCCGCGCGCTGCAAAGCGAGGTTCCCGAAGAGACCCGCCGGCAGTTCCTCGCCGGCGAAATCGCCGCGCAACTGCGCGAGTCGGCACCGGACAATCTCGCTTCCCTCACCGGCTTTTTCGAACGCCAGCCCACCGTCGTCACCGCCGCGCTGCTGACGACGATTTCCGTGGACGGAACGGGAGTATCGGCCGAACAGGCCGCTGCCCTGGGCGTCCCCTGCCGCGTCATCGCCCAGGCCCGCGACAAGGTTCATCCGCTGACGCTTGCGCGAGAACTCGCCGACCATATCCCCGGTGCGGACTTCGTCGAGATCACGCCCAAGGCAGTGGACAAGGCGGCCTATGCGCGCGACCTGCGCGCAGCCATCGCCTCATTCCTGGAGATCCTGCCGTGAGCGCCGCCCCCCGCTTCGCCCTCGGCGTCGATCTCGGCGGCACGCGGCTGCGCGCGGCGGCGATGACCGAGGCCGGAAAAATCCTCGCCAGCGAGGAAATGCCGACCGAGGCCAATGGCGGGCCGGATCGCATCCTCGCCGATATCCTTCGCCTCGTCGAAACCGTCTCCACCGGCATCGCAGCCGAGGCGATTGAGGGCCTGTGCGTCTGCGCGCCCGGTCCGCTCGACGCCCGCAACGGCATCGCCCTGCATATCCCAACACTGCCCGGCTTCGACGATTTTCCGCTCGCCGCCATGCTCGGCGAAAAACTGCCCTATCCCGTCAGCCTCGAAAACGACGGCATCGCCGCCGCCGTCGCCGAATGGCGATACGGGGCCGGGCGCGGCGTCGACAATCTCGTCTATATGACCGTCAGCACCGGCATCGGCGGCGGCGTCATCGCAGACGGGCGCGTGCTTTACGGGCGCATGGGCATGGCCGGGCATATCGGCCATATGAGCATTCGGCCGGACGGCAATGTCTGCCCCTGCGGCAATGCCGGCTGTTTCGAGGCCTATGGCTCCGGCACCGCCTTCACCGCACGCGGCCGCGTTGCGGCGGCCAGACGGCGTGACAGTAGCCTTTCCAGATACGCCGACAGCCTCCATGCCCGCGATATCTTCGCCGCGGCCCGGGAAGGCGATGCGCTGGCCCGCGATCTCGTCGCCGAGGAAGCGGAAATCCTCGGCCAGGGCGTGCGCAACCTGCTGCATCTCTATAGCCCTGATCTGGTCGTTATCGGCGGCGGCATCGCCAATGCCTTCGACCAGTTGGAGGGCGGCATCCGCGCCTATATCGCGGCGCGCGCCCTGCCGCCGTTCCGGACGATGCCAATCCGCCGTGCGGAGCTTGGCGACCGCTCCGGCGTCGTCGGCACGGCAGCGCTCGCCTTTGCCCATGCAAAACGTAAGGCTTGAAATGCATTTCCTTTTTTGCGACGGAAATCGCGAGGAAACTCCCAGACACATCCCGTCTTGCGGATAATCATTCCTCAAAATCCGCTGCGATCCGGCCTATTCTGGCCTATCTCCAGCGTTCAGCGAAAAGGAAAAGCTTATGAGCCTGCGTATCAACGACACCGCCCCGGATTTCACGGCCGAAACGACGCAAGGAACCCTGAGCTTCCATGACTGGATCGGCGACGGCTGGGCGGTCCTCTTCTCGCATCCGAAGAATTTCACGCCCGTATGCACCACCGAACTCGGCGCCATGGCCGGCCTCGACGGCGAATTCCGCCAGCGCGGCGTCAAGGTGATCGGCATTTCCGTCGATCCGGTGGAAAGCCATGTCAAATGGAAGAACGACATCAAGGTCGCCACCGGCTTCGACGTCGAGTATCCGCTGATCGGCGACCGCGATCTCCAGGTGGCAAAACTCTATGACATGCTGCCGGCCGATTCCGGCTCGTCCTCGGAAGGCCGCACGCCGGCCGACAACGCCACCGTGCGCTCGGTCTATGTCATCGGCCCGGACAAGAAGATCAAGCTGATCCTCACCTATCCGATGACCACGGGCCGCAATTTCGCGGAAATCCTGCGCGCCATCGATTCGCTGCAGCTCACCGCCGCCCACAAGGTCGCGACGCCTGCCAACTGGAACCAGGGCGAGGACGTCATCATCACCGCCGCCGTTTCCGACGAAGAGGCCAACGAGCGCTTCGGGTCCTTCGAGCGCGTCCTGCCCTATCTGCGCAAGACCAGACAGCCGGCGCTCTGACGCTGTTTACCGGGCCGCCGCCATCGGTGCGCGGCCCGTCGCCGGATCGGGCGAGAAGATCACCACCGCGAACATCAGCACCCCGAGCAAGGTGATCAGCGAGGAGATGCCGACAAGCGGCTCCATCGCCATATGGCCTTCCAGCAAAAGATAGAGCGAAGGCACCATCAGCACGACGCCGAGCGTATAGACGCCGTATTGCAGCAGCGCCAGGCGCTTCTCGGCCTTGCGCGGGTTCAGCGCATAATAGGTGCCGAACAGCGCCATGGTTACCCAGCCGAGCAAATTGGCGTGCGCATGGGCGCCGATCGTGGTGTGGTCTTGCGAGATGGCCATCTTCAGACCCATCCCGATGCCCACGACCAGAAAGACGATTGCAGTCCGAAAATAGAGATTGGACAGACGTGGCATGACGGTTCCCCTTTGTTCTCTGCCAGCCCGCACATTATCACGTGCAGGCGAGTCCGAGAATTGGCTTTCGTCAAGCGAATCGTCGACTCAGATGGCGTCGCGCACCCGCTCCCAGGCCTTGGCGAGATGGCGGCCGAGAACTTCCGACAGCTTCGCGCCGTCACGCGCCTCGAGCGCCGCAATCATCTCCTCGTGCTCGGCCACAGCCGCCGCCCACTTCTCCTGGCCTTCATGGCCGATGAAGCGGATGCGCTTCAGGCGCGTCTGCAGCATGAGCTGTACTTCCGACAACGTCGCATTCTTGGCGAGACGGACAATGGCGATGTGGATCGCCTGGTTGAGCTTGTAATAATTGAGACGATCGCCGCTGCGGTAACGCGCCACCATCTCGTCATGCATCTCGCGCACGGCGCGGATCTCGGCATCGCTGGCGAGCTCGCAGGCGAGACGCCCCGCCAGCTCCTCCAGCGTCCTCAAGACGGTCAGCATGTCCTGCACGTCTCTTCCGCTGAAGCGCTTGACCACGGCGCCACGGCTCGGCACCAATTCGACGAGCCCCTCGCTCGCCAGATATTTGATCGCCTCGCGCAAGGGGGTGCGCGAGACGCCGAGCTGCTCGCCGAGCTGGCCCTCATGCAGGCGCGTGCCCGGTTCGAGATCGCCCTCGATGATCATGTCGCGCAGGCGGTTCACGAGCGTGTCGTGCAGTGCGGTGCGGCGAATGGGGCCGGACCCCGCATCCGTCTGGCGATCCAACATATTGATATCATCCATCATTCAATCGCCATCCCTTGGTCGGTCCGGATTCGTCGTCCGGTTCGTAATCTCGAAAATGGCAACGGCCCGGTTCGCCGTCAATAGAAAATGCTGCATACAGCATTCAAAACACTTGATGCAGAATGCAGAATGACGTAAAGGTCCCCCCACAAGCCAATGTGGAGGACATCAGCATGACATCGCGTGAGGCACGCCCGACGATCGCGCTCGCCATGGGCGACCCCGCCGGCATCAGTCCGGAACTCACCGCCCGCCTTCTCGCCCTTCCCGAAATCGCCGACGCCGCCCATATCGTCGCAATCGGCGATCGCCGCATCCTCGACGAGGGCGCACGCTCGGCAGGCCTGTCACTCGATCTTGCACCGGCAACGCTGGAGAATTTCGAATCCGCCGGCCGCGACCGTCATGTCTTCGTCGATCTCGGTCATCTCGACCCGGCCGCCGTCACGCGCGGCGAGGCGACGCTGGCCGGCGGCGAATTCGCCACCCGCAATTTCCGCGAGGCGCTGCTGCTGGCAGGTGCGGGCCGCGCCAACGCCGTCTGCTTCACCCCCTTCAACAAGAAGGCGATGCGCTTCGCCTATCCGGGCTATGACGACGAGATCCGTTTCGTCGCCGATGTGCTCGGCTTTACGGGCAAAGTCCGCGAGTTCAACGTGCTGGAAAAGGTCTGGAACGCGCGCGTCACCTCGCACATTCCGCTTTCGGCCGTCGCGTCCTCGATTTCCGTCGACGGAATTCTCGAAGAGCTCGACTTGGCGCAGAAATGCCTGAAAAGCGCCGGCTACGACGCGCCGAAGATCGCGGTCGCCGGCATCAACCCGCACGCGGGCGACGGCGGCAGCTTCGGCATGGAAGAAATCGACATCATCGAGCCGGCCGTGGAAGCCGCCAAGGCCAAGGGTTACGACGTCGAAGGCCCCTTCCCGGCCGACACCGTCTTCCTGCGCGCCATCAAGGATGGTTTTCAGGCGGTGCTGACCATGTATCACGACCAGGGTCAGATCGCGATGAAGCTGATGGGCTTCGACAAGGGCGTGACCATGATGGGCGGCCTGCCCTTCCCGCTCTGCACGCCTGCCCATGGCACGGCCTATGACATTGCCGGCAAGGGCATTGCCGATGTCGGCGCCAGCCGCGAGGCGCTGCTGCTGGCGGCGCGCATGGCGGCCCGCTCGGCTGCCGCAGCGGCCTGAAACCGCCCATTTCCCATGATTTTCCGGCATGGAGGAGGTCCATGCCGGCACCACCCAACGGAGGAGAATCCATGAAAAAGCCCCTTCCCCTCACCTGCGTCGTCGCGGCCGCGCTTGGCCTATCCGCGCCCGCCCATGCCTTCGAGCCGAACCGCCCGGTCGAATTCGTCGTCACCGCCGGCCCCGGCGGCGGCACCGATATCTTCGCCCGCACCATCCAGGCGATCATCGCCAAGTACGAGCTGATGAAGGCCCCGGTCGTCGTCACCAACAAGGGCAGCGCCGGCGGCGCCGAAGGCTTCGTCTATGCCGCCGGTTACGAAGGCGACCCCTACAAGCTGGCCTTCGGCACCAACAATGCCTATCTGCTGCCGATCCGCGCCAAGGTTCCCTACAAGGCCGACGGCCTCGTGCCCGTCGCTTCGCTCGCCGCCGATGAATTCGTGCTGTGGGTCAACGGCAAGTCCGAGTTCAACACCGCCGCCGATTTCGTCGCCAAGGCCAAGGAAGCCGGCGACATGAAGGTGGGCGGCAGCCAGTCCAAGGACGTCGACCAGATCCTCACCTCGATGATCAACAATGCCACCGGCGCCAATCTCGGCTACATCCCCTTCAAGAGCGGCGGCGAAGCGGCCGTGCAGCTTGCGGGCGAGCACATCGCCGCCAACGTCAACAATCCGAGCGAAAACCTCGGCCAGTGGCAGGCCGGCATGGTCAAGCCGCTCTGCGTCTTCAAGTCGGAAAAGCTCAAGAGCGACGCCAAGGTCGCCGGCGACAAGGGCTGGGGCGATATCCCCACCTGCAAGGAAAGCGGCATCGCCATCGACAACTATTCCATGCCGCGCACCGTCTGGCTGCCGGCCGGCGTCGAGCCGGATGCCGTCGCCTTCTATGCCGACATGCTGAAGAAGGTGTCCGAGACGCCGGAATGGGCGAAGTATCTCGCCGATACCTCGCAGTCCCCGGCCTATATGAGCGGCGACGAACTCAAGTCCTTCATCGACAAGGACCAGGCCGCCGTCAGCGAAGTCCTGAAGCGCGAGGGATGGCTGGCCAACTGATCTCCTCCCAAGCAGATCAGGCGGGCGTCCCTCACGGGGGCGTCCGCATCTCCATGGAAAGGTTCATGCCATGCAGGAACAACAGGAAAAGGGTGTGCCGCGCTTCGTCATGGAAGCCGGCATGGCGCTGCTGACCGGCGCCTTTGGCGTCGCCACCGTCTACGGCTCGCAGGAAGCGGGCACCGGCTGGACGGAGATGGGGCCGGATGCGGGCTATTTCCCCTTCTATATCGGCCTGCTGATCGTTTTCGGCAGCCTCGTCAATCTCGTCTTCTCGTTCGTCAAGCATCGTCCGGCCGGCGAGATTTTCGCGACCGGCCCGCAATTCAAGGCGGTCGGCGGCTTTCTGGTGCCACTGATCGTCTTCGCCGGCATTTCCACCGTGCTCGGCCTCTATGTCGGCACGGCGCTCTATATCGCCGGCGTCATGATCCTGCAGGGCCGCTACAAATGGTGGGTCGGCCTGCCCGCCGGCATCGCGCTGTCGGTGTTCTTCTTCGTCATTTTTGAAATCGGCTTCAAGGTTCCGCTGCTCAAGGGGCCGGTCGAGGCCTGGTTCGGCATCTACTGACCGAACGGGGTCGGTGTCTTCGGAGGAAAGACATGGAAAATATCGGTCTCCTGATGGACGGTTTCGGCCATGTGCTGAGCTGGAACCATCTGCTCCTGATGATGCTCGGCGTGACGCTCGGCATCCTGGTCGGCGTACTGCCCGGCCTCGGCGCGCCGAACGGCGTGTCGCTGCTCCTGCCGCTGACCTTCTCGATGGATCCGATCTCGGCGATCATCCTGCTCTCCTGCATGTATTGGGGCGCACTGTTCGGCGGTTCGACCACCTCGATCATCTTCAACATTCCGGGCGAGCCCTCTTCCGTCGCCACCACCTTCGACGGCTATCCGATGGCCCAGCGCGGCGAAGCGACGCGCGCGCTGACGCTCGCCTTCGTATCCGCCGGTCTCGGGGCGCTGGCCGGCGTGGTGATGATCACGCTGCTCTCCGGCTGGGTCGCCAATTTCGCGCTGCGCTTCTCGTCGCCGGAATATTTCGCCGTCTATTTCCTTGCCTTTTCCAGCTTTATCGCGATGGGCGCGCAATCGCCGTTCAAGACGCTGGTGTCGATGATGATCGGCTTCGCGCTCGCCTCGATCGGCATGGACACGATCTCCGGCAACCTGCGCCTGACCTTCGATATCCCCGAGCTGATCAAGGGCGTCTCCTTCCTGATCGCTGTCATGGGCCTGTTCGGCATCGGCGAGCTGCTGCTGACCACCGAGGAAGGCCTGCGCTTCGACGGCGTGCAGGCCAAGGTGCGGCTTTCCGAAATCGGCCGCACGCTCATCGAAATGCCGCGCTACTGGCTGACCATCGTCCGCTCGACGCTGATCGGCATCTGGATGGGCATCACCCCGGCCGGCCCGACCGCGGCCTCCTTCATGAGCTACGGCGTCGCGCGCCGCTCGGCCCGCGACAAGTCGATGTTCGGCAAGGGCGATCCGCGCGGCATCGTGGCACCTGAAACAGCCGACCATTCGGCCGGCACCTCGGCGCTGTTGCCGATGCTGGCGCTCGGCGTGCCGGGCTCGGCCACCGCCGCCGTGATGATGGGCGGGCTGATGATCTGGGGCCTGACTCCCGGCCCGACACTGTTCACCGACCGCCCGGATTTCGTCTGGGGCCTGATCGCCTCGATGTATCTCGGCAATATCGTCGCCGTGATCCTGGTCATCGCCACCGTGCCGCTCTATGCCTCGATCCTGCGCATTCCCTTCTCGATCATCGGCCCGATCATCGTCGCCGTGATCTTTTCGGGCGCCTATCAGGCCGGCAGCAACATTTCCGACATGTGGCTGGTCATCGTCTTCGGCGTGCTGGGCTATGTGTTCAAGAAGCTGGATTATCCGCTGGCGCCGCTGGTCCTGGCCATGGTGCTCGGCGACAAGGCCGAGGATGCCTTCCGGCAATCGATGCTGATGTCGAGCGGCAACCTGTCGATCTTCTGGTCGAACGGCCTCGTCGCCACGCTGATGCTGGTCGGGCTTGCCCTCCTCCTCTCCCCGGCTCTATTCTGGATGCTCGGCAAGCTCGGCAAGGGCCGGCCCGCCACGCCCGCCGCCTGATCTCTTCCATCCCATCTCATGGAGACCGCGATGTCGTGGACCAACGAGACATGGCCGATCGCCGCCGCCATGATCCAGTATCCGAACACGCTGCCGGACGGCCGCTCGGTGCAGGATCAATCGGTGGAGGAATGGGCCGACACCCTGCGCGACGTGGTCGAGGCCGGCTTCACCGAGCTCGACCCTACCGATAGCTGGTTGCGCATCGCCGATCTTTCCCCCGAACGGCTCGACGCCTTCATGGCGCTCACCCGTTCCATGGGCCTCACCGTCCCGGCGATCTCGACCTCGCGCCGCAGCGTCATCGACGCCATCCATGGCGACGCCTATCTTGCCTATGGCCACCGCGTCATCGACACGGCGAAAACCATCGGCGCCGGCGCTGTCTCCTTCGGCCTGTTCGAGCCGCTGACCGAGGCGCAGAAGAAGGCGCTGTGGTTCTGGACCGCCGACGGGCCGAAGAACCCCGACGATCCCGCCATCTGGGACAAGGCCGTGTCGCGCATCCGCGAGCTTGGCCGCCATGCCGAGAACGTCGGCATCGAACTGGCGCTGGAAATGTACGAGGACACCTATCTCGGCACCGCCGATAGCGCCGTGCGTTTCGTCACCGATGTCGGCCTGCCCAATGTCGGCATCAATGCCGATCTCGGCAACCTCGTGCGTCTGCACCGTCCGGTCGAGCACTGGCAGCAGATGATGAAGAAGGTCGCGCCTTTCGCGAAATACTGGCATGTGAAGAACTACATGCGCAGCGAGGATCCCGCCTCGGGCGTCGTCATCACCCATCCCGCGCCGCTCGAATCCGGGATCATCAACTATCGCGCTGCTATCCGCATGGCGCTGGCGCACGGCTTCTCAAGCGCGTTTCTCTGTGAACATTATGGCGGCGACGGTCTGTCGGTCAGCGCCGCCAACCGCGATTACCTGCGGCGTATCCTGCCGCGCACGACAAGGACTTGACGCCATGACGACGATTTTCGATGCCCCCGAGGAATTCGCCTCGACCGCGCTTGCCGGTTTCGCCGATGTCTACAGCCGGTACGTGCGCCTGGTGAAGGGCGGCGTCGTCCGCTCCACCGCCGTGCCGAAAGGCAAGGTCTCGGTGGTGGTCGGCGGCGGCTCGGGCCATTATCCGGCCTTTGCCGGCTATGTCGGCCCCGGCCTTGCCGATGCGGCGGTAGCGGGCGATGTCTTCGCCTCGCCTTCGACGGCGGCCGTCGCCCGTGTCTGCCGGCAGGCCGACCAGGGCGGCGGCATCCTGCTCGGCTTCGGCAATTATGCCGGCGACGTCCTGAATTTCGGCGTCGCCGCCGAACGGCTGCGCGCCGAGGGCATCGACGTGCGCATCGTGCCGGTCACCGACGACGTCGCCAGCGCTTCCGTCGAGACGCCGGCCAAGCGGCGCGGCATCGCCGGCGACCTCGTGGTCTTCAAGATCGCCGGCGCCGCCGCCGAGGCCGGCCTGCCGCTGGACGAGGTCGAGCGTATCACCCGACATGCAAACGCCAACACCGTTTCCTTCGGCGTCGCCTTCGCCGGCTGCACCCTGCCCGGCACCGGCCAGCCGCTGTTCACCGTGCCGAAGGGCAAGATGGCGCTCGGCCTCGGCATCCATGGTGAGCCCGGCATCCGCGAGGAGGATACAGTCGCCGCCGCCGATCTGGCAAAGCTGCTGACCGAAAAACTGCTCGCCGAAAAGCCGGCCGCCACCCGCCGCGTCGGCGCGATCCTGAACGGCCTCGGCGCGACGAAATACGAAGAACTTTTCGTTCTCTGGACGCAGGTCTCCGCGCTGCTGAAGCAGGCCGGGCTTGAGATCGTCGCCCCTGAAGCCGGCGAATTCGTCACCAGCCTCGACATGCAGGGCTGCTCGCTGACCCTGATCTGGCTGGACGAGGAACTGGAAACCCACTGGACCGCCGCCTGCGACAGTCCGGTCCTGCGCCGCGGCCCCGCCATCGCCACGACGCCGGCCACCGACACGCTCGTCGATGAAAACGAAGCCCTGCGTTTTCCCGCCGCCAGCGAAGCCGGCAAGGCGGGCGGCGCCTGCATCGCCCATGTCTTCGAAGCGGTTTCGACCATGTTGAAGGCCGCCGAGGACGAGCTCGGCCGCATCGACGCGCAGGCCGGCGACGGCGACCACGGGCAGGGCATGACACGCGGCGCGACCGCCGCCCATGAGGCGGCGAAAAAGGCCGTTGCGGCCGGCGCCGGTACGGCCAGCGTTCTCGCCGCCGCGGGCGATGCCTGGGCCGACCGCGCCGGCGGCACCTCCGGCGCCATCTGGGGCCTGCTGCTGCGCGCCTGGAGCAATGCGCTTTCCGACCAGGCCGGCCCGGAAGGCGCAGCCGTGGTCAAGGGTGCGCGCCTTGCGCTCGACGGCGTCACCGGCCTCGGCGGTGCAAAGCCGGGCGACAAGACGCTGGTCGATTCCTTCGTGCCCTTCGTGGAAACGCTGGAAATCGCCTTCGCCGCTGGCAAGCCGCTGAAGCAGGCCTGGACGGAGGCTGCCGAGGCCGCCGGCAAGGCCGCCGACGAAACCGCGAAACTGACCCCGAAGCTCGGCCGCGCCCGCCCGCTCGCCGAACGCAGCATTGGCCACCCCGATGCCGGCGCGATCTCGCTCGCCATGGTCGCCAAGACCGTCGCATTGCAGATTTCCGGCTGACGAACCAGCCTGTGGCGGCGCGAAACCCGCGCCGCCTTCAGCCCCTCTTTTCCGCCCCGGCCTTGAAATGCGCGACCAGCGCATTGGCGTGGCCATGCCCCAACCCATGCTCGGCCTTGAGCATTGCGACCATCTCCATATGCTTCGCCGCCGCCGTGCCGCCGAGCAGCGTCAGCCAATGGTCGACCGGCTTGCCGTAGGTCTTCTCGATAGCGGGAAAATAGGAGGCAGGGCCTTTGATCGCCTTGGCGTCGGACATGGCGGGTTCCTCTTTATGTCGTTTCGATAGCCAAAGGACGGTGCCGACGGAAGTAATCCGACAGGCGCTTGCGAAAATAAGCGCACCACCGATTCTCCAGCGGCATGCGATCGAATCCCGTGCTTTTTCCGCAACACGCTCCTGAAAAGCGGGCAGGCAATTCGACGTCTTCGACTGTCTCGGAACGCTGCCTGTCGGCCCGTTAGCCGCCTAGCCCGAAGAAAACATGAGTATTCTTCACCACAATTTCCGAAGCAATGAAAAAATGCCGCTCTAGCCGGCGTTTAGCCGGCTCTTGCCGGCAGGAAACGCGTCTTCTATGCAGCGCCGAGACATAAGTTTGATCCAGCGGCGAAAAACGACGCCTTCATCGAGATGACAGCAGGAAACGAGGACATCACCAGCCTCTATGTCGCCGAGGGCGACCGGCTTCGCCGGCAGATCGGCCGCCGCGTCGGCTGCGCCGCGACGGCCTGCGACCTCGTGCAGGATATTTTCCTGCGGCTGTGGGAGCGCGCGCCGGTGCGCAAGGGCAGCGATGCCGCCTATCTCAACCGTTGCGCCCGCAATGCCGCCATCGACCACCTGCGCGCCGAGCAGACCCGGCGCGCCTTCGCCAATGGCGTGCTGCCCGAGCAATATGCCGCCCCGCCCGCCTCGCCGCATGAGATACTGGAAGCGCGGCAAGGCGTGCGCAGCATCGACGCGGCGCTGGCGGCCCTGCCGAAGCAGACCCGGCATGTCTTCCTTCTCAACCGCATCCACGGTAGAAGTTTCGCCGAGATCGCAACCGCCATGGGCATATCCGAGCGCATGGTGGCCAAACACATGGCGCGCGCCGTCGCCGCCTGCCAGGAAACGCTTTCCTCCTGACCGGGGCCGCAGATCGATGACCGCAAAGCTTTCGAAACCCGACATCGACGCGGAGGCCCGCGCCTGGTTCGTGCGCCTGCTGCAGGAACCGACCGCCCGCAACCGCGCCACCTTCGAGGCCTGGCGGCAGGCCGACCCCGCCCATGCTGAAGCGTTTCGCGCGGTGGCGCAGACATGGGAAGCCGCCGAGCAGCCGGGCAAGCGTCTCGCGGAAGCGGAAGCCGACGAGCTTTCCGTCTATCTCAAGGCGATGGACAGCGCCAAGGACCGGCGCAAATCGAGCCGCCGCCTTGCCGGCGCGGCCGTCATCCTCGCCTGTCTTCTCGGGACGGCCGTCTGGCTGGAACGGCCGAACATGCTGCAGGATTTCGCCGCCGACTATGTCAGCCCGCGCGGCGAACGGCTTGAGATCCACCTTGCGGACGGCTCGAATGTGCTGCTCGATGCCGACAGCGCGCTGGCCGACGATTTTGCCGGCGGCGAGCGGCAGGTGCGGCTGCTGCGCGGCGGCGCTTTCTTCGAGGTGCAGCACGATCCGCAGCATCCCTTCAAGGTGATCGCCGCCGATGGCGAGGTCCGGGTGCTCGGCACCCGTTTCGAAGTGCGACTGCTGGAAGACAGCGGCCTCGTCACCCTCGAACAGGGCAGCGTTTCGGTGACGGCGGGAGCGGCGCAGGCCAAAACGGTGCTGGAGCCGGGCCAGCAGGTCGCCTTCGGCGCCGATGGCCTCGCCCCGGTACAGAGCGTCCATCTCGGCGACAGCCTCGCTTGGCGCGACGGCCGTTTCGTCTTCTACCGGGCGCGGCTCGGCGATGTGCTCGCCGAAATCGGCCGCTACCGCAAGGGCCGCATCGTCATCGCGTCCAGCCGCCTGGCCGACGAACGCGTCACCGGCAGTTTTTCGCTTGCCGATACCGATGCGGCGCTCGCCTCGCTGCAGGCCAGCGTTGGCTTTCGCCTGACCGGCCTCGGCGGCCGCATCGCGGTCATCACTCCTTAAGAAATTGACCTTTTCCTTCAAATACTTGAAAATTCTTCTCAAGAATTTTGCATTTTCCGGTTCAGTGCCGGCGGTCTTCATCCGTGAAGCAGTCAGAAAGGCTTCGGGAAACCAGTTCCCGGGCCTTGTGACGTGTAGCGAGAGGATCATCGGAATGAGACGGATCGGGGTATGCGGCGTGGTCTACGGGCTGGTCGCCGGCTTGCTGGCATCGACGGCATCAGGCTTTGCCGGCGTGGCCATGGCGCAGGAACAGGGACGGCAATTCAGCTTCAACATCGCCGCCAAACCCGTGACCCAGGCTGTCAACGATATCGGCCGCATCACCGGCCTTTCCGTCGTCTTCCGTGAAAACCGCGCCATGCCGGCCACCGGCAAGCCGGTGCGCGGCGCGATGACGGCGCAGGGCGCGCTCGACACGCTGCTGTCCGGCACCGGCCTGACCTATCGCTTCAGCAATGCCACGACCGTGCAGATCTACGATCCGGCAACCGGCGCGGCCAGTAACAACGCCGCCAATGCCGACGGCTCGACGGTTCTAAAACCCATCGTCGTGCAGGGCGACACCAAGGGCGCCAACAGCTTCGTCGCCACCAATGCCACGGGCGCGACCAAGGGCGACGTGCCGCTGATCGAGGTGCCGCAATCCGTCACCGTCATCGGCCGCAAGCAGATGGAGGCGCAGAACGCCCAGAGCGTCACCGAAGTGCTGCGCTACGTTCCCGGCGTCACCATCGAGACCTACGGCCCGGACCCGAAGGGCTATGACTGGATCCTGATGCGCGGCTTCAATGCCCAGAGCACCAGTTCCTATCTCGACGGCTTGCGCCAGGTCTCCAGCAGCTACAGCTTCTTCCGCACCGATCCCTACCAGCTCGATTCCGTCGAAGTGCTGCGCGGCCCCTCCTCCGCGCTGTACGGCCAGAGCGATGCCGGCGGCCTGGTCAACAAGACCTCGAAGAAGCCGACTGAGGAAAATATCCGCCAGGTCGAACTGGAGCTCGGCAGCAACCAGCGTAAGCAGGCCGCTTTCGACATCAGCGGCCCGGTCAACGAGAACAAGAGCGTGCTCTACCGCGTCGTAGGCGTCGCCCGCGATGCCAATACGCAGTTCAGCTATTCGGACGGTTCCGACATCGAGGACAACCGCCTGATGATCGCGCCCTCCGTCACCTTCAAGCGCGACGAGGACACCAGTCTGACCGTCTCGGCGCAGGCGCTGAAGGATACGAGCGGCGGCACCATCATGCTGTTCACACCGACCGGCATCCTGCTCGGCGATCCCTCCTTCAACCGCTCGATCCAGAAGCAGCAGACCATCGGCTACGAATTCGAGCATCGCTTCAACGACAATTGGGGCGTGCGCCAGAACCTGCGCTATGGCCACACCAATTTCCTGCTCGACAACATCTTCCTGTCCGGCGTCGGCGCCAACGGGCTGAACCGCTTCACCCGCCGCTTCGACGAAAGCTTCGACAGCTTCGCCGTCGACAACCAGCTGCATGGCGAATTCGATACCGGCGCGCTGGCGCATGAGGCTTTGCTCGGCTTCGACTATAGCTGGTCGGATGCCGACGTGACGCGCTATACCGGCCCGGCCCCGTCGATCAATCCCTATGCGCCGGTCTATGGCGTCAGCATTCCCGAGCCGACCAACCAGTTCATCAATTACGGCGAGCGCTATACGCAGGCCGGCCTCTACGTGCAGGATCAGATCACGTTCGGCAATGGTTTCATCGCCACGCTCGGCGGCCGTTACGACTGGCTGACCCTCGACAACCACAACCGCCTGACCGGCCTCGACACCAACCTCGACATCGGCCACTTCTCCGGCCGCGCCGGCCTCAGCTATGTCAGCGACTACGGCGTCGCGCCCTATGTCAGCTATTCGGAATCCTTCGTGCCGAACAGCGGCGTCGATGCGAGCGGCAATACCTTCGATCCCTCGGTCGGCCGCCAGTGGGAAGTCGGCGTCAAGTATCAGCCGACCGGCTTCGACGGCCTGTTCACCATCGCCTATTTCGACATCGCCAAGTCGAACGTGCTGAACTACCTGTCGAGCGGCTTTGCCGTCGCCACCGGCGAGGTCGCCTCGCGCGGGCTGGAGCTGGAAGGCAAGTTCAGCCTCGGTTCCGGCTGGGATTTCACCGGCTCCTATACCTATACCAATGCCGAAATCACCGAGGATGCGGCCATCGCCAATATCGGCAACCGCCCGATGCTGGTGCCGGAACACCAGGCCTCGGCATGGCTGAACTATACCTTCAAGGAAGGCGTTCTCGACGGCGTTTCGCTGGGTGCGGGCCTGCGTTATGTCGGCGAAACCTATGGCAACAACACCAACACCATCCGGGTACCGGGCCGCACGCTGGTCGATCTCGGCGCCAGCTACCGGGTCAACGAACATGCCAAGGTGTCGGTCAACGCCACCAACATCTTCGACAAGAAATACTTTACCACCTGCGACTCCAGCTATTCCTGCTACGAGGGCGACCGCCGCACCGTCATCGGCCGGCTGACCGTCGATTTCTAAGGGATGACGCTGGACAGACGTCATTTTCTGGCCTGCGGCCTCGCCGCTTTCGCCTCCTGTGCCCCGCTGCGGGCGCAGGAGCGAAAACGTATTGCAGCCGTCGACTGGGCGGCGGCGGAATCGCTGCAGGCACTTGGGCTGCCGCCGATGGCGGTCTCCGATACACGCTATTTCAACCTGCGCATGCCGCGCGCTTTGCCGGCACAAACGCAGGACATCGGCCCCTTCTGGGAAATCAACCTGGAACTGCTCGACCGGCTCAGGCCCGAGGTGATCTTCGTCGGCGCGCCCAGCCTGTTCATGACGCCGCGGCTTGCCGAGATCGCCCCGGTGGAAACCGTGGCCGAGGTGACCGGCGAACACTCTTACGAGCGCGCCGCCGCCATCCTGCGCCAATGCGCCCATGCCGCCGCGGTAGCGGACAGCGCCGCCGATGCCGTGCTCGCCGATATCGAACGCCGCATGGCCCAGCTTGCCGCGCGCGTGAACCGTGACCGGCCGGTCTGCGTGCTGCTGCCCGATCAGGGCGGCCGCCGCGCCATGATCTACGGCCGCAACAGCGTGCCGGATGCGGTGCTGACCCGCCTCGGCCTCACCAATGCCTGGCAGGGGCCAACCAATGCCAGCGGCTTCTTCCAGACCGGCCTCGATGCGCTGATGGCGCTGGAAGATGCCGTCTTCGTACAGATCGAAATCCCGACGCTGAGTCTCCAGACCGAGAAGGCGCTCTCCGAAAGCGCGCTCTGGCATCGCCTGCCGCCGGTGCGGAAAAAGCGCGTGGTACGCATCGGCCAGTTCTATCCCTTCGGCGGCTGCCTGACGACATTGCATCTGGCCGAAACCCTGACCGCCGCCCTCGCCAAGCCCGGATCGACGCCATGACGACCGTCCTCGCCGCCGCACCGCGCCCGCTTGCCGGGACGGTCTGGACCATCCTGCTCGGCCTTGCTGCCACAATCCTCTCTCTTCAGGGGCTGGCCGGTCGGCCGGATCCGGCCGTGCTGTTCTACAGCCTGCTGCCGCGCATCGTCGCGGCGCTGGTCGCCGGCTTTGCGCTGGGGCTCAGCGGTGCGGTGTTCCAGCGCGCCTTTTCCAATCCGTTGGCCGAGCCCGGCCTGCTCGGCATTTCCGGCGGGGTAATGCTGGCGCTGGCGGCAAGCCTGATTTTCGCGCCTGCCCTGTGGACGCATGGCTATCAACTGGTGGCGCTCGGCGGCGCGGGGCTGGCGCTGGCGGTGGTACTGGCTGTCGCCTGGGGGCCGCGCCTGTCCTCGCCGGTGCTGGTGCTCGCTGGCGTCATGGCCAATCTCTATTGCGCCGCGGCTTACGCGGTCCTCGTCCTCTTCAACCATGATTTTCTCGTCAACCTGCTCGCCTGGCAGGCGGGCTCGCTGCAACAGAGCGGCTGGGCGCCCAGCCTGCGCCTGATCGCGGAAGTCACGGCCGCCACCGCGATCCTGCTGCTGCTCGAACGGCCCTTGCGGCTGCTGTCGCTCGGCGATGGCGGCGCGGCGAGCCTCGGGCTTTCCGTGCGGCGCATCAAGCTGATGCTGCTGGTCGCGGCCTCGGTTCTCGCCGCCGTGGTGACGGCGGAATTCGGCCAGATCGGCTTCATCGGCCTCGCGGCGCCTGCGCTCGCCCGCTCCCTCTGGCGCCAAGCCCAGCCGGGCCTGCTGCGCGCCGCCATCACCGGCGCCCTGCTGCTGCTGTTCACCGACCAGCTCATGCGGCTGCTATCGCTGGTGGCCGGCGACCTGCCGGTCGGCGCGGCGGCGGGCCTGCTGACCGGGCCGCTGCTCATCGTCCTCGCCCGGCGCAACCGCAGCCAGAGCGAGGCCGCGCCGACACCCTCGCCAAGCCTGTCACCCGGCCGACAGGCCCGGGGGCCGGTGCTTATCGCAGCACTTGCCCTTGCCCTGATCGCCGTCTTTCTGTTCGGCCTGTTTTACGGGCGCGGGCCGGAGGGTTTCGGGTTTGCCACCGCCGCCGATCTCGATATCGCCCTGAAATGGCGGCTGCCGCCGCTGCTTGGCGCCAGCGGTGCCGGCTTCTGCCTGGCGCTGGCCGGGCTGATCCTGCAGCGGCTGCTGCGCAATCCGCTGGCCAGCCCCGATGTGCTCGGCGTCAGCCATGGCGCCGGCTTTGCCATGGCGCTCGCCTTTCTGGTCCTGCCGGATAGCGGGCTTGGGGCAAAGCTTGTCATCACCACCTTCGGGGCCGGCGCGGCGCTGCTTTTGGTCGCCGGTTTCGGGCGGCGGCTGCAATTTGAGCCGACGCGCATGCTGCTGATCGGCACCGGCCTCGGCAGTACCGCCAATGCGCTGCTGGTGCTGGCGTTGGCCAGCGGCGGCCAGCGCGGCGCGGCGCTGCTCGGCTGGTTTTCGGGGATCACCGGCGGCATCGACCTCGCCTCGGCGCTCGCGGCCTGCACGGTCGGTGGCCTCTGCCTGACCGCTACCTTGTTCTATGCCCGGCCCATCGACCTGATCGCGCTCGGCAATCCGGCCGCCTCAAGTCTCGGCGTGCCGATCGGGCGCACGCGCCTCGCCGGCCTCGGCCTTGCGGCGCTGGCAACGGCAGCGGGCACCGTCGTCGTCGGTCCCATGAGTTTCATCGGGTTGATGGTGCCGCATTTCACCCTGCTGCTCGGATTCCGCAAGACGGCATCCGCCGCCATAGCCGGCGGCCTGATCGGCGCGCTGATGATGGCGGCATCGGAATGGCTGGGGCGGGGGCCCGCCCGGGCCTGGGCGCCCTCGCCCCGGCTGCTCGCCGCCCCCCTCGGCGGCCCCTGGTTCCTGTGGCAATTGCGGCGCGGCGGGCGCGAATTTTAAACGACGCGGCCGTTTTCGGCGACGAGACGGCCGGCCTTGAAAACCTTGCGTTTACGCGGCACGGAAACGACGGCCTCGGGAATATGCGCCGCCTCCAGCGTCACAAAATCGGCCTTGGCGCCGACCGCGAGGCCATAACCTTCGAGACGCAGGGCTTTCGCGCCGGCAAAGGTCACCATGTCGAAGGCGGCGGACAGTTCGTCATCCGTATAGAAGCCGGAGCGATAGCCGATGACTTCGGCGCGGCGCAGCATGTCGCCATCGCCATAGGGCCACCAAGAATCGCGGATATTGTCGCTGCCGGCGAAGACATTGACGCCCTCGGCGCGCAGCAGCGCCACTGGCGGGAAGGCGTGGTCGCCCGGCGCATTGGTCATGATCGACACGCCGCTTTCGGCAATCAGCGCCCCGACCTTCTTCGCCGCATCCGGCCCAAGATCGCCAAGCCCATAGGCATGGCTGACGGTCACGCGGCCCTGCATGCCGAGCGCCGTGGTTCGCGCGCAGATCTCCTCGATGGTGAAGACGCCGAGCGTGCCGAAATCATGCAGGTGGATATCGATATCGACGCCATGCTTTTCGGCGACGCCGAAGACGACGCTCAGATGCGCCTGCGGATCGCGGTCGAAACTGGCCGGGTCGAGGCCGCCGACCGCATCCGCCCCGAGGCCGATGGCGGCATCCAGCAGTTCCGCCGTGCCGGGGCTTTTCAGGATGCCGTTCTGCGGGAAGGCGACAAGCTGGATATCGATGCGGTCGCGATAATCCTCGCGGACTTTCAGAATGGTTTCCAGCGAACGCAGCCCGACCGAACCGTCGACCATCACATGGCTGCGCATCTGCAGGGAGCCGTTGGCGATGCAGAGATCGAGCTGGTTGCGGGCGCGCTCATCCATCGGCGCGGCGGCGGCCATGTTCTTGGCCTGAAAGGCCACGCGCTCATGCACGTTGAAACCGTTGGTGCAGGGCTTGTGCGGGATCCAGCGGTCGCCGTAAAAGCTGGTGTCGAGATGGATATGGCCCTCGACAAAAGCGGGAACGACGAGCGCGCCGCCGAGATCCACCGTTTCGGCCGCCGCCGGTCCGGAACCGGACGGCGAAATCGCGGCAATGCGCCCGTCCTTGACGGCGATGTCACGGAGCGATCCGTCACTGAGCCGCGCACCTGTAAAAAGCCTGTCCATCACGGGTCACCATAGCGTTGTCTTGTATGCACTATGATAAATCTATTGCATACGAAAATCAATCTCGCGGCTAAACGGTTCGGCATCCACAAGGTGCAACCGGATCGAATTGACAGAAGTCATCGGCGGTAAAAGTGTGACCATATAACATTAACATGTCTATTCGAGACAAGAATGCTTGACGCCGCCCTTCGCCGGGCATTATGTGCGTGTCGACGGTTCCCCGACCATGAGGTGGAGGGGATTAATAGGGAACACGGTGCGGAAGACCCCAGGAGGGGCCAAGACCGTGGCTGCCCCCGCAACTGTGAGCGGATTGCCTTTCGTCCCCGGACATCGAAACGATGTCGTGCCACTGTGCCGCAAGGCGCGGGAAGGTAGACGAAAGGCAGATATCTGCGAGCCAGGAGACCTGCCGTCGCGCTTTGATCCAACGTTACGGGCGGGGATGCCCGGTACAGGAGCCACGCCATGTCTACGCCTCATGCGAGGATATCCTCCTTTTCGCACCCGATTCCCGTCGTGTCTGCGTCGTTGACCGATCCGCGCCCGCTGCCGGCCTGATCGCCGCCTCATCTCATCTCCGAACGAACCGAACGGAATCGTCCATGACCCTTTCCCTTGCATCCACCTTGCGCGCGGGCTTCTGCGCCATCGCGCTCGCCGCCGGCGGCCTTGCCGGCCAGGCAGCCGCCGCCGAGACCAGCTATCCGCTGACGCTGACCAATTGCGGCCGGCAGGTGACATTCACCAAGGAGCCGACCCGCACGGTCTCCATCGGCCAGAGCAGCACCGAGATTCTTTATCTGCTCGGCCTTTCCGACAAAGTGGTCGGCACCGCCGTCTGGCTTGGCCCGGTGCTGAAGGGTTATGAAGAGGTCAACGCCAAGATCGACCGCCTTGCCGACAACGATCCCAGCTTCGAAAGCGTCGTCGCCAAGAAGCCGGATCTGGTGACCGCCCAGTTCCAGTGGCATGTCGGCCCTGAAGGCGTGGTCGCCAAGCCCGGCCAGTTCGAAGAACTCGGCATTCCCGTCTACACCTCGCCCGCCGATTGCATCGGCAAGAACAATACCGGCGGCGGCGACGGCGTGCGCCATTCGGTGTTCACCATGGACCTGATCTACCAGGAAATCCGCGATCTCGCCGCCATCTTCAACGTGCAGGATCGCGGCGAAGCCGTCGTCGCCGATCTGAAGAAGCGCGAAGAGGCCGCCAAGGCAAAAATCGCTTCGGCCGATGGCAAGCTTTCAGCCGTCTTCTCGTTCTCCAGTGCGGAGCTGGACATCGATCCTTATGTCGCCGGCAAAAACGGGGCGCCCGGCTACATCATGTCGGCGCTCGGCATCCGCAACGTGATCGACAGCGAGGAAGAATGGCCGACGGTCGGCTGGGAAACCATCGCCAAGGCCAACCCGACCATGATCGTCGCCGGCAAGATGGAGCGCCGCCGCTTCCCCGCCGATGACATCGCCGTCAAGCACACGTTCCTCGAGACCGACCCGGTCGCCAGCCTGATGCCTGCCGTCAAGGAGAAGCATGTCTTCGAGATGGACGCACAGGCGATGAACCCGACGATTCGCACGATCGAGGGCATCGAGGCGCTGGCGGATGCGGTTTCCGCCGCCGGCCTGGCGAAGTGAACCGGACGCTGACCCGGTATGCCGTGCCGGGCGCCGCCTTCGCGGCGCTCGGCATCGTCGTCTTGGCGCTCATGGCGGGCGCCGCGATCGGCGAGACGGCGATCCCCTTCGATGTGGTCGCCAAAACCGTCGCCAACCGTCTGTTCGGCGCGGCCTATGCGCTGGAGCCGCTGGACGAAGGCATCGTCTGGAGCTATCGGCTCAGCCGCGCCGTCGTCGCCGCCTGCTGCGGCGCGGCACTCGCGCTTTCCGGCACCGTGCTGCAGGCGCTGCTGCGCAACCCGCTGGCCGATCCCTATATCCTCGGCATTTCCGCCGGCGCCTCGACCGGCGCAGTCGCGGTCGCCATTCTCGGAATCGGCGCCGGGCTATTCACGCTGCCGGCCGGCGCCTTCATCGGCGCGCTCGTCGCCTTCGCGCTGGTGACGCTGCTCGCCGCCCGCGCCGGGCGCGGCAACAGCGCCATCATTCTCGCCGGTATCGCCGGTTCGCAGCTCTTCAATGCGATGACATCCTTCATCGTCACCAAGGCGGCCAATGCCGAGCAGGCGCGCGGCATCATGTTCTGGCTGCTCGGCAATCTCTCCGGCATCCGCTGGCCGGATGTCTGGCTGGCGCTCCCGGCGATGCTGGCAGGCCTCGGCGTCTGCCTGTGGTATGCCCGCGCCCTCGACGCCTTCGCCTTCGGCGCGGAATCCGCCGCGGCGCTCGGCATTCCGGTGCGCCGCGTCTATGTCGTGCTGATCGGCACCTGCGCCATGATGACGGCGGCGATGGTGTCGCTGGTCGGCTCCATCGGTTTCATCGGCCTTGTCATTCCGCACGCGGCGCGCATGCTCGTCGGTGTCCGCCATGGCTTGCTGCTGCCGGTCGCGGCGCTCGTCGGCGCCGTCTTCATGATCGGGGCGGATATTCTCTCACGCATCGTCGTGCCGGGCCAGGTATTGCCGATCGGCGTCATCACCGCGCTGTTCGGGGCGCCGGCATTCGCCCTGCTTCTGGGGCAGAAAGGAGCGCGGCCATGAGGATTTCGGCACACGATCTCGCCTGGTCGGTCGGCGGCATCTCCATCGTCCGCGATATCTCGCTGGAGATTGCCAGCGGCGAATTCATCGGCATCATCGGCCCGAACGGATCGGGCAAGAGTACGCTGCTCTCGATGCTCGCCGGTCTCCGGCGGCCCGACGGGGGCGCGGTGACCATCGACGACGTGGCCCTCGCCACCCTTAGCCGCCGGGCGCTGGCGCAGAAACTCGCCTTCGTCGAGCAGCAGGCGGAAACCACCGAGCGCATGACCGCCCGTCAGGTGGTCGAACTCGGCCGCACGCCCTATCTGGGCCCACTCTCGCCCTGGGCGGCCCATGACGACGCCATGGTGCGAAACGCGCTCGAAAACGTCGACATGGCCGACAAGGCCGGCCGCTTCTGGCATAGCCTTTCCGGCGGCGAGCGCCAGCGGCTGCACATCGCTCGCGCCTTGGCGCAGGAGCCGCGCCTGCTGCTGCTCGACGAACCGACCAACCATCTCGACATCGGCCACCAGATCGGCCTGCTCGATCTGGTGCGCCGCCAGGGCCTGACGGTCATCGCCGCCCTGCACGATCTCAACCACGCCGCCATGTTCTGCGACCGCATCGCCGTGCTCGATCGCGGCCGGCTGGTCGCCATCGGCACACCCGCCGACGTGCTCACGCCCGATTGCATCCGCGCCGTCTTCGGCGTCGAGGCCGCGGTTTCCGCTGACGAGGTCGGGCGCTGCCACATCCGTTTCCTGCCGCCCTCCCACCCGATCAAGGACCGACATGACAATCAGAATCGCTTTCCCGACGATAGCCGCCTGCCTGCTGCTGAGCGTTCCGGCGCTGGCCGAGACCTTCGAGGTGAAGATGCTCAATCGTGGGGAGAAGGGAACGATGGTGTTCGAGCCAGACTATCTCGAACTTGAGCCTGGCGACCGCATCCGCTTCATACCCACCCACAAGAGCCACAATGCCGCAACCATCGATGGCATGATCCCGGACGGCGCCGCCGGCTTCAAGAGCAAGATCAACGAGCCCTTCGAGACCGGCTTCGACAAGGACGGCTTCTACGGCATCAAATGCTCGCCGCATTACGGCATGGGCATGGTGATGCTGGTCAAGGTCGGCAAGGCGAGCCTGCCGGAAAGCTACCGCGCCGTCGACATGCCCGCCCGCGCCAAGCCGCGCCTGGAAGAGCTGTTCGAGCGCGCGGCAAACCCGTGACCGCGAACTACACGCTCAAGGAAGATATCCGTGACTACTGGTCGCGGCGCTCGTTGACCTTCGACCTCGCCTTCGGCCATCGCATTCCGCCCGGGCCGGAGCTTGAGGCCTGGGGCGACGCCGTAACGCGGGCGCTGGGGGACAGGCCGCTCTCGGTTCTCGAACTCGCCTGCGGCACCGGCGAGGTCTCGAACGTGCTGATGTCGCGCGGCCATAGGGTGACCGCGCTGGATTTCTCCGAGGCGATGCTGAGTGTCGCCCGCGCCAAGCATGCCGGCCGCGACCAGGTGCATTTCATCCTTGCCGATGCCGAAAACACCATGGAGCCGGATGGACTTTACGACGCCATCGTCTGCCGGCATCTGGTCTGGACACTCACCCGGCCGGAAGAGGCCTTCGCCGACTGGTTCCGGGTGCTGAAGCCCGGCGGCAGGCTGCTGGTCTTCGACGGCGACTGGGCCAAACCGACCCACCTCGGCCGCTTGGCCGGCATGACCATCAAGATCATAGACCGCCTCAAAGGCGAAGACCCGCATTATGACGGGGCAATGGGCGACCGCCACCGAAGCATCATGTCCCGTCTACCCTTCGGCCATGGCCTGACGGCCGGCGAACTGGCGGCGCTTCTTCGCCGCACGGGTTTCGTCGGGATCGACATCGCCTCGCACGCACCGATCGCCGCCGCGCAGCGCAGAACGGCGGATCTGCGCAACTGCCTGCGCACCCTGCTTTATCGCCGTTTCATTCTCTCCTGCCGCAAGCCGGATGCGGCCTGACGCAGATCGGTGAAAATTCCTTGAGGACCACCGGCAAAATTGCGCCAGGACAAAGAGGTATTTTCGCAAATAGCGAAAAGCTCCTTCCCAGGCGGCCGCTTTGCAAGCCGGCCACCGGCTGATAAGACGACGCAAACGAAAGGCAGCAAAGACGCATCGAACGGCGGGAAACAGCCGGATCGGCGTGGCGCTTGCCGCCGCGATCGTCCTGTTCCTGCAAGGCCTGTTCGGTGCCTATGCCAACGCCGCATTCGTCCCCCCCGCGCCGCTGGATGCCTTCGGCAATCCGCTCTGCGTCACGATGCCGGACGAAACCGGCCTGCCCGGCAAGCATGATCCCACCGCCATGCCCGGCTGCTGCACGCTGGCCTGCCAACCCGCCGCGTCGCTGCTTCCAACGGAACCGGCCGGAGAGATGCTCGCCGTCTCCGGGGCGTGGATTGCCATCGGTCCGCTACTGCCGCGCGCGCTCGCGCTTCCCCGCCATGCCAGCCATGCACCCGGGAATCCCCGCGCGCCGCCGCTTTGCGCATGAAACAGGCCGTCACGGCCATCATTCCATTTTCATGCAGACCATTTTCGGGGAGTTACCCATGTCCATTCCGTTCGTCCGTTCCGCCGCCCTGCGTGGCGCCATTGCCGGCCTTGCGCTGATCGCCGCCATGCCGGCCGCCATCGCTCATGAATTCAAGGTCGGCGATATCGAGATCGTCCATCCCTGGTCGCGGCCGACCCCGCCCGGCGACAAGGTCGGCGCCGGTTATCTCGTGATCGCCAATGCCGGCGACAGCGACGACCCGCTCGTCTCCGCGACCTTCGAAGGCGCCGGCCGCACCGAGATTCACCAGATGAGCGTCGACAACGGCGTCATGAAGATGCGCCCGGTCGAGGGCGGCATAGAGATTCCCGCCGGCGGCACCGTCGAATTGAAGCCCGGCGCCTTCCACATCATGTTCAAGGAACTCAAGCGCCTGCCCAAGCAAGGTGAAAAATTCAAGGGCACCATGACCTTCGAAAAGGCCGGCGAGGTTGCCGTCGAATATGCCGTCGACAAGATGGGCGGCGACAACAGCCATAACGACCATAAGAACTGATCGCCGCGTTCGCGCGGTCAGTTACCGATGGTTCTGGCGCATCGAGGCTTTCGAACGGCGCCTCGACATTGATTGAGGAAACGACGGCTGTAACAGAAAATTGCAGCCGTCATCTCGCAATCACCTTGCATCGATCGCGAAAATTGGATGATCTCCAGAGCATCCAGACCGGTGTGAACGGCATGCCGGTCTTCTTTTATGGAGCGAACATGCGCAAGACGGCCCTGATTATCGTCGACCTGCAGAACGATTATTTCGATGGCGGCAAGTTTCCGCTGGTCGGCACGGCGGCAGCAGCCGGCAACGCGGCGCGCCTTCTCGACGCCGCCCGCGCGCGCGGCGATCTCGTCGTGCATATACGCCACGAATCGGCGGAGGCAGATGCTCCGTTCTTCGCTCCCGGGACGGAAGGGGCCGCAATCAATGCGGCCGTCGCCCCCGCGCCTGGCGAGACGGTTGTCGTCAAGAAGGCGATCAATGCCTTCCAGGGCACCGACCTCAAGGACGTCCTCGATGCCAACGGCGTCAGCGACGTCGCTATCGCCGGCGCGATGAGCCATATGTGCATCGACGCCGTCACCCGTGCTGCCGTCGACTACGGCTATCCGGCGACCGTCGTTCACGATGCGGTCGCCACCCGCGATCTCGAATTCGGCGGCAGGATCGTTGCCGCCGCCGATGTCCACGCCGCCTTCATGTCGGCGCTGGCCTTCGGATACGCCAATCTCGTCTCCACGGACGACTATCTCCAGGGCGGCGCCTGACGGCCGGCGGCGATGGCGTTTTCCGCAGGGATCTGCGACAGTCGCGCCGATCGAACGGAAAACGCCTGCCGGACCCCGCATGACCGAGCAATTCGTCCTGAAATTCTCCATCGTCGCCACCGTCCTGCTCGCGGTCTTCGGCATCGCCATCGGCCTCGTTTCCGGCTCCTTCGCCATTGTTTTCGACGGCTTCTATTCGCTGACCGATGCCTTCATGACCGTACTGGCGCTGCTGGTCTCGCGGCTGATCGCCAGTTCGGCAACGGTGCCGCCCGTCAAGGGGCGGCTGATCGAACGCTTCACCATGGGCTTCTGGCATCTGGAGCCGATGGTGCTCGGTCTCAATGGCACGCTGTTGATGGGAGCGGCGATCTATGCCTTCATCAATGCCGTCGACAGCCTGCTGACCGGCGGACGGCCGGTGGAATTCGGTCCGGCCATCGCCTTCACGCTGGTGACGATGTCGGTCGCCTGCGGCATGGCGGTGTTCGCGCAGCGGGCGAACCGGACGATCCGCTCCAATTTCATCGCGCTCGACGCCAAGGCCTGGATGATGTCGGCAGCGCTGACCTCGGCGCTGCTGATCGCATTCCTGATCGGCTACGGCGTCGAGGGCACGCGCTTCGCCTGGACCGCGCCCTATATCGACCCGGCCGTGCTCGCCGCCATCTGCCTGTTCATCGTTCCCGCACCGCTCGCCAACGTCAAGCAGGCGCTGGCCGATATCCTGCTGGTCACGCCGGCCGAGTTGAAAAGCCATGTCGATGCCGTGGCGAGCGACGTCGTCGCCCGATTCGGCTTTCTTTCCTATCGCTCCTATGTCGCCCGCGTCGGGCGCGGCAAGCAGATTGAGCTGTTCTTCATCGTCCCCCGCGACTGGCCGGCCAAGCGCCTGGAAGAATGGGACGCGCTGCGAGACGAGATCGGCGAGGCGCTGGGCGACGAAGGCCCGGATCGCTGGCTGACCATCGTCTTCACCACCGATCCCGAATGGGCCGACTGAACCCCTGACGCCGCCTGTTTCATCGACGCCATAATGTTCCGTTTGCGCCGCAGGAATGTCGCAAGTCAAGAGCCGCGAAACAGCGGTTTCTCCTAGTGTAAGTCCATCCTTGGTGCTGCATCGCGCGGATTGCGATGCGGATAATTGGGAAGCCGGTCAAAGTCCGGCGCTGCCCCCGCAACGGTAGCGGAGCCAAACCGTCGACAACAGGCCACTGGATTATTCCGGGAAGGCGTCGACGAAGTCCGAAAGGACGGCTCCGGAGCCCGGAAACCAGCCTGGGATGGAACGAAACGACTGATTGCGGTGGGCGATCGGGCGACGGGACCATCGCGGAAGAGCCGCGCTGGCCTGCGCGCGACGCATCTCTCCCCAATCCCATCAAAGGGATAATGAGAATGAACGTTCGTGGTGACATGCTTCGCCAGCTTCAGGCCCGCAGGGACGGCTTCAGCCTGCAGCAACCCTTCTACATCGACCCAGACTATTTCCGGGTCGACATGGAGGAAATCTGGTATCGCGACTGGCTGTTCATCGGCCATGATTGCGAAATCCCCCGCGCCGGCAATTACTTCACCGCCCAGATCGGCGATTATCCGCTCGTCGTCGTGCGCGGCCGCGACGGCGTCATCCGCGCCTTCCACAACACCTGCCGCCATCGCGGCCACCGCGTTTGCACGCAGGAGCGCGGCGCCGCCGCCAAGCTCGTCTGCCCCGCTCGCTGGGGGCCCGCGGCGCGGGGGGGCCCGGGGGTCTCCCCCCGAGGGTGGGGGGCGGAGTCCGACAGGGGGGTTTGCGGCATGAGGCGGGGGCGCTGCGAGCCCGGCGCGGGTTCCATTTTAATCTGCCGCGCCGCGGGGCCCGCCGATTTCGCGCCCATGCGCGCCTCGATCGAGCCCTATATGAAGCCGCACCGGCTCTCCGAGGCCAAGGTCGCGCATCGCACCACGATCATCGAGAAGGGCAACTGGAAGCTGGTCTGGGAAAATAACCGCGAATGTTATCACTGTGCCGGCAACCATCCCGAACTCTGCCGCACCTATCCGGAAGCGCCGACCGCGACCGGCGTGCAGGGCGCAAAGGACGATCCGGTCATCGTCGAACACTGGCAGCATTGCGAGGCGGCCGGCTTGCCCAGTGAATTCCGCATGGATCCCTCCGGCCAGTTCCGCGTCGCCCGCATGCCGCTGATCCAGGGCGCCGAAAGCTACACGATGACCGGCCAGCCGGCGGTGCGCAAGCCGCTTTCGCCCGATGTCGCCACCTCGCAGATCGGGACGCTGCTGCTGTTCCATTATCCGACAACCTGGAACCACATCCTGATCGACCATGCGATATCCTTCCGCGTGTTGCCGCTCGGGCCGGAGGAAACGGCCGTCACCACCACCTGGCTGGTCAACAAGGATGCGGTCGAGGGGGTCGACTACGATGTCGAAGAACTGACGCATGTCTGGAACATGACCAACGACCAGGACCGGGCCATTGTCGAGGAAAATGCCTTCGGCATCCGCTCGCCCGTCTATGAGCCCGGCCCTTATTCGGTCGAGCACGAGGGCGGCGTCATGCAGTTCGTCGAATGGTATGCGAATTTCATGACCGGCCGCCTCAAGGGCGAACCGATGCCGCTGTCGGCGGTGGCCTGAGATGAGCGCCGCCTCGCCCGCCTATCGCCATGTCGACGAGATGCGTCCGTGGTCCGACCGGGAGCATCGCCTCGAATGTGTCGCCGTCACGCCGGAAGCCCCCGACGTGATGACCTTCACCTTTCGGCCGGATAATCCCGGCCACTGGTTCCGCTATCTGCCCGGCCAGTTCGTGACGCTGGAAATTCCCGCGACCCCGGAACCGGTGATGCGCACCTATACACTGTCGTCGAGCCCGTCGCGGCCTTATACCGTGGCGGTCACCGTCAAGGCGCAGGCGGGCTCGATCGGCACGCGCTGGATGTTCGACAACCTGCGCCCCGGCATGCGGCTCAAGGCGATCGGTCCGCTCGGGGATTTTTCCTATGCCAGGCATCCCGGCCGGAAATACCTGTTCATCTCGGCCGGCTCCGGCATCACCCCGATGATGTCGATGACGCGTGACATGAGCGACCGCACACCGGATAGCGACATCACCTTCATCCATTGCGCCCGCTCGCCCGACGACATCATCTTCCGCTGGGAGTTGGAGGCGCGCGCTCGCGAGATGGCGAATTTCACGCTCGGCTTCATCATCGAGGAGATCGGCCGCGGCCAGCTCTGGGCCGGTTTGCGCGGCCGCATCGACAAGGCCAAGATCGCTCTGCTCGCCCATGATTTTCTGGAGCGCACCGTGTTCTGCTGCGGGCCGGAGCCGTTTATGGCGACGGTGCGCGACACCCTGTCGGGTGCCGGTTTCGACATGGCGAATTATCATGAAGAGGCCTTCCAGCCGCGTGCGCCGGAACTGCCGGTGGTGGTCGCCGATCACTCCGACGGCGCGAAAGCAACCAAGGTCATCTTTACGATGTCCGGCAAGACCGGCCTGTGCGAGCCCGGCCACACCGTGCTGCAGGCGGCGTGCGCATCGGCGCGGCCTGCGAATCCGGGCTGTGCGGCACATGCAAGGTGATGAAACTCGCTGGCGACGTCGAGATGGAACACAATGGCGGCATCCTCGACGAGGAAATCGACGAGGGCTATATCCTCGCCTGCTGCTCCCGCCCTAAGGGCGAAATCGAGATCGAGGCCTGAAACCACGTCCTCTCGAAACAAGGGCTTCCGGCCGCCAGGCCGGGAGCCCTTTCGCGTTTCAGTGGCGGATACGGCGCTGGCGGCGCATGGCCGGTTGCAGCGAGCCGGCGGTGGCCTGCTGGAACAGGCCGCGCAGATGCAGAAGCCTGGAGCAATCGCGGCCGGCGCCGTCGATGCGGGCTATCTCGGCGCGCGCCGCCCGCGGCAGGTCTGCGCCGGCGGGCAGGTTCAGCATCCAGGCGAAAAACACGTCCTCGGGGGACGGCAGACGCCCGGCCATATCGGCGGCAGCGGCTGAAAGGTAGAATTCCATGGTCGGTCCTCGTGGCTGCAAGGACTGGGCATGGTGGACCGAGGGAAACGCCGGAGATGATGCCGCAAGCGTCATGACGCCGCCGCGGCCAGCCCGGAACGCCTCTTGATCGCCCACCGCGATCAGTCGAGTTCATCGATCCGTGGCTGGTTTCCGGGCTCCAGAGCCATCCGGTTTCCGGATCGGGCGACACCTTCCCAGGCCGTCCGGCCCAGTGGTTCTCGTCACCCGTTTCGCTCTGCTACCGTTGCGGGGGCAGCGCCGGCTTCAAACCGGCTTCCCAATTCTCCGACCGATTCTTTCGAAACGGCCGGCACCTCGGACAGGCAGATATGACCACAGCCCGCCGCCCCGCACAACCCAATTCGTGGCGGCGCCTGAGGGAAATCACCGCTTTTTCAGGCGGCCGCTTCCGATCGCGGCACGTAGTTGAGCACCGGGCCGAGCCAGCGCTCGACCTCGGAAACCGCCATGCCCTTGCGCCGGGCATAATCCTCGACCTGATCGCGCTCCACCTTGGCGACGCCGAAATAATAGCTTTCGGGCGAGGCGATATAGAGGCCGGAGACGGAAGAGCCGGGCCACATGGCATAGCTCTCGGTCAGGGTCACGCCGATTTCCTTTTCCGCGTCGAGCAGGCGAAACAGCGTCGTCTTTTCGGTATGATCCGGCTGGGCCGGGTAACCGGGCGCGGGGCGGATGCCGGCATAAGGCTCGCCGATCAGGTCGGCCGGGCCGAAGGTCTCGTCGGGCGCATACCCCCAGAGTTCGCGGCGCACAAATTCATGCATGCGCTCGGCGAATGCTTCGGCGAAACGATCGGCCAGCGCCTTGACGAGGATCGAGGAATAATCGTCGTTTGCCCGCTCGAAACGCTCGGCGATGGCGATTTCACCGATGCCGGCGGTGACCACGAAGCCGCCGAGATAATCCCGCTTGCCGCTTTCCAGCGGCGCGACGAAATCCGAGAGCGCCACATTGGGCCGGCCGTCGCGCTTGGAAAGTTGCTGGCGCAACGTGAAGAACGTCGCGAGTTCGCCATCGCGCGCCTCGTCGGTGAACAGGCGGATGTCATCCCCCACCGCGCTCGCCGGCCAGAAACCGACAACCGCCTTCGGCATGAACCATTTCTCGGCGATGATTTTTTCCAGCATCGCCTGCGCATCGGCAAAGAGCTGGCGGGCGGCCTCGCCCTGCTTCTCGTCCTCGAGGATTTTCGGATAGACGCCCTTCAACTCCCAGGTCTGGAAGAAAGGAGTCCAGTCGATGTAGCGGGCGAGTTCGGCCAGATCCCAATCCTGCCAGACGCGGGTGCCGAGGAAGGATGGCGTCTTCGGCCGATAGGCGGACCAGTCGGCCTTGTAGGCGTTTTCGCGCGCCTTGCCGATCGGCAGGCGCTGCTTTTCGGCCTCGCTGCGGGCATGGGCGTCGGCGACCTTGCGGTATTCCGCCCTCACCGTCTCGATATAGCCGGGCTTCATCTCCGGGCTCAGCAGACTGGAAACGACACCGACGGCGCGGCTGGCATCGGTCACGTAGATCGCCTGTCCCGCCTCGTAGCGCGGATGGATCTTTACCGCCGTATGGACGCGCGAGGTGGTGGCGCCGCCGATCAGCAACGGGATATCGAAACCCTGACGCTCCATCTCGGAGGCCACATGCACCATCTCGTCCAGCGACGGGGTGATCAGGCCGGAGAGGCCGATGATATCGACGTTTTCGGCGCGCGCGGTTTCGAGGATCTTCGTCGCCGGCACCATGACGCCGAGATCGATGATCTCGTAATTGTTGCAGGCGAGCACCACGCCGACGATGTTCTTGCCGATGTCGTGGACATCGCCCTTGACCGTCGCCATCAGGATCTTGCCGGCCGCCTGCCGCGTGCCGGCCTCGCCATTGGCGCGCTTTTCAGCCTCCATGTGGGGCAGCAGCACGGCGACCGCCTGCTTCATCACGCGGGCGGACTTCACAACCTGCGGCAGGAACATCTTGCCGGCGCCAAAGAGGTCGCCGACCACGTTCATGCCGGCCATCAGCGGCCCTTCGATGACATGCAGCGGCCGTTCGGCGCTCTGGCGCGCCTCCTCCGTGTCGGCCTCGACGAATTCGGTGATGCCGTTGACGAGGGCGTGTTCGAGGCGCTTTTCCACCGGCCAGTCGCGCCAGGCGAGATCGCGCTCCCTGGCCTCCTTGGCGCCGGCGCCCTTGAAGCGTTCGGCGATTTCCAGCATGCGCTCTGTGGCAGTGCCGCCGGCCTTCGGCGCACGGTTCAGCACCACGTCCTCGCAGGCCTCGCGCAGCTCCGGCTCGATCGTATCGTAAACGGCGAGCTGGCCGGCATTGACGATGCCCATGTCCATGCCCGCCTGGATGGCATGGTAGAGGAAGACGGCGTGCATCGCCTCGCGCACCGGCTCGTTGCCACGGAAGGAGAAGGACGGGTTGGATACGCCGCCGGAAATATGGACGTGCGGCCGCGTCGAGGTGATCCCGCGCGTCGCCTCGATGAAATCGACGCCGTAATTGTCATGCTCCTCGATACCGGTGGCGCCCGCGAAGATGTTGGGATCGAAGACGATATCCTCGGGCGCGAGGCCCGCGACTTCGGTCAGCAGCTTGTAGGCGCGGGTGCAGATTTCCACCTTGCGCGCCCTGGTATCGGCCTGGCCGGTCTCGTCGAAGGCCATGACGACGACGGCCGCGCCATAGGCGCGCACCAGTTTCGCATGATGAAGGAAGGCTTCTTCGCCTTCCTTCAGCGAAATGGAATTGACGAGCGGCTTGCCCTGCACGCATTTCAGGCCCGCCTCGATCACCTCCCATTTGGAGCTGTCGATCATCACGGGCACGCGGGCGATATCCGGCTCGGCGGCGATGAGGTTGAGGTATTCCACCATCGCCTTGGCCGAGTCGATCAGGCCCTCGTCCATGTTGATATCGATGACCTGCGCGCCGTTCGCCACCTGGTCGCGGGCGACGTCGAGGGCGGCCGCATAATCGCCCGCGGTGATCAGCTTGCGGAATTTTGCCGAGCCGGTGATGTTAGTACGCTCGCCGACATTCACGAACGGAATTTCCGGCGTCAGCGTGAACGGTTCGAGGCCGGACAGACGCAGCCGCCGCGTGACCTTCGGAATGGTGCGCGGGCGCTGACCCTTCACGGCATTGGTGATCGCGGTGATATGCGCCGGCGTCGTGCCGCAGCAGCCGCCGACGATATTGACCAGACCTGATTGCGCGAATTCGCCGAGCAGTTCGGCCATCGCTTCCGGGCTCTCGTCGTAGAGACCGAATTCATTGGGCAGACCGGCATTGGGATAGGCGCAGATCAGCGTGTCCGCCACCTGCCCCAGCGCCTGGATATGCGCGCGTATCTCCTTGGCGCCGAGCGCGCAGTTGAGACCGACCGAGATCGGCGCGGCATGACGGATCGAATACCAAAACGCTTCCGGCGTCTGGCCGGACAGTAGGCGGCCGGACATATCCGTGATGGTGCCGGAAATCATGACCGGCACGTCGATGCCGCGCGCCTCGCAGATTTCCGCGATGGAATAGAGCGCCGCCTTGGCGTTGAGCGTGTCGAAGATCGTCTCGACCAGCAGCATCTCGGCGCCGCCGTCGAGGAGACCCTTGATCTGCTCGCCGTAAGCGGCGCGCAACTGGTCGAACGTCACCGCGCGATAGCCGGGATTCGACACGTCGGGCGAAATCGACGCGGTGCGGTTGGTCGGGCCGATGGCGCCGACGACGAAACGGCGGCGGCCATCCTCGCGCTCGGCGATCTCGGCGGCGGCGCGCACCAGACGCGCGCCTTCGAGGTTCAGTTCGTAGGCAATCTCTTCCAGCCCGTAATCGGCCTGTGCGATCGAGGTCGAGGAGAACGTGTTGGTGGACACGAGATCGGCGCCGGCGCGGAAATACGCGAGATGGATATCGCGGATCGCCTCGGGACGGCTGATGTTGAGCAGATCGTTGTTGCCGCGCACCTCACGGTTCCAGGCGTCGAAGCGCGCGCCGCGGAAGGCGCGCTCGTCGAGCTTCAAGTCCTGGATCATGGTGCCCATGGCACCGTCGAGCACGAGAATGCGCTCGGCGGCGGCGGCCTTCAGCGCGGCGGCGACATCGCGACGTTGATCGGCCATCACGCAGCCTCCGCTTTCGCCTTCACAGGCTGCGGCGGACGCACGCCAAGCAGATGGCAGATCGCATAGACGAGGTCCGCGCGGTTCATGGTGTAGAAATGGAAATCGCTGACGCCGCGCTCGACCAGATCGAGCACCTGTTCGGCGGCGACGGCGGCAGCGATCAGCTTGCGCGTCGCCGGATCATCGTCGAGGCCGTCGAACCGCTGCGCCAGCCAGCCCGGCACCGAAGCGCCGGCGCGGGTGGCGAAGGTGGTCGCCGCCTTGAAGTTCTGCACCGGCAGGATACCCGGCACGATCGGGATATCGATGCCGCGCGCGCGGACGCGGTCGAGATAGCGGAAGTAAAGATCGTTCTCGAAAAAGAACTGCGTGATCGCGCGGGTCGCGCCGGCGTCCACCTTCGCCTTGAGCATGTCGATATCGGCATCGACCGACGCGCTCTCCGGATGCTTTTCCGGATAGGCCGAGACCGACACTTCGAAATCGGCGATGCGCTTGATACCGGAGACAAGATCGGCGGCATTGCGATAACCGCCCGGATGCGGCGTGAACGCCGCGCCGAGCCCACCCGCCGGATCGCCGCGCAGCGCCACGATGTGGCGCACGCCGGCGGCGTGATAGTCGCGCACCACCTGATCGACGTCGCCGCGCACGGCATCG